>Ga0155703_107_pt1 | contig 66693 bp, 78 predicted proteins | sample RifCSPlowO2_01_FD_107360 | JGI IMG/M metagenome (GOLD analysis project Ga0155703, IMG submission 107360) | Candidatus Lloydbacteria bacterium RIFCSPLOWO2_01_FULL_50_20
TTCCGGACTTCCGCGCGCTCGGAAGTTAAAACTCATCACGTCATTGCTTGGAGTATCTGTCTAGCCTCACAAATTTACCATTAAGCCGAAAACTTGAGTTGCAGCGAGGCTTGAAGTTCCTGTTTTTCCCGCTCTTCAAGGTCTGCCCTTATCCGCTCTGTACTCGGTAAACCGTCCCTCTTGATCTGCTCCAATACTTTTTCTAATCCGTTTTCCATTATCTTGAACAGTCTAGAAAAATGCGGGCATATAGAGTGCCACCATGGAGATGATGACGAGAAAACCGACGATCGTCCATATGGCATTGAACCACTTGTTATGTTTTTTACTGCGAAGAAATAGCATGCTTTTTCTGGTTAATAGGCCCAGTATACCCCGTAGTAAGCTCCAATGGAAGATGAAAGAAGGTAGCTTCTTAAAGAACAGCAAATGTGCCACTTGCATGTGTACTGTGCCTGTTTTGGCAGAGACCTACTACGGGGTATACTCTGATTATGCGCCGAATGCTCGACATCAGACAGCGGACAAAATTACGGCGGGTGCTCTATGCAAAACCGACGATCATTGCCGTAGCGATCCTCGTCGCGCTCCTCCTCCATCCGGTGTGGGGCATGTATAAGAAAAGTAGAGATGCGATCGCAAGACGCGATAAAGCAGAGACAGAGCTTTCGAGCCTGACCGCGAGAGAAATAGAGCTCGATCTGGACATTGCGCGCCTTTCTACGCCGGGGGGAGTAGAGGCGGAGATCCGCGAACGTTTTATGGTTGCGAAAGAAGGGGAAAAAGTTATGATTATCGCTGAACCGGACGCTGAAAAAGCGCATACGGTCACCGTTCCGGATGATTCATCTTCCTTCCTGAATAACGTTGCGGATATGTTTGGGTTTTCAGGAGAATGAATAAAAGCGGGTTGCGAGTATAGTACAGTGGCAGTACATCTGCTTCCCAAGCAGATGACGCGGGTTCGATTCCCGCTACTCGCACACTATTGGACTTTTGACGCCCTTGCGCGTCAATCGTCATTTGAATTTCAGAAGGCTGTGAAGTATCTTGAGCAAGCTCGGACGCAGTATGCACAAGTGCAAAGTCAGCAGTCGGGGATGACCATGACAGACTGGGTCATCCTCTATCTGATCTTGACGAGCATTCAATCGAACACGGCGAATGCCGAGTCGGCACATCAGTACGCGAACACCGACCATTCGAACAATTACTCCTCCAGTTCAAGCTCGAGTGACTCCAGTCCATCCTACGGATTCGGCGACAGCGGCGGATTCGGAGGAGGCAGTGGCTTCGGCAGTGGAGGAGGCGGTTCCTCGGGAAGTTGGTGAATTTCGTCTTTCAAACTTAAGGGCTCCCTGCAGACACAATCTGCTCGGGGCCCCTTTTTATTGTTTGTAATGAAAAACCCGTGCAGAGAAATACCCGCGGATTTTTTGTTCCAAATTTAAAGAAAGCCGCCTTGAGGACGGCTTTAACATCGATTACCAATATCCGTCTCCGGGGGGCTTTTCCAAGTCAGAAATCTTCTCGAGCCAGTCGGTTTTGGACACCTCGTAGGAGCCAGGAAGAACATGAGTAATGAACCCCTCTTCGTTTTCCTCTGGTTTTGCTGGTCGAGTGCGATAGAAAATGGCGCTGGCAACGATGCCACTCCAGAAGACATTTTGCCAGTCAACTGATCGGCCGGTCTCACATACTCTTTTCTCAACCCACTCTGGCGGACAGACTGGTGCGGAATAATTCCACCAGTCATACGGTTCTAACGGAACTTGGCATCTTCCCATTGATTTCTCCGCATGTTGCGGCTACCTGACCCGTGTCAGGTAGCCGCAAATACGGAGGAAAGGCTTCTGGCTATACCTTACATCTTCCGGTCATTCAGTCAACGCGCATGGGAGATGAAAGGTTAATAGTCTATCGTCGACAATATTTTCTAGTCCTGTTAGCGTTCCCAAGATGTTAAATTCCTCATGAGTTATTCATTGCCGCATGTGGTATAATATTATATATAATTTTTTTATATTGAAACAATCATCACCTCAGGTATATGCAACAGAACGTTTAAAAGCGGGCTTGAGTCCTGATGCGATCAAGCGGGATCTCCTTGCTGTCGGCTGGTCGGAAGAGGAGGCGAATACGGCCATCGTCGGAGGGCTTATCGCTCTCGGGGTCCCTGTTCCGCCGAATGGAACGCGGACAGGCCACGGCAGACTCTCTTCGACCGTTGAAGTAGTGCTCAATTTTTTCTCTTTTATCGCTCTTGGTGTTGCGAAATTTCCTATTCCTGTGACAAACGAAGGTTTTATAAAAACCACTAATTTATCCCTTTCTCCATTTGTGATCTTATCGCTTCGATTTGCTCATCGGTCAATATGAGCTCACCGTTTTCGTTAACTTCAGCCCCCTCACGCATGAGTGCCTTAGCCACTTCTCCTTGGTTATATTTTGTTAATCGAGCGATCTTTCCGACCGCTTCTGCGATGCGCTCGGCGTGTTCTTGTGGGTTGCGTTCAGTAAGTTCATCGCGTATTTCTGCCTCGCTCCTTATTAAACCTTCTGCTGATTCATGTGATCCCATGATAGTTGGTTATTAATATACGATTCATTATTGACTAATGTCTAAATTTTGTCAAAACAGGCGGAGAGTTAAGCCTCACGCGATTGACGACCCGATTAAAAAATTTATTGCGCCCCGCTATACCATGCGGTCTCTTGCCACAGGGTGGTTGATTGAGTTATTATTAAAATGGCGCCATTATTTAAAAAACTACATAAAACATAATCATATGAGTAGAGAAAGTGTAAATGCACAAAAGACTTTTCCTGAGTTCACGTCAGTAAATATTAATGAAAACGAAAGAGCAAAATTGATTAATGGAATTCTTGAAGGAAAGAAAGTCGAGGTCCTTTCACAAGAAGAAGTGGCTAAAATTTTAAAAGCTGTTTCTGAAAAAGTTACAGGAACTGTTGATACCGCGTCGCTTGAAGAGCGAATGGCTGGTAAAATTAGTACTGATTGGGATCTTGAGCAACATGAGGTAAAAAAAGATGAATCACATAGGGGCACCTTTTCAAGCCCCAATAATGGTGTATTTTCTTGGGTTGATGAGTCGGGCGATGTGTGGGTTGCGTCTTCGTCTTCATCCGTTTATGAGTTGGCTCGCAAGAGTGGGTTGAGGGAAGCTGAGTATGGCGTGCCTCATTCAAATGACGAAGGTGAATGGATGGCACACCATAGTAAATTTAGACAAGCAGAAACACTCCGGCAATTGGAGCACGATCTCGCTGAAGCAAAAGATGAGATTACGAAATCAACTATTGAGAAGGAAATCCAAAAAATTAACAGTGGTTTCTACAACGACGAAAATTACAGAGCCGCAATCGAACAACGTACTAGAAAACCTGAAGCGGACCAGGCAGATACAGTGGAAGCACCCAAAATCTGACGCCTATGGTAGTAGAGTTGGAATACACATTACCAGGTTACTTTTAGACCAAAAAAAAGTTCTAACGTCGTCTATAAAAGTGTACCACAAGGTTTATCCACAACCTCACTCAGTCGGCTTTGCTCGCGCATGTACGATATGAAAATGGGGACAACGATTGCGGAAGGTAACTTTGAATGGCTGGGGGTTACTGAAATTATAGACAAAAAAAAGAATGCACTTTACCGGGCAAATTCGACCACGTTGGTCCTGGTCGTAATGTTTCTGATTGTCTACCTCATACTGCCATCGGTAACAGAGGTGCCAGCGTCATCTTCGCCGATGCTGGTGTTGTTATTTGGTGCTTTGATTTCTGTAATATGGGGTGTTTCCTTTGCATTTGGTTACGCCGGATTGAGCTACGTTTCCACATATGGGATCCGACCGGACAGATAACGCCGAACACAGATATAGCACTACGTAGCATGGTTTGGAAATTTCGACCATCTCGCTTGAAAGAGACTCTTGCGGGCGACTTGGCCTTTGGGAGATTGGCTGTGTCTGAATGGGGATTGAAGGGAGTCGTCGGCGTGCCGTGGCATGACATAAAGTCGATGTCCTTGATCAATTCACAAACAGTTTCGTTGCTAAGAGCAGAGAGATTTTTTCATGTGCCTGTTGCAAAAAGGAAAGTTGTTCTTCACTTTAATACGAACGACGATTGTCAGCAGTTCGTCCAAGCGGTAAAGGGGAGATTGCTCAGCATATCGGAATCTTAACTATCTGCTTGCCTCAATTTGTGGTATACTACCAATATTATGGAACAATCATCACCTCAGGTATATGCAACAGAACGTTTAAAAGCGGGCTTGAGTCCTGATGCGATCAAGCAGAATCTCCTTGCTGTCGGCTGGTCGGAAGAGGAGGCGAATACGGCCATCGTCGGAGGGCTTATCGCTCTCGGGGTCCCTGTTCCGCCGAACGGCGCGCGGACGGGCCACGGCAGACTCTCTTCGACCGTTGAAGTAGTGCTCAATTTCTTCTCATTTATCGCTCTTGGTGTTGTGGCGTTCGCGCTGGTGACGCTTTATTACCAGATCATCAATTATTATTTTCCGGATCCGCTCATCATTCGTTACGGAGGCTCGGATGTCTCTTCGGAGGCAATCCATTATGCCATTGCTGCACTGATCATCACTTTCCCGATCTATGTACTTGCCGTGCGGCTTTGGTTCAAGCGCTTTCGCGAAGATCTGGAAAAGGTGGAGACCAAGCTTACCAAGTGGCTTACGTATCTCATACTGCTCGTCTCGGCGATCACCATTGTCGGTGACCTTATCGCGGCCGTATTTTTTCTCCTTCAAGGCGAAGTCACTCCGCGATTTTTCTTAAAGGCATTAGTTATCCTGATACTTGCGGGGATGATCTTCGGTTTCTATTTCTTAGAACGAAAAAAGATCCAATATCGCAGAGATATCCCGCGCCGCACATTCCAGACCCTCGGATGGGTCGCGCTGGGGATCGTCCTTGTCGCGATCGTGCTCGGTTTTATTGTCGGCGGATCGCCCAGCACCGCGCGAAAGAGCGGTTTTGATACGCAGCGTGCAGATGATCTTCGAACGATAGCAAGCTGTGTCGCGAATTTCGGGATCAATCAAAAACGGCTCCCCGATACCCTTGGAGAGCTGTCGAAGAGCGGGCAATATGCATATTGTCTCTCGGGAATGGCAGATCCTGAAACGGGAATGCCGTATGAATATCGCATTGTCGTGCCTTCGGTTGTTGTCGGAGGAGTGCGCCAGGGAGAATTTGAGCTCTGTGCCGAGTTCTCGCTTCAGTCAGAAAGTGTCCCGATCGAGAAAAATGGCTATGGTTTTCCTCCAGACAAATGGAGCGAACATGGGTCGGGCAGAAACTGTGACACGGAAACGGCAAATTTGGAACGCTATCTTGATGCTCCTCTGCCGGGTGAAAGCGCAGTTCCCGCTCCAGCCATACAGTCGAGATACTATTAATGTCTTATCCACATGCAGGGAGCCTGTGTTATACTTGTTCGACATTAATAAATAATCTCATCGTCATGAAACCAGTTGCAATTTATACGACCGAAACCTGCGGATATTGCCGGCTTGCAAAGGAATTTTTTCAGAAAAACAACATCCAGTATCAGGAATTCAACGTCGGAACGGATCTTGAAAAACGCAAAGAGATGATCGAGAAAAGCGGACAAATGGGGGTTCCGGTCATCGTGGTGGGGGATGATATGATCGTCGGATTCAACAAGCCGAAGCTCGAGGGACTCCTCAATATCCCCGCGGCGGTTGCATAGGCAGAGAAGAAAATCCGTGACGACGAATGTCACCTCCTTTCCTACGTGTGGATAAAATAACCACATACTAGTGTATATGTGCTATATTATATAATATGCGGAGATTATCCGATGAGCGACACAAGCATCTCGTTACTTTGCGAATGAGTGGCAAAAGTATTCCCGAAATCTCAAAAGAAACCGGAGTTGCAAAAACCACCGTTCTTCGCCACATAAAGGGTGTTCAAGTTCCACATAAATTTCAAACAATCCTTAGAGAAAAACAAGGGGGGTCAAAAGATCGTGCTAAAGCCCTTCGAGTAAACATAACAGCGGAAACAGAGAAATTGGTGGGAAGTATTTCCAACCGAGATTACCTTTTCCTGCTCGTTGGATTGTATTGGGGTGAAGGCACCAAGATGGATTTCTCTGTAATTAACTCAGACCCGCTTCTTATACAAACCTTCATCCATTGCTTGAAAACCCTAAATATAGCGAATGATCGGCTCGCTATTTCTCTGAGAGTGCATAGGGGAATTTCTATACCAGAAGCAAAAAGGTTCTGGGCTCGGACAACGGGTTTACCGAAACAAATAATAGAGCGAGTTGAAATTATAGATGGAAAGAAGAAGGGGAAACTTCCGCACGGCATGTGTCGAGTGCGGGTGAGGTCAGGAATACGCGATCGCCTACTCATTCAAAGTGCCATAGATTTTATTGGAAAAGAATGTAATAAAGGAATAGTATCCCAATAAGCCGCCGTAGTTCAATGGATAGAACGAGGGACTCCTAAGCCCTAGATGCAGGTTCGATTCCTGCCGGTGGCACCAAAACAGAACTCAACGGCTTTTTCAAAGCCAGAAGGTGGGACGCGCTCCGCGCGTGGCACATCATTTGTTTTGAAAATAGGTTCGAGCTTGGTACAATAAACACACCAGTGGCGGGGTCGGGACGGGTGCGATTCCACTTGGCGCGACAATTTTTGATTCACTGCTCGAGATGATACAATGAAAATATGGAGCCCAATGAACAAAGAAAGATCGACGAGCTGCTTAAGCTTGAAAAGGAAAACAACAGCATGCTGCGCCGCATGCGGCGGAGCATGGTCTGGAGTCAGATCTTCACCGCCTTTTACTGGCTCGTGATACTTGGTGCGCTCGGTTGGTCATATTATTATTTGCAACCTTATATTACGCAGTATTGGAACGCCTATCAGTCGGCAATAAAAACGCTGCATGAAATAGGGGAGCAAGGGAAAACCTTGCCGGCGAATCTTCAGGAAGTTCTTGATAAAGTTCGCTAGTGTGTTATTCTTGAAAAACTCCGATTTCTGCTCGGGTAGCTGTTTTGGCAGATAACGTTAGATGGTTACAAGGGTATTATGTATGTGAAAAAGTTCGAAGTTTCTGCTCGGGTAGCTCAGTTGGTAGAGCGTCCGCCTGAAGAGCGGTAGGTCACCAGTTCGACCCTGGTCCCGAGCACTTGTTAATGTTGAGCTACCCGAGTTTTAAGGAAGCTCAGTTAGCAAGCGAGGTCTCGCGAAGACACGAGACACCAGGCTCGCTTTTTGGTTAAGGAGCGTCCCGCCGGACGCACAATAGCACAACTCGCTTTCTCCGCTTCGCTTCGAAAACGATCTCCAATAAGCCGATCACCGAAGACGGCGAACCGGGTCGGCTTATTGGGGAATTAATTATGAGTGATCGATTTCACTTTCAATTCCTGGGTTTTTGTCGTATCAACGCGGGGGAGTCTGATGACCAAGAGACCATACTTTTCAACGGCTTCAGCGCCATCGGTATCGATCTCGAAAGGAAGCTCAATGTTTCGCGAGAATTCTCCCCAGTAAAGCTCCCGCATTCTGTACCGTTCTTCTTGAACGCCCTTAGGTGCGACACGCTTTCCTTCGATAGTGACCATATCGCGCGTGATCGTGATATGCAGATTCTCCGGAGTAACACCCGCGATCATGCTTTGTATGATAAGCTCATTGTCCTCTTCATACATATCGATCGCCAGCCCGGGCTCTTCATCGCCGTCTTCTTCTTCGTACGATGTTTCTTCCTCATCGATTTCCTCGTGTTCATTTTCAGTATCTCGAGCGTATCCATGATCTTCGCTCTCTTCTTCAGTATCATCTACACGCGGTGACCAAGGTTTCTCGCTCAGGATGTGCGCCGCCGAACTTCCTTTCATTGCCGAAGTTGTGTCTCCGATTGTCTGCGTACCGGTCAATCGCTCAAGAAATGATTGTTTTCGCTCTTTCATAACGAAATATTTTTAGGCGGAATACTGATAACAATGCCCGTGTGGGGATGCTCGACATGGCTTCGCAACGCCAAACGTTTGATCTTTTCACAGATCAGCAATATTCCAATAATAAGGATCCAGAGCACGATGAAGACCTCATACAGGAGGGTGCCTTCACTTGCAATTATAGAAAAGTTAAAGAGTGTGTGCAATGCAAAGGCGCCCAGTAACGCAACGCATACTGCGGTCAAACGGACAGTTCTCCTCTGGTAGAATGTAAGGGCAAAGGCAATGCCCACCAGCCCGCTTGCGGCGACATGGAGGAGCGTCGCGCCGATAAACCTCAGATTGCTCAGGGTGATCGCTGAGAGCGTATCGCCCTGCCCGAGCGGGTTGAAGAGGAACATGGCATTTTCAAGCGCCGCAAAGCCCAGCGCTATCGTTATAAAATAGATGACCGCATCGATCGGTTCATCAAAGTATTTCGTTCTTAATGCAACGACATAGATCCCGACAAACTTCAGCAATTCTTCAGTGACGGCCCAAAGGAAAAGGATACGGTAATCTCCGTCCGCCAGATGATAGGTGTTCCGTGCCAGATCGTAGACAGAACTTTCAAGCGGAAAGGCGAGGGCAGCCGCGATCATACCGACAAGAAAGGAGAGTATCAAAAGCCCACGCGGTTCCGGATGAAGTCTGTCTTCTTTGAGCCAGAACCAGAGCCAGAATGTCGCAGGAAGTATTCCTCCGAGGAGTGCGAGGAAAAGCGCTCCAGGCGTCATCAAAAGATCAATAGTCATATGGGGTCACGATAAGCGGCCGCTTTCTGTCGGGAAGCGATTGCCAGATCTCTTCAGTGATGAACGGCATGAAGGGGTGAAGAAGCACCAGACTCTTTTCGAGCAGCATGAAAAGCATATATTGCGCGGAAAGTTTATCAGCGGGATCTTCTCCGGTGAAGCGCGGTTTGCATTCTTCGAGGATCTTGTCGGCAAATGTGTGCCAGACATAGTGATAGATCTTTTCTCCGGCAATATAAAAACGATACGCCTCGATGTCCTCGGTGATATCTTTTGCGATAGCGGTGAGCTCATCGAGGATCGCACGGTCTTTTTCCCCAAGCGCGGGCGGCTTACTGAGGTCGGTGCCTTCGATGGCTGTCAGAACAAAGCGTGAGATATTCCAAAGCTTATTCGCAAAATATTTATACGCCTTTACCTTATCCTCGGAGATGCGGGTGTCGGTTCCCGGCGTGTTGCCGATGATGAGGGCCATACGTCCGGCATCCGCACCGAACTTTTTCGCGATGTCGATGGGATCTATACCGTTACCGAGCGATTTAGACATTTTTCTTCCATGCGCGTCGCGTACGGTGCCGTGAAGATAGACGGTGCGGAAAGGAATAGTACCGAGCGCGTATCCGGTCATGAGTATCATGCGAGCAACCCAGAAAAAGAGGATCTCATAGCCTGTTTCGAGTACCGTTGTGAGGTGGTACGTCTCCAGATCTTTCGTCTTCTCCGGCCAGCCGAGCGTGGAGAATGTCCAGAGCCCCGAAGAGAACCATGTGTCGAGCGTATCGGGATCCTGATCCCAGCCTTCGCCGTCCGGCGCCTCGACACCCGCATACACCTCATCGTTTTGGCCTGCCGTGAGCTTCGTCGAACGGTACCATACAGGAATACGGTGTCCGTACCAGATCTGCCGTGAAATGCACCAATCGCGCAGGTTATCTATCCAGTGAAAATAGGTTTTTTCAAAATGTTCAGGAATGATCGTTGTCGCACGGCTCTCGACCACCTTGCGCATGATCTCTTTCAGTGTTGTCTTTGACCCTGATGCTATCCCCGGAATAGCGGAATAGGGGAGAGTGAATTCTTTGTTGACCGCAACAAACCACTGTTTCATGATCTGCGGTTCAATAAGTCCGCCCGTTCGTTCGGCTGTGGCCACGTTGTGTGTGTAGGCTTCTTCTTTGACGACGAGACCTTTTGCGCGCATTTTTTCCACAATTAGTGCACGAGCTTCGCTAATTTTTTTCCCGGCAAATTCACCCGCTATCGAAAGTAGCCTCCCATAAGTATCAATGATCTGCTCCTTGTCGAGGTTATGCCGTTCTGCAATCTCAAAGTCGACCATACTATGCCACGGTGTGATCGTCATAACCCCTGTTCCGAACGCCATGTCGATGGCAGGGTCTTTTACCACTGTTGCAGTAATGGGGCCGTTGATCCATTCAAGTTCAAACTTTTCGCCATTTTTATATTTTGTATAGCGCTTGTCATCAGGATGCATGACAACGTACTTATCACCGAATTTCGTTTCCGGGCGGGCGGTGGCAATTTCAAACGGACCATACTTAAAAGTGTAAAATGTTGTTCCTTCTTCTTTGTAAACAATTTCATCGTCCGATATCGTTGTCTGACCCTTCGGATCCCAGTTCACGATCCGCTGTCCCCGATAGACAAGACCGTCGTCATACATTTTTTTGAACATTGTCCGTACGGCCTTTGTGCGCACCTCGTCGAGCGTGAACGCTTCCCGCGACCAGTCACAAGAGGCGCCGGTCACCTTTATCTGTTCAACGATGGTGTCGTGGCTTTCTTTTGCGAATCGTTCGATCCGGCGCAGTAATTCGTCGCGTCCGATATCGTGACGCGATCTTTTCTCTTTTTTATAGATGTCTTTCTCGACTTTTGCCTGAGTTGCTATGGCGGCATGGTCTGTTCCCGGAAGCCATAATGTCCGCTTTCCGCTCATGCGCGCAAAACGTATGAGAATGTCTTCGATGGTGATCATGAGCGCGTGGCCCATATGAAGCACCCCGGTCACATTGGGCGGCGGCATGACGATCAAATAAGGCTCAGCATCGGCTTTCGTATACCCCTTTTTAACGCAAATATCCGGATCAAAGACGCCGAGATCGAGCCACAGCTGATAGATACGCCCCTCGGTTTCTTCGGGGTTATACGGAGACAGAAATTTAGGGTCCATCGAATAAATTATAGCATGCAGGTTTGCCTATCTTTTTATGGAGAATGCGCAGGAGAAAGAGTGATAAATTTCCCTGAAGACTTTCTTTGCATGCTCGCATTACGTCGGGATATTTCTCAAGGACAACATTAAGGACATTTCATAATGTCCTTAATGTTCAGAATTTTTTCATTACCACATAATACCCATTTTTATATTTGAAATATTTTATCTTTGAGAGAATTTTTTTCACGGGTATTCATTATCACCTCATCACACTCTTTTATAATGAGCGTGCGCAAAAAAAAGATCACCATTCTTATTTTTTTAGGATATCTTTGCGGCCGTTTTTAAATTCCTTATATTTTTCTTTTGTTGCGGATTACACGCATTTCACTTGGAATTTTTAACGAAAAATTTCCCTAAACTTATGATCATAAATTCACCCATACGAAATGTGGGCTACAAACGAAAATTGCCTTTTTTTATTCTCGCATGTTTTGCTGTTTTGTCGGGATTCATCTCCGCCCACTTTCTATTCACGGTTGAAGCAACCACCAGTTTTCCCATAAACAGTTCGTTTGAAAATACCGCTTCTTTGGAAGATGATGCGATAGGAGGGGTTAATGATATTGTCCTTGAGACAGAAGGGGATAACTCTGTGGATAACTTGGGCATTAATGAGTCTTTTTGTCGGCAGGCGTGACTACCGAAGCGGTCTCTCAGCAACGATATTCTCTCTCAAGGACAAAGCCGCAAAATTTATCACAAAAAATGGAGAACCAGGAGGAGAAACAGGAACCGGCTGGCACGGAGAAACTTTTTGCAGCAGAGCCGGTAACTACCGATTCGCTTGATCTTTTTACTCTTATCAATAATTCAACGACGACGATCATCGGGAACATTCAAAGCGGCGATATGACCGGAACAGGAACGAAACTCTTGAATTTGCTTGCCACCCCCTCCGATCATTGGAGAGGCTGCCCCCTTAGACGACACGATGGGGAAGAATGTTTCCGCTTCTTTTCTCGAGTCCGACCATCCGACTGCTGTCACTTTTACCGCAAAAGTAAAAGAAGGGCTCAGTATGCTCGGTTCCGCAGTAAACCCGCGAAGACTTTCCTCTCTCGACGGGTGGGTCATCTACATTATCTTTCGGGTAGTCCTTGCCGTAGCTCTCGGACTGTTTCACAAACGTCGATGCAGCAATCTCACCGTCGAGGAAGAAGCAATCAGGGAACAAATAACCAAAACAAAGAGGTATCCACGAATATAAAACATGCCGCCAGGAAAATATGCCCCACGCCCGCGAGAGATGGATAGACAGGCGGCGTGTTTCACTCCAGCCGCCAATTTCCGTCGGCACGGATGTCCGCGATGTCCGTCGTTCCGGAGCTATAGCGGAGCGCTCCTCCGACGGCGATCATGAGCGCGTTATCGGTGGAGAGCGCATGATCAGGAATATACAAAGAAATTCCCGGAAGTTTCTCGGCAACAGCTTCCGCGAGCATTTTTCGCAGACGTTTATTTGCGGAGACGCCTCCTCCGAGTACGATGGTCTTTGCGCCGGTCACTTCTGCCGCACGCACTGTTTTTGCGATAAGCACTTCAATGCATGCTTCCTCGAATTCCCGCGCGATGTCCGCCTTTTGCGTCTCGGCGAGCAGTCCGATCTTTTTTATAAGATACAGCACCGCAGTTTTGAGTCCCGCAAAAGAGAAATCATGATCACTGGACTGAAGCATCGGACGAGGGAGAGCAAACTTGCCGGGTGTTCCTGTCTCACCTAGGCGCGATATTTCGGGGCCTCCGGGGTAAGGAAGACCAAGCATGCGTGCCACCTTGTCGAAAGCTTCACCCACCGCATCGTCCCGTGTTTCGCCGATCACTTCGTATGCACCCCAGTCATGCATAAGCACAAGCTCCGTATGTCCGCCGGAAACCAAGAGTCCGAGTAGGGGGAATGTTGCCGGCGCAAATTTATACCGGACATCTTCTCGCTCATTCCGCTTTTTTTCGCGCGAAGATGTCTCCGGAGCGATCCTCGTCAGAAGCGGTGAGAGTAGGTGACCCTCCATGTGGTTGACGGGTATAACGGGAATTTTCCATATTAATGACAGCGCTTTGGCGAAATTGAGACCAACCCAAAGCGCAGGCTCAAGTCCCGGTCCTCGGGTCACCGCTATCGCATCAAAGGGCGGACGGTCGACGTGCGGGATCTCCGTAATGAATTGTGCGAATAATTCCGGCTCATGATCGAGAATATCCCGGAAATCTTTTCTGAGCGGACTTTCGATGACATGCCGGCTTGTTTTTTTATAGAATCCCGCATCTTGTAATGTTTTGATGAACAGCGGAACGAGCGAGCGTGCATGTTCCCGTTTTGCCAGCATAGGGAATACTCCGCCGTACTCTTTGTGTACGGCGATCTGCGAAAGCGTGTTATCGGCGAGGACGCGAAAAGTGACCGATGGAAGAGTGCCGTCAGTTTCAATGATGGAGAGCGCAGTCTCGTCGCAAGATGTCTCTATGCTCAATATGAACATGATCGCCGTCGGAGGAGCGCTCCGCTATTTCGGCAGTTACCATTAGAGCATAATTGCGAATAAATAGACAATTTACCGTGAAACACGCGAATGGAAACCAACGGTTCATTCAATCATCATCTTCCTTGTGTTATAGTCTGAAAGTATTTGGCCGCTTAGACTGCAGATCGGGAATACGCATGAGAAAGAAAATCGTGTTTTCTTTCTCACCTGGAACGACGCCATCGCGTCCGGATACAGACCATGCAAAAAATGCAAACCTGTGCCATAGCTACGTTTGAACCGTAACTATTTCAGTTACGTTTTTATGCTTAAGTTTTGACTCGATGCGGCGGAGGAGGTGAGATTCGAACTCACGGTCCCCTTACGAGGACACTGCATTTCGAGTGCAGCGCACTAGACCACTATGCGACTCCTCCAAGAAAACGTTCCAAACGCTCGGAGTGTTTGAGATTACTCGTTCCAATTTCTTTGAAATATCTTACAATATTTTCTCTTTTCCGCAAATAGATCGATCGATGTGTGCCAACTCCGCCAGTTGGATTATAATCTAGTGCCAGCAATATCTCGATGATATCTTTCCTTAGAGATTCGGAGGCACTGCTGAAGAGTAGTCCAATTCCTTGATAGCGTCGACCCTTTATTACACGAAAATCTTGGTACACCGATCCGTCCGTATCGAAAAGTCCCCGCAGAAAGCTTTTTTTGTAATTTTTATTTTGTGTTATCCACAGGGGAATATGCAGATTGCCAGCCAACTTATTTCCTTTGGGCATTCCCTTTTTGTGTAAAAAATTCACAAGATTTTTTGCGGTCACTACCACGGTAAGCGCATTCTGCCCCTTCTTTTTTCTGATGCGAGCGCGAAGACCAAAAAGGAGATAGATCATTTTTTGCACAAACTCCGCATGTTCACTATCCGTTTTAGAATTAGTCGTTACACTCATCCAATATGTAGCGAGATGTCCATCGCCAATAAGGATGCCAAGGAATTCAGCGAGCAATCGTGAGTTTCTCGGGCGACGAATTTGAGTGAGCTGTTTGAATTGGGTTTTTCTTAAGTGATGAGTCCGTAGGGAATTTAATCCTCCCTTGCGCCGTCCTTCTTCTGTGCCAGGATTTCCATATAAACGAATGCGCGAATATCCACCCTCACTTGCAATATGCCTCAAGCGTGTTGCGCGAAATTCATTCATAAATTTCATGCTATATTTCGAGTAGCAATTTGTCAACCGGTCTACAGCAGGAAACTTGTTTTTTGTGCCGCATGATGTTAGTATCACAACCATCAGGCCCATCGTCTTCATGGCGTAAATGGAGGCTGAATGCCAGTTTTTAGACTGGCCCTATCGTCTAATGGTTAGGACGGCGCCCTTTCACGGCGTAAATCGGGGTTCGACTCCCCGTGGGGTCACCTAAAGCAACAAAACGGCTCGCAAGAGCCTGGAATCCGTTTCTACATTTATATTCCTGTTTTTTCAGACAGTCTAAGTTCGGAAAAGATTATTCGAGCGATCCGATCTTTTTCCAGACCATTTGCCGAACGGTAATATGTAGCACCGGTTTTCAGCAGTTCGGAAAGTTTTACGACATCCTTGATCGTCTCGCTCATTGAACCGTCAGACGCCTCCTCAGCGGCACGTAACCCCTCGAGCTCAAGACTAATACGCGCCTCTTCGGCCACGATTGCCTCCGCACTATAGGCACCCGTGCGTAGGAGCAGAAGCCTGTTTGCGGTCAGATATGCGAGGTCCTCGCGGAGTTTTTTCTCAAGACGCTCTGCGTTATCGAGGTCGTTGAGCCGCTTCGTTTCCAAGACGGCGATGCCCGTGCTCGCGCGTGTCTCTATATATTCGAGCTCCGCATCGGTAAAAGACAGCGCATCTATAAGAGTACCGATCTTTTCGCCGATGAATGCGAGGGTGAAGCTCTTGGTCGAATTCGAGCATCCCGGTGCGCATCGCGCCCCGTAGTAAATCATTCCTTTCTGCTCATAGGGGGTGTAGACACGTCCGCAAAGTACACAGCGAATCATTCCTCGCAATGGATGTTCGAGAACTTCGGCGTAGTGGGCGCTGATCTTCTTGCGTCGCAGCTGTAGCTGGACTCTGCCGAACACTTCATCAGTGACAAGAGCCTCATGGCTGATGCTTTGCAGCAGAACGCCATCATTCCCAGGCACCTTGCCCGCATAGAATGGGTTGGTCAGGATCTTATGGATCGAGTTGAAGGTAGGAATCCGCGGCACGGGGTCGATCTTGAGCCGGATATCGTCCTCTTCCTCAGCGAGGATCTCCTCATCGGTTCGCCGCCGACGCATCGGCGGCATCGTCAACCCCCGTGCAATCGCCCTTCGCGCCAAGTCGGCTAAGGTCCACTGTCCTGTTGCGGCGAGTTCAAAGAGCTCTTTAATGATCGGCGCGCGTACGGGGTCAATGGGTTTGTGCGCCATGTCGCCCGTGTTGAGATATCCGACCGGTGCGCGATGTGTGCAGATACCTCGTGCACGATTGCTGCGCATCGTTAGGGTAACCTTCTCGCGCGTGACCCGCGAGTGGTGCTCGGCAAACATACCATCGATATCCATATGCAGCTCGCCCGCGCTCGTCTTGTCGTAGTGCGCAAGCGTGAAGCGGATATCGATGCCGGCCTTCATAAGCTTGCGGAGTATTGTGTCGTCTCCTTTGTTTCTGCTCGCCCGATCCCAGCAGAGGAAAATGACACCCTTGAAATAGCCTTTGCTCAGCAACTGCACAAGTCGGTGGAACTTCGGCCGCTCCACCCGATAACGTACGGTATTGTTGTAGCCGAACGTGAGTCTGAGGTCTTCCTTGAAACCCGAATGTCTTTCCGAAATGATCCCGTCGGTCGCGAAGCTCTGGAGCGTGATCGGCGCGATCGCAAGGTGCTCGCGGTATGCAAAGCGGGCATTCTCGGACTTCTGATATTTGATCGAATTCTTCTGGTTGGCTGTGTCGTCCGTGCTCTTGCGGTTGTATATGAGAAAGTTGTTGCGGTACTTGCCGCTCTGGATCTCTTTCAGTACCTGCTTTTCATGTTCTGCACTCCTCGTCATGCTCGGTTGTCGGTTTTATGATCTCGCCATTGATAATCGTGTATCCCTCCGATAACAGACGGTCGTGTACGCTGCGGAGCGCTTCGCCCAACTCAACGAGCGATGCGATGGTGTCATCGCTAAACGTCTGTTCCTCGGGACACAAAGAGGGGCAACGAGAAGAGTCAGTGTTGCTACACAAAGACCCTCGTTGCCCCTCTTTGGGTACAAGCTTGTTCTGCTCTTTTTGATCTTCGTGTAGCTCCTTCATAGTACAAAATGTGTCGCGCCCCGCAAGTCACTCCCTGGGGATCGACCGTCAGCCCAGCGTAGTCAAAGGAGACCGGTAATCCAAAGACGCTGAAACGTGACTGGCAAGTCGCTCGCCGCTTGTTGGCCCAGCTCCGTCCAGACTTCCGATGTCAAATGTTTCGGCCTTAGGACTCGAGTCGCGACACGCGTTGCGCATGTTGTGAAGTAGGTACACCAGGGCAATCGTTATACGATTAGGGGCATATTCATAACCCCTCTCGTATGGAGGAACATCGAGGGCTCTTTTTATTTATCAGCACACAGCGGCGTCAGAGTGCGCATCTGGTCGCACTCATCGTGGTCAGCATAACTTTGCTCATTCCCACGATCGCGTTCGCAGCAAACAACGACCCATTTCGCAGTGGTCGTGAAGCAGTCAACCCCAAGCAGTCGGCTGGTGTAGGTCAATCGACCGGTGCCATGACCTACAGCTACCCCCTCGTCATTCCTCCGGGGCGAAATGGCGTACAACCCAACCTCTCCCTTAACTATTCGAGCGATGACAAACGCCCAGACAGTATTTTTGGATACGGCTGGTCGATGACGCTTCCATATATAGAACGTGTCAACAAACTGGGAACCAATAATTTATATAACCAAGATACTGCACACACCTTCTTCACCTCGTCGATTTCAGGGGAATTATTGCCGGTGGTTAATTCCACACCGATTGGCGGAAGTTTTCTGGGGATGATCCTGGGCGCTTCACCACTTGCGCTTCTTGAAACCTCCGAAGAATCAAATACCACCCAAACGCAGAGCGAGCCGACTGAACAAAGTGCCAGCCCAGCGCCTGATCCAACGATTGTGAGCGATGAGATTGCTCAGTCATTCCATACATTTGCCGACACGTTCTCGACTGCTTTTGTCTATCACCCAAACGAAGAAGGAGAGTGGAACAGTGCTCGCGAGCGAGGTACTCATGATGCAAAATTAGGCATCCCAGGATTTCCCGTGGCCGGCAAGTCTCTGTCGCTCGTAAGCGTAATACCCAACCCCCTCACCCCCGCCCTCGAAAACCTTCCGGCAACGGAACGCGCCACCCTCAAGGGCGAAGCCATCGCGCAAATAGGCAGCATCCCTAAGACGCTCCACGGTGATTATTGGATCGAGGTCACCGCCATGAACCCCATCGAGGGCGGCGTCGAATTGTTCGCCCGCGCCTGGGATACAAATGACGATCCGATCGGCTTCGGCCAAGACGGTACTGTCGAGACCGAACGGTTCCGCATCTTTAACCCTCCTATCCTGGTTGACGATCCCAATGGAACTATCGTCCGCACTTGGACCGATGAAATAACCAACGAAGTAAAGACTCGCACATTGCGAGAAGACCCCGTTCAAGCGATCACCGAAACGCTTTTACACACCATCAGTCTCGTCGGAAGAGAAGACACGCAAATAAACGCCGGAAGCGTCGGAAACACAACTGATATTTTTTATCCCAGTACCGACGGTCGTGCGTACCGCATCCCCGCATCTGAAACATTTGCCACGATTCGCGCGGGTGCGGGTCAAGGTTCTCCCACTGGAGAGACGTCTGCTGCCGCCGTGACGCTTCAAGCATCGGGAACCAGTAATCAGTACAACGTGCTCACTCGCGGATTCTTTCTGTTTGACACATCTCCAATAGGCACTGACAGCATTTCATCTTCCACGCTCTCTCTTGTGGCTTCCAATACTTCTTTCTTCGACGACTTCACCGATAGTGTGGGAGTGGTTGCCGCAACCACGGCGTCAGATAGTGACGTCGCCAACTCTGACTTTGAAGGAACAGTGGGGAATACGACAAGGTGGGCAACCGACAGAACAATTGCCAGTCTTGCCCATGACGATGCGACCTATAACAGTTGGACATTGAATGCGACGGGGATTGCCGGGATCAACAAGACAGGGATCACCAAGATCGGCCTCAAGTCCGCCCTTGACATTGATAACACCGCACCGACATGGGGAAGCGAGCTTGCATCGAATGTCATATTCTATTTTGCAGACAATGAAGGAGCAGGAACAACCGCTGACCCAAAATTAGTTGTTGTGCATTCCGCAGTTCCACAGGGCCCCACTAGCCTTCTGCTTGACGATCTGACCAATCCCTCGAATATCGCCACGAGCTCCCCGTACTTCTCGGCGATCCACGCGAACGCTTCCACCACCGCCTTAGCTACCAGCTACCAGATCCAAGTGGACACCGCCGGCACCTTCACCGCTCCCTATTGGGATTCCGGGAAGCGCACCCTCTCCTCCTCCACTCCGGCAGGCATGCGCTCACCAAACATCTACGCCACCAGCACCTTCGCACTCGATGGCACCACCTACTATTGGCGTCTCCGCTTTTACGATCAGATGGGGGGAGTGGGGGACTATTCCACCGCGACGTCGACATTCAGGATGCGTTCGGCATCGACGGTGCTCCAAGACCTGAATTACACCTACGACGCGGTCGGGAACATCATCACCATCCAGGATTATTCCGGCAACAACGCTGCTGCCTCGACCACGTACACCTATGACAATCTCTATCGCTTAACGAGGGCGAGCAGCACGGATGCCGTCCTCACCAACTGGCTCCAGACGTATGCGTATGATGACCTCGGGAACATCACAAGCAAGAGCGATGTGGGGAGTTACACCTACGCGGGTACCGGCTGGGCCAATCCGCATGCGCCGACGACGGTGAATGGGGTGACGTATGGCTATGACGCAGCGGGGAATCTCACAAGTGCGGGAGCTGCCAGCTACTTCTGGAATTATCGCAACCGACTGACGGACACCAACGTCAATTCCACCACTACCCATTATCAATACGACCACCTTGATCAACGTGTTCAACAAGACGTGAAGATCGGAGCCTCCGCGACTTCAAGCACAATTTATTGGAGTAAACTTTTTGAGACCAAGGGGGCGACCACGACTTTGTATGTGTTTCTGCCCAATGGTGAACTCTTGGCGACGGTGGAGGGGAATGGGAGTGCGACCTCGACGTACATCGCACATACCGATCATCAGGGTTCGACTAATGTGATGAGTGATAAGAATGGAAATCTTGCACAACTTGCCACGTATTATCCGTTTGGGGGGAAGAGGAATAATGAACTTTCATCAAATGGGTTCCAAGAAAAGAGAGGATTCATAGGTCAATATGAAGATGCCGTCGTCCAACTCTCGTACCTAAATGCGAGATATTACGATATCACCCGAGGCCAATTTGCAAGTGAAGACCCACTAGTACAGAAGATCGGCCTTGACCTCAAGGAAGTACAGCGGCTTCTTCTTGATCCACAGTTACAGAATTACTATTCTTATGCTCGCAATAATCCGATCAATTTAAGTGATCCGAGTGGAGAGGCAACCATCGGTCAGTTACTATCGCAGATCAGCGCGCTACTCACACAATTAAGTGCGGCTATAACGAAGCAATACTCTAGTACTGTGTCATCTGTTTCGAGCACCCTGCAAACAGTGAGTGCGGCAAGTACACAACAGGTATCGAAGGCAGTGAATACTGTTTACAACTTTCATGGTGGCGCAGGATTAACATTTGGCGGTGAGACTTCAGTTGGCGTACGGTCAGGAGGTGCTGGTGCTGGCGTCACTGCGCAACAATCCTACTCCTTTGGGGTTTTTAAGGACAAGGGATTCAAGTTCAGTATCGGCGGTTTTAAGAGTTACGGAAACGCATTTGCGGCAGGAGATACTGAAGTCACTTCTGCGGAATTGAATATGTGTCCTGTACTCACGGAACGACCAGTTATATTTGGGCTTTCATACGGTGTTGGTGTCGGTGGCTTTGTTGCGCCTAACGCTGGCAGTGTTAATGATTTGTTGGGAACATCAAATTCAGTTTCTTATAATGCTCCATTTGGTAGCTTTCAATATTCCTTGGGAGAACAGCCGACGTATGCCTTGACCTACGGGCCACACCTATCAGGCGTAACCCCAGGCGCCTCGTACACTCAACTCCCTGTATCCAATGAACATTGGTTTAGTACTAGCCCTTAAATATCAAGGGAGATAAAAACTTTATTCATTTAATTCTGAACTGAAAAACATGTTAGAAAATATTATGATTGCTTGCTTTTTCCTTGCCGGATTTGATTATCTATTTTTTGGTAAAGTGCTAATTACTTACCAGTTCACCGAAACCGAATTGAGGGTGATCTTATTAAAATTATTTCCACTACACATTATTCCCCTCAAAATAGTGGAGAAAGTTGAAAAGATTTCATACCCCAAAATGTTTGCGGGAATGGCAATTTATGTCAGCGCATTTCGTTCACGCGCATTTGGTGGCGGTGTTCTCATTAGAACAAGTACCAAGCATGGTAATGAAGTCGTTGTGACCCCCCCCCGTGTTGACGAATTCATTTCGGAAGTTAAGAGACGCGTGAGAGAAAAAACCAGAAGAGAAATATAACGCCCCCATGCTCCGCATCGCTGAAAAATTCCCACTCACCGAATCTCTTTGGAGCCGCTATCGCTCGCAACGAAACGGGGACAGCCACCATTAATTGACTGATGGTGTGGGGCAGAAATGGGGATAAGTCCGTTATTTAAATAAAATATGTGGTATTATATTCCCCATGCCCAGACAAGCCAGAGTCGCCGTGGGGGATGTGGTCTATCATGTGATTAACCGCGCCAACGGCCGCGTGCGGATATTCCACTCCGACAAAGACTACCAACATTTTGAATCACTGCTTGAGGAAGCAAAAGAACTCACTGGTATGCGTATCCTCGCGTACGTGATCATGCCGAATCACTGGCATCTCGTGCTCTATCCAAGTCAAGACACTGATCTTTCTGGGGGGAAAATGGGGACAGCCACAATTGACTGACCTCTAAAATAACGAGGTGAGGTTCCCAGAACCTGATCACGGTCGATGAATCTCCTTAAGCAAGTCGGCAAGAACATCGCAGAACTGGTACCCGGTTTCGGGCGGCTTTCCGGTCGCCGCATCCACCGGCTTTCGGAGACTAGGCGGAAGTTCGATGTGATACGACGTCCACCTAGCGTCAGAAATCGTGACCGCCTTGCTCGCTTTGAACTTCAATGTATCGTATTCACCACGAATCGCCAGCTTCTTGAGATCGTCTGCAGAAGAAGCAAACGCTCCCTCGAGCTTTCCAGCAAGTGCTTGAGAGAACTTGTCGTTCACCGCGCTACCGGAGGAGATTTCCACCACATCGGAACCCGCTTTCTTTCCGCCGTGTCCGTGGATCTCCACTAACAGTCTCGGCTTCCATTGGGCTATCTGTTCGGTGTAGTCGGTATCAGCGCGCTTGTTGACGTCGACGCGGTAGTTGCAGGCTATGACGCTGCAGCAGTCCAACCGTTCGGCAAGGTAGCGCCCGAGAAATCCGGCATTTTCGTCTGCGTCTTCATGTTCCGGACACGGCAGTTTCGGTGTGACCCTCCCCCCGAATTTCATACACCAATCTTGTAATTATTCGTTAGAATAGTTGCATATGACGGTAATGGGGACAGTCACGATTAAATAGCAAAGAGTATGGTCTAATATTTCCATTAATTCTCTTGCAATATGTTACGATAGCGGATAGCGAATGCGGTCGCACGCGAATAATTATGACACGTGTTTATGAAATCAATCGTGACTGTCCCCATTCTCCATTCTCCTCATTCTCCCGATGTTTTGCGGCGAGCGCTGCGGCGACGGTCCATGCCTGGATCTCCTGAGGAGGCTGCTCGATACGGTTCTTTACGCCACGTGATTCATCCCAGATGTCCACAATCCGTTCGTTCAATGTTGGTTCGGCATCGTCACCGCCTTGAGCAAATTCAGGAAACTTATTGAACTTACTGACGACCGCGAACATGCGCTCTTCGAGGTCGTCGGCCGCGGCAATATGCCCGTGTTTTCTTAGGCCGCATGCGATCATATATGAATCCCACAGCCACACGCTTCCATTGTGATATGCACCGGGCCGGAAACGGGGCTCATTTTTCGCAAGCGTCCGTATTCCGCTCGCAGAGAGCATAAGGGGAGACAAGAGTGTAGTGACGATCGCGGATCTTTTTTTGACGGTATCCAGGTCGTCGCCGATGAGCATGTCCGAAGAAAGCAGATGCCCCATGTTCGAGGTACGGATCGCAAGCTGACGGGGATTCCCTTGGCTGTCCCGGTCTGTTCCGAGGGCAAAAAAACTTTCTCCATTCTTCTCTTCGACCCACATTTCACTGAACACAGATGATCGCAATTTTTCCGCCCGCGATAGGAGGTCATCGGCGACCGAGGCGGCAAAACGTTCATCCCTCGGCATTTTTTCAAAGATCTTCCGATACAATTTACTTGCCGAGAGAAGCGCGTCATACGCATAACCTTGCACCTCGACGGAAGCGATACCCCGCGCATGGTTCGCTATTGCACCGTCCGCGTGGAAATAGGAGTCGTTGGAGTCTTTCCATGCTTGGTTCAAAATGCCGTTCGGATTTGCGCGGCAAAATTCGACGAATCCTTGCGGGTTCGCGTCCATGCGTTTTTTGATCCAGTTCACTGCGCCGACAAGCGCGTCAAGAATTGTCCTCCTCTCTCCGTCTTTGTTCGTGAATATCCGTCCCAATATGCACCTGTTTTCTTGAGCGATGTATTCCGTGATCAGTTTCACGAAGAGCGGCGTCGTGTCGACTGAGCCGTAATAGGGGAATTCCCAGCCGCGCTCCTCACGCAAAAATTTTCCGATCGCGGACCGATGATCGCGATATTCATGAAGGATGCGGCCAGGTTCTTCTTCGGCGTGAGACTCGTATCTCGTCCCCTGAAACTTCGCGAGCCGTATAATCGTCATCCGGGCAAGCAGAGGAAATTGCGGAAGAAGAAATGAAGAGACGACAAGCGAGTCTCTTCCAAAAAATGCCGAAAAGAGATTTAGTTCCTCGACATCCTCGTTGGCTTCGGTGGCAAGTGCCGCGAAAGGCGGGCCGTGTTTTCCTATTTCACCGGGAGTCTTTGCGTGCGTCAGACGCATCAACTCCGTGAGTGCATCCGGTCGTTTTGTTGGTGTAACGATCAAAGGTTTTTCGACTGCGATGACCCGTTCGTTCGGAAGCAGGTAGGGGATAAGATCGGCAACTGCTTTCGTCAGATCGGTTTCTTCGGTAGCTGGTGTTTCATTCATGTTGCCGTGAGTTGATTGCGTCAAATATATCTACAATTTATTACAATTAAAGGATTTTTTCAATAAAAACACCAGCGGAATCAACCGCTGGCGTGGAGAAGAACGAGATCGTAACTATGAGCGCGACCCTCCGGGGTGTGACAGCTTGCCCTGAGTGAAATGTTTTTCCGTCTTTTGGCCGTGAACTGAAAGGCGGTTGAACAGCTCATTGAGACCGACCTCTTTCCCGAGCAACTCCGGGTAAGTAAAAACGTAGTCCACGAATGCGTGATATGGAGTTGGAGGAAGCATTTTGAGAGAGAAACGTTCGGTTCCGTAAATTTCCCGTATCTGCTCCATTGCTTCGGAAAGTTCCGGGAAAAATGATCCGGCTACGCGCCTTTTTGAACCTGCATACGCGCATACCCGCAGCTCCTTTTCCTCCAGGTTTTCATTGAGCATTGCCAGGAGATCTTTGAACAGGGCATGTCTGGTCGGCTTGGGAGTGTATGCGCCGTACAAAATAGCGAGGATCATAAAGCAGCGCGGAATGAGATCGGGGTACCGTTTTTTGCCCGTGCGATGAGTGAAACATGCTCGTTATGTTTCAAAAAACCCGCGATTACGTGCCACATAGCCATGGTGAAGTCATCCCTTGAGAGCTCCATGCGGCCGATGCGCCCGTATATGTCGTCACTCCATTGGTCCAGCCTTTCCGAGCCTGCAGTCATGTCATCCGCCGTCATTTTTCCTCCAGCATTGGGCATTGAAAGAAAATACTAAAATCACACTACATTTCAATTTTTAGTATGTCAAGTTCTTTTGCAAAAAAAGAGGTCGTGAGCGCAAAAAGTACGGCATGCATTCGATAAAAAAATGCGTTATTTGAGGGGCCTATTTTAAACCGCCATTCCGCGGAAGCCACTCAATAAGTTTCTTTCGATGCAGATCGAGTGACCAGAAGTCGCCGTGCTTAAAAAGCCCCGCATGAGCTTCGCGGAATTTATTCAATAGAAGCATGGTCGCACGGGGAAATGTTGCGGGCATATTTTGATTATAGGATCTCAAAAAATCCGAGATCGATATCTGTTTTTCGTACTCCTTGATCTCGGTCTTGTTGTTTTTCATGAGCTAAATAGTACCATAAATCATGAAAAAATGCAATGCGAATGCGTATACCCGCCTTATCAGATATTCATGCGTTGGATAGTACAGGGCTCTCGACTACCGTCGCGGGTGGTTTTCGATTTACTCGAACGAAGTTCTCGTAAATAACGAAAACCCTTTCGAGCCCCGCCGAAGCACAAGCAGCTGTGCTTCTACTGCTGTGGACGGTACAGGGCTCGAACCTGTGACCCCAGCAATGTGAATGCTGTGCTCTACCAACTGAGCTAACCGTCCTTGTGGTGATCAAAATATACCTAACGGATGAATGCCATGCTCCCCGCCCGTACCGAACGGCACGTTCGGGCGGGTAACCAACTGCTTGCCCCGGTAGCAAGTCTTCTTTGCTACCGGGGAGCACATCGTCCGTTATTCCAAAAATACTAACACAAAGAAATGGTGGGCGGTAGAGAAAGGAATTTGTTGCAGCCGCGAGCTTTTTTGTGAAAAAAAATTTGACATTTCTTTAAAATTTGCGATAGTTCCGTAAGTCAATTTCTGCTCTTTCACAAAGGGGAACTATCATCACTACCAAAACACCGATGGATGGTACGATGTGGTATCTTGGACTGTATACGCCGATCACCGATCCCGCAGAGCTTGAGAAAGATTTTGGCGCCTTTTTGGTTGGCGCAGGTTTCCAGATCGTTTCGGGTCTTCTGAAGCCGTTTCAGCCTCAAGGCTACAGCTCATACAAAAAGCTTTCCGTAGATGCTTTTCTACTGAGCGAGAGTCATTCTTCCATGCATACATTTCCTGAAGAGGATCGTACATATGTCGATTTGTTGAGCTGTGTGAAAGCTCAACTTGAACGATTCCATGAACTCATCAGGCCATGGGAGGGAACAGTAGTATTTGTGGTGGAACAGCCGTCGATCATCATGCCGCCCAAAGGCATGAAAAAAGTGGGCGCTATTTCGCGTGAGCTTCGCGCCTTCCGTTCCGCTGCACTACGGGCACAAAAAATGAAAGACCGACAATGATGAACACATTTCGTTTGCGGAAGAGCAGAAAAAAGAAATTTCGGGAAAGTTTGTACACCGATATCTCGCTTGGCCTCACGTGTGAGGCCATCGTTCCGGAATTCCGGACGCCATTCGGGCAGAAACTTGCGCTCTATCGTCACGACAAGCTCGGACACATCCTTGTGCTCGACGGCAACATTCAGTGGATGGAAAAGGATGAGGCGATCTACCATGAAACGATGGCGCATTGGCCGATGCATTCGGTCGCAGAGCCCCAGCGCGTGCTTATCGTCGGCGGCGGCGATCTCGGTGTTGCACGCGAGCTCGTCAAATATCCGATGCTCGAAGAGATCGATGTTGTTGATATCGATCCATGTGTGCGCGAAGTAACGCTCATGTATGTTCCGCACATTGCAGGACACGCGGCGACCGATCCTCGTGTGAACAAATACGATGTCGACGCCGCGCGTTTCATCAAAGAGGCGGTGAGCAGCCATTACGATATCGTGGTCCTCGACACGACGGACGAAGTCAATGTCGCGACACCGCTTTTCGGAGAGAAATTTCAATCCGAAGTGTATCGTGTGCTCACAAAAGGCGGGGTCATGGTGCGCGTTGCCGGATCGGTGTTTCTCCAAGAAGATGAGGTGAAAAAAACACTTGAACTTGTGAGAAGCATTTTTAGCCGGATTTCGACCGGAATGCTTACACTCCCGACAATGATGTATCTCGGATGCTTTTTTGGGATCGTAGTCGCGGTAAAAGAGGGGATATGGAGCTCGATCCCTACGCGGAGGATCAGCGTCAGCGGACTTCTGCCGCTTTCCTGGTACGACGCGCGCTGGCACGCTTTTGTTGCGGAGCGGCCACCCTACATCCAGAAAACATTTTTCAGCTGATTGAGAGGAGCCGGTATACCGGCTCTTTTTTTGTTTTTTCAAATAGTGGAAGCCAAGCAGGATGCGTTGGTCACGAATGTTGAGTAAAAAATCCGCCGAAGCGTTCATCGATAAATTTACTCCAGTTACAGACGCTGACCGGCAACTGGCCTAAAGAATATCTGGGGAATAAAAAATAATAGATAATTAAAAACACGCTTTGGTCACGGCGTGTTTTTAATTGCACCATTTACAGAACATGATTATTTAAGTATAATCACTTCTACAAAATCAGCCAAACAGCCGGGTCGTCCTTTTTTTGGCGAAATGATGGACAGGATAGAAAAAGGAGAGGCAAGCGGCATTTTGTGCTGGAAAATAGATCGGTTGTCCCGGACGAAATGTATGTGCGTAAAGAAACGGAACTTCTGGAGAAGAAAAGAGATCTGAAGCGATTGCTTGACGGGGATGATAAGCGGGTAGATGACTGGCTCGTTCGGCTTGAAAGTACTCTCACTTTTGCGGAGAGGGCGAGAGAGGAGTTCAAAAATGGTGACATTGCCAAGAGAAGGCAAATTCTGACAGCACTTGGAACCGAGCATATCCTTAAAGACAGGGCAATTCACATTCAAACGGAAAAACCACTCCTTGTGCTTCAAGAAGTGGTTTCCGTGAACAATCAACTGATGGATTCGTTAGAACCTCCCAAGGGTGTTGAAAACAATGGGCGGATGAAACAAATCTATGCTGAAAGTTCATCAATGTGGGCGGTAGAGGAGTCGAACCTCTGACATCCACTACGTCAAAGTGGCGCTCTACCAACTGAGCTAACCGCCCATAATGTCGGATATTAGCATACCTACTCTTGTTCAACAATAATCTGCGGTTTGCCATATGCATATTCAATGATGCTTGCATTATTTCGCCAACTCTGTAACTTAAAAATAGACGCGGTTTTACATTGAAAAGGAAACCTCATGAACGCGATTCTGAGGACAATATGTTTGGTGCTTTTCGTCATATTCGGTACCGCTTCGAGCTGGGCCTCCTCTTCTGACGATGCCAAAGAGGAAGCCCGCGCATCGCGGTCGAATATTACGGTAGACTTCGAGGGCTCGGCAGAGGACAGGAAAGAATTAGCTAAGTTCTTAAATTTGGTATTCGTTCTCTGCAAAGAAATTTATCCCAAACTGACATTTAAAGACTGCATGAACAACGTCAAAGAAGGGGTCGGGAACTCTTTTGATCCGCATACCGGATTTCTTAACGCGGAAAAAACTCGGGAACTGTTAGCGGATATGCGCGGGAGATTCGGAGGAATAGGGATCGAGATTTTCAAACCGGCCACGGGAACATCGTATGTTGACATTGTTAATGTGCTTTCCGATACACCTGCAAAAAAAGCAGGACTTGCTTCCGGGGATGTCATCGTCCGAATCGGTACAGTTCCGACGACATCGCTGAAGGGGACGCAGAAAGCGGTAGAACTCATCAGGGGTGATCCGGGCACGACGGTCGAACTGACGATCGAACGCAAGGGTGTCCCTCAACCGATCGTGGTTACTCTTGTACGTGAAGAGATCAAGATCGTTCAGATCGAAGCGAAACTGCTCCGCTCAAACGGAAAAACGTATGCCTTGCTCACCACAAGGATGTTCAATGAGTATTTTGCGAAAGAAATGAAGCAAAAATACCTTGAACTCAAGTGGGAGTCCGGCGACAAACTTTCGGGACTCATCATCAGCCTGGAAAATAATCCCGGAGGCCGTCTTGACGAGGTCTACAACGCCGTCGATCTTTTTATGGATGCGGAAACTTTTTTGCTGCAACGCACGAATGAGGGTACGGTAAGATATGAACCTGGTCTTCTCCAGCGAATGAAAACTCCCGGTGATATTTCCCGCGGTCTCCCGATCCTTGTGGTGGTGAACGGCGGAAGCGCGTCCGCGTCGGAGATCTTTGCCGGCGCACTGAAGCATTTCGGCCGGGCGGTCATCGCCGGCACCGAAACGACTTTCGGGAAATGTTCAGTTCAGTCGCTCATGAGTCTTCCTGGTGAGGAAATGGCAAAGGCCACTACCGCCGAATGCCTGATCGGAGCAATGAATGATTGGGTTCCCATACAATGTGTTGGTGTCACCCCGGATATTTTGTTCGCCTATCCCGGCATCAAGTCACGCAAGGGTCCTAAGGAGTGTGAGTTGAGCGGACGGCTCAGTTCCGGAGGTCCGATGAAGGACGCACCAAAACACCCTCCGATCAAAGAGGTGAAGCCGGGACTTCATCGTGCTGCGGAAGAAATGCTGGAGACATTCAAGCTCCACCGTCTGCCGAAACTCAAGGAAGAAGAAACACGTATCAAGTTGCTCGAGAAATTAGAGTAAAACATGCCACCTGTTTATCCCTGTCCTTACCTGCCTGCCGACAGGCGTCCGTGGCATTCTGGCTCACACCAGTAAGTACAGCTACCCGCTTCGGCGGGTAGTTTTTAAATACCAGGAAACCCCGCACGGAGAGGGCGTCGGACGATGAACATAGCCCGTCGCGAGTGCGGGGATGAATGGAACCTTAGACCGGTTCGCGCTTCGCGAATCCGGCAATTACGCATGCGGAGCATGTGCCAAGAGAGGAAACCCCGGACAGAGCATAGCGGAGTCCGGGGAGGAGGTCATTTATTGGAAACATCAGATGGGCGACCTGTTTTATGAACGGAAAAGCGGCGAGCTAGCGCGCGTGCACATGCATGTAGATATCTTCAAGCGCACGGACGGCATCGCCGGCAGCGATATTGTTCTGATGATAGAGACCATCGGTGCAGTCTCCGGCAGCCCAGATCCCGTGTGTTTTTGTCTGCTGACTTCTGGGGTCGGTTATGATCTGCCCGATTTTATTGAGCTCTACGATATCTTTCACATACCCCGTGGAAGGCACAAGGCCGATCTCGACGAAGATCCCCTCACAGGGAATCTCCTTGTTTTGTCCATCGGCAAGGTCTTTATAAACGATCCCGGTGACGAATTTGTCGCCCCTCACTTCGACAAGTTCCGTATTTGTTATCCCGCGCATTTTCCCATTTGCGAGCACTTTTTGCACCGTTACCGGGTCTGCCCTGTATTCCGGTCCGCGTTGAAGAAGCGTGACGCTCTTGGCATACGCCAAAAGTTGTGCCGCAGTCTCAAAACCGGCATTACCTCCGCCGCCGACGACGACCTCTTTGCCGGCGAACATCGGTCCATCGCAGGATGCGCAATAAGTGATGCCTTTGTTTTCGAATTCCGCCGCACCGGGGATCTCGAGTTTCCGCCGCGTGCTTCCCGAAGCGATAAGTACGGTTTTCGTTTCGTATGTTCCTCCGGTACCGGTAGTAACAGCGAAACCTTTCCCACGGTGCGCGATATTCGTCACTTTTTCAGACTCTTTGATGTCGACGATCTCGTCTTTGTATGCCTCAAGATGTTGGCGTAGAGTTTTGGCGAGCTCAGCTCCTGAGATCACTATCGTCCCGATCCAGTTTTGTATTCCTTCAGAAACAGTCGACTGCCCGCCCCATTCATAAGCGATAAGAAGAGTTTTCAGACGTTTTCGCGCGGCATAAACCCCAGCGGCAACACCGGCCGGACCGCCACCAATGATAACAAGGTCGTACATAATTTTATACTATATTTGCATTAAGAATATCACAGTTCCTCATAGGACTTACGCAAATGGATGAAATTCGAGTCGCAGAGGCTCCGCAACGATGAAGTTCGCCATTGGCGTATGTCCTTAGCGTAACTTCGAGCGGCGAAGGAAGGACGGAATCACCCCCAGATCGTCATCTTCTTTTTCTTTGGGATCGCCATCATCGCGGTTGCCATCAAGAGCACGCGTTTTTTCGTCCGGCATGGTATTAAAGATCGCACGTGATGTGCCGGCCTTGTCTTTGCGGACGGCGTCTACCAACTTCTCTTCCGGCTCCGCGAAAAGTGTTTCATCGCTTCTTTCGCGTCTCAATGTTTCATTTGAACGCTCGCGCATGCCGTTGCCTTTTCGTCCTTCTTCCGGAAATCCAGATGCGATCACCGTGATCTTGAGCTCGCCCTTCCGGAGTTTCGGATCGATGATCGCGCCGAAAATGACTCGTGCGTTTGCGTCGACAGATTCCGTGATGACCTTCGCAGCTTCTTGGACTTCGTTCATGGTGAGGTCTTCTCCGCCGGCGATCGCAAAAAGCACGCCGCGGGCGCCATTGATCGAAATGTCGAGGAGTGGGGAGTTGATCGCCATGTGCGCCGCTTCCACCGCGCGGTTCTCTCCCGATGCGACCCCGACGCCCATAAGCGCCGTTCCCGCATCCGCCAAGACTGCGCGAATATCGGCAAAGTCGACATTAATGAGTCCGGGAGTCGTAATAAGGTCGGAAATCCCCTCGACCGCCTGGCGCAAAACCTCATCACACTGGGCAAAGGCGGAAAGGAGCGTCGTGTCTTTTGCGCTGTTCAAGAGTTTGTCATTCGGAATGATGATGAGTGCATCTACTTCTTCTTCCAGCGCTTCAAGTCCTTTCTCCGCAAGAAGCATGCGTTGCGCGCCCTCAAAAAAGAACGGCTTCGTCACCACGGCGATCGTGAGCGCCCCAAGCTCTCTCGCGGTCTTTGCGATGATGGGCGATGCGCCGGTACCGGTGCCGCCCCCCATGCCGCTGGCGATGAAAACCATGTCGGCCCCCTTCAGCGCTTCCTGAATTTCTTCTTTCGTTTCTTCTGCAGCCCGGCGTCCCAGCTCAGGATTCATTCCCGTGCCGAGTCCTTTGGTAAGATTTTTTCCGATATGGATCTTTTTCGAGGCGAGCGAATTATGAAGGTCTTGCGCATCGGTATTGGCAACGATGAATTCAACACCAGTCACCTTTGAGCGGACCATGTGGTTGATCGCATTGCGTCCCGATCCGCCAGGACCAACAACCTTGATCCGTGCGAAGGCTTCGATCTGCGGATTCACTTTTGGCATAATAAAAAAAGTTTAGCGACACCGTCCTTAAGCGACCAAAATCTCTTCGAGCATGGCGACTTAGAGATTTGGAAGTACTCCTGTGGTGCGGTATCCGAGACCCTCACTGGAACGATCCGGCCTTTCCGGAATTCGAGTTTAGTTCTCTTCTCAAATAATAACGAGAGTATAACAAAAAAGATTTGCAAAGCAAAGTAAAAGAGAAATGTGAGGCATTCCGATTCCGCAGGGAACTTGTCGCGATAGAACGGCTTAATAGAGGGCTTGTTTAAGGCATGAGCTGTTTGACCAAATGGGCAAAAGATTCTTTGATTCGTCCGAAGATATGATCGCCGCCGACAAGCGCGCTGCGGTCGTTCGTCACCCCCCATATCGCAAGTCCGTACGCGACGAACCATGAGGTGTCTTTGATCTGTTTTTTATTTTTTGCATTTGCGTTGAAATCCAAATTAATGAACGGAACTTTCGAAGGAAGGCGCATTATGCCACGCGCAAAATCTTCGAGTGTTTCGATGCCGGATCCTCCGCCGGTCAAAATGATCCCCGCAGGCAGTAGCTCGTGTTTTCCGATCTTCTTCAGATGCGCGATGACCAGACTGAACATATCTTCGAGACGGGAGACGATGATGTCGTTCAGTTTCTTTTTTGGAAATTGCTGTCCGCCGCGTCCGAGTTTGACGAGTTCCGCTTCTTCGAGGGGGATCTTGAGGCCGAGTGCAATGTCGTTCGTGATATCGGTCGAACCGATCGGAAAGACTTCCAGTGAGATCGGGATCCCTTCTTCATAGACGACGATGGAAAGCGTTTCCGCTCCGATATTCGCGAGCACACAGCCCGCCATCTTTTGCGCTTTCGTGAGTGCGACGAATGAAGCTGCGATAGGGGAGGCGCATGCATCGACGGGTTCGACGCCGGCTTCTTCGACGGCGCGGATCATGTCATTCAAGTGCTGATCAAGGCACGAAACGATGAGGCATTTCGTTTCCAGCTTGAGTCCGCGCATGCCTTCGGGTCGCCCGTATACTTTTTTTCCGTCGATCGTATATTCGATCGGAATGGTATGCAGTATTTTTTTATTGGCGGGATTCGGGAGATTTTGTTCAGAAGTACGGAGGGCGCGATCGACATCATTCCCGCCGATCTCGGAATCAGCACGGGAGATGATCGCTGCCCCGGTCGTTCCTGCTCCCTCAAGACCAACGCCGCCCACCGAGAGATACGCCTCGCGAATATGCACTCCCGCAATTTTTTCCGCTTCGTCTACCGCCGCTCGGACGCCCTTCACCGCATCGGCGATGTTGATGATATAGCCGTGTCTTAGTCCGCGCGATTCGGCTTTCCCCATGCCGATGATGCGCGGAAGCCCTGCGCCCGGCGTGTATTCCGTGATCACCACACGAACAGTGTGCGTGCCGATATCGATCCCGGTTATGATGCGCTTGTTTGCCATAAAGGGGAACGCATGCTCCGTTCCACTCATGCAACAGATCTGCCGTTATGGCCGGGAGCTATTTTTGATGTGAAACTTCGCGAGCAATTGTTGTTCCTGTCTCTCCATTGTACCGCCATGACGGTATCCTTTCAAATGCAAAAGCGAGTGGATAAAGAGGAGTGCGGTAAAAAAACGGAAAGATTCATTCCGCGACCGGCATTCCCGTTTTGCCTGCCGGAGATTGAGCACGATCTCCCCGCTCTGTTTCTCGAGCGGAAACGAGAGGACATTAGGAACATAGGACTTTTTGCGATAGGTCCGGTTGAGTTTTTGGGAATAGGCATCCCCGGCAATGACCAGGGAGAGGACGTACTTCTTTCCGAGCACTCGCCCTTTCATGCGCAAAAAAGGAAGGACGGGCATCCTCCCCTTTGTGAGTCGTGTGATCGCGAATCCTGATGTCTTATCGGCGACGGCCATTGCTTCCGGGAACTTTTTCCACGATCTTCCCCAGTTTCTTCAGCCGTTCATAGGCCTTGCGTTTGTCTATGGAGACCAGAGCGCGGCGCTTTGTTTTGAGTTTGGACAGTTTTCGGCTGAAATACCGCTCTTCTCTGACTTTCATGAGTGCCTTTGTTCCCTGAACGCGCTTCGTAAAACGGCGGATAAGCGCCGCTCCGGATTCATTCCCCTGTTTTTTCACTTCGGCGATGATTTTCATGATGTGCGTCCAAATCTAGCACAGGGTATTCTCGATTGCAACCAAGAATATAAAAAACGGCCACTGTGGCCGTTATCATCGTCTTTTGGTCGGTTCCCGGCGACGAGCGTTTTGAGGGCATCACTTTCGCGCCGCCACACACCACGCCGCCGGGATTCCCGCGCACCCTGCATCGAATTAAGTAGCCCCTGCAGGGGAGAGCCATTTCGAGCAACTCCAGTGGCGGCTGTGACTATACGCGGCGGCGATTTCCGGAAAACACCGCCATTTGCCGCAATTGCGGAGTGCTCGGGTTTGCACGTGGCCACGCTGGTCCCGCCTACGCGGGGAGTATTGCGAGGCCAACGGCGCAACGGGCATCTTTACAATCGAAACGGTCTAGCCCGGTTCAACCGATCCTTTGAAAGTGTAGTAGATTCACAAAAATTGTCAAGCTTCATAAAATGGCTAAAATTAAGGAGAAAAACTTATACAAAAAATACATAAGGCAGTCTTGTGGACTATCATAGGACTCTCTTGTGTATTTTAGGCGGGCATACAACCGCGTGCTCTGCACGGGCCTGGAACCGCAGTTTACGCCTACGGCTTTGCGTGGCGCAAACTCAGCAACGTCTTCGTTGCTGCCACAGCTAACCTTCGAGCTCTAGAACTACGATCAAACCGCGGACTCCTGTCCGCGGTGATTGACTTTTCACTCGCATTTTCCTCTCAAGCGAAGGTTTTCCTCTTTTGAAAAACATTGCGGAGGCCAACGGGCCGAGCATAGGAATTCGCCAGCCCTTCGGCAGTGAGCTCAGGGCCGAACTGCAGGCGAATATCCGCGTTTTTCAAAAGAAAAAAACCAGAGCGCTATTTTATGTTCTTTATATAGTCCGCGAGTTTTGCCACTTTCACCGTGTCCTGCGAGCGGGTGAGCATGTTGCGGACGATGACCGTTCCGTCGAGCGCTTCTTTTTGTCCAAAAATGATCGCATAGGGGATCTCGAGTTTCTCGGCGGTTCCCAACTGCCCCGAAAGCGAGTCTCTATTCAATGAGTGCGCGACCGGAATACGCGCGCTTCTTAATACCTCGATGATCTCGAGCGACTTCAGCTTCGCTTCAAAACCCAGCTGAATAAAATAGATCTTCGGTTTTTTGACGATGCGCGGCGTGACCGCCTTGTAGTTTTGCGACATGAGCACGCGGTCCACTCCGATCGATGCGCCAACGGCGGGCACATCCTTCTTGCTTCCGAGACGTTTGGCAAGATAGTCATAGCGTCCTCCGCCAGCCAGCGCAAGCGGTGCGTTTGCCGCCGCTTCCCGCTCGTCTTTTGCGGTTCTCTTTCCCTTTTCTTCGACGGTCTCTTCAAGCTGCGTCGTATTTTCAGCGGGAGCATCCGGGATCTTGGCGTCGGGCACCTCGACGATCTCAAAAACGGTATGCGTATAATAATCGAGCCCGCGGACAAGATAGGGGTTAATGCGGTAATTCAGCTTGAGTGCGTCGAGGTATTCCAGTACTTCTTTGAAATGTGCTTTCGATGCGAGAGAAAGATGGGCGATCGATTGCGGAGCTTTTTCCTTATACGGCTGACATTCCGGATTCTTGCAATCAAGGAGGCGAAGCGGATTGGTTTTGATGCGCTCTCTGCAGTTCGCACAGAGATGGTTGATGTGTTTGCGGTAGTATTGGGTCAGTTCGCGGAGGTATGGCACGCGCGAATCTTTGTCGCCGATGGAATTCACGTCGATCACGATATTTTTGAGTCCAACGTCGGAGAGTATCATCGCCGTAAGGTAGATCACCATGGCGTCCGAGACCGATTTCGGCGAACCGATCATTTCGATGCCGAATTGTCTGAACTCGCGATAGCGCCCGCGCTGCGGATTATCATGCCTGAAGAACGATCCGTAATAATAGAGTTTGATCGGCTGCGGCTGTGACTGCATGCCGTGCTCAAGATACGCGCGCATGGCGGGGGCGGTTCCTTCCGGACGGAGCGCGAGTTTGTCGCCGCCTTTGGTCTTCAGCGTATACATTTCTTTTCCGACAAGATCGGTATCTTCGCTATTCGTCGAAAGAAAGACATCTTCGCGCTCAAGCATGGGAAGCTCTATCGGCTGAAAACCGTAATAGAGTGCGACTTCAGAGGCTTTTTCAAAAAATCCCTGATATTTGTGATGCTCATTTCCCACAATATCCCGCATGCCCTTTGGCGCTGTCGGAACATCTTTACGCGCTGCCCCCTTTTTTGCCATAGAAATTTTTTTTTGCGCCCGATTACCATTGATAATTATTCTCCGCGAGCGCTCGCTTCCGCAGGCTCTCCGGTGTCGAGATCGAATTCCGAGAGTGCGCCCGGATACAGGCCGACTTTGCTGATCGGGAACAGGCGCAACAACGCTTTGCCATCCATCATATTTTTTGGCACCGGACCCCAGACACGGGAATCCGAGCTCTGGGCGCGGTTATCGCCCATGACAAAATATTGTCCGTCCTCAAGCGTTCGGGATAAATTTTCCTGCTTGGGACTTTTCACATAAGGCTCGGAAAGCGTAAGCGGAGCGGTATGCCCGGGGCCGGTGATCGTCACTACGCCGTCGACGATCGTTAAGGTTTCTCCCGGAAGTCCTATCACGCGCTTAATGAAATATTTCGAAGTGTCGAGAGGGTAACGCAGGATCACCACGTCGCCGCGCTGATAATTGTCCTGATATTTCGCGAGTTCGTTCACGATAAGATACTCGCCGTTGTGAAAAGTGGGATACATGGAATTTCCCGAAACAACGAAAGGCTGCGCGATGAAGGTCCGGATGGGGATGATGATGAGTGCGGCGATCAGCGCATAGCGGAGGGTTTCCCAGACCACGCTCCATATACTGCCCCCACTCATTTCTCCCCCCTGCCCTGAGCCTGTCGAAGGGTTCTTTTCTGGCTGATTTTCAGTCTCCATCCCGTTAGAGGTTATTCGTGTTAATAAGGATTGTCATGCAAGTTTTCGCCATAGTGAGAATATCATACCTGCGCATCACCTTCCGTCCGGAAGTGCATGGCACTTCCTACCTCTAATGGGATCCAGTTGCGCCCATCATACGTGAAAAAATCCCTTGACGCAAGCGGTATTTTATGAGGATACGAGATGAAAATTTTTTAAAATCCGTAAGTGGACGGCGCGAGGAGAATAAAATTCACCAGTATGAGCAGTCCGACGAACGCCGCGAGCGTAAGCGCAAGCATCCTGTCGCCGGAAACCCGTGCGATGCAGTTCACGATGCGCGGCGCGATGCGAGGGAAGAGCAGAAAGAGAAAGATAAGTGAAGTGAAATAATGATAGAGGAACATCGGACGATGAATGAGAAAAAAGGGAAGATAATTCATGAGGTAGCCGAGAAGAAGAATGGATTCGTTGCGGTCGATCGGAAAACGACGGTCGCGAAAGTAATGGGCGGCGATCCAGATGAGTTCAAAGATGAGCGCAAAGAATGTCACGATCCACAGAAGGGAGTTTCCGGTGAGGATGATGAACTTGTTCCCTTCGGAATTCTTCCAGACCGCGATCACACTCCGTGCGGGCGGCCACGCAAGAGGGCCGGGCGCGCTGGTGATCCCTTTGGTGATCTCGGGGTCGCGGTTTGTCTCAAGCATGACGCGATGATGGGCGAAGAAAAATGACGCGATCGATCCCGGGCGGTGTTCCCCTGGAAACTCGAGCTCAGTGACGATGGGAACGTCGTAAGTTTTAAGTACAGGGTCCGTTTTTCCGCCCCCAGGGAAAGAAAAAAGAAAAACAGTGAATATGGCGGTATAAACAATGGCAACAATTATCCCGGAGATAAAGATCTCGCGGTACATTTTTGCAAGAAGATAAGCGATGAAGACGACGCCGACAACACCGAGCGCCGTCCATTTGATCGAAACGGCAAGTCCGAGTGCGAGCGCGGCGGTGATAACTAGCGCGTATCTTTTCCACCCGGCAGTTTTTTTTGTCGCGGCAAAAGCGGCCAGGAATCCGGAGAATACACAGACGAGAAGGATCGTGTCGGGAAGCATCGTGCGGGAATAGAAGACCAGTGCATTATCGAATACGACAAAAAGCGCGGGAATCATTGCTATGCGCGGAATGTAGCCTAGGGTTCGCGCGAGAGCGTACACGAGCGGCACGAGCAGTATGCCGAAGAGTGCTACGAAGAAACGGAGTGCGACATACGGAAAATCCTGAAAGGACTGATTGATCGCTATCGGGATCGTCGAAACCTCGAAAGGGAAAAAACTTGCGACCTCGGCAAAGAGCATGCGTGCGAGCGGAGGGTGAATATCGAAGAAAGGCGCACCCGCAATGATGTTGATGGCAAAATTCGCATGGAGCACTTCATCGAAAAGTGTCTGGTTTGGATGACTCAAAAAAGGAACACGAAGAAGTACCGCAAGCATAATGATAAAAAGAACGATACCGGTGTCCTTTACCGTGTGCGCCAGGAACCACGCACGGACCGTATTTGCGAACCGAATGACCGGCTCAAATGTACTCCGGAGGTGCATTGTTTTCTTTCCGGTAAGATTCGTGAAAAAGAAAAAATTTAAAGATCACGAATGTCACCGTTGAAAGGAGGAAGATCGTTGTCGCGATGACCAGAAGATAATATTGGAGCCCGACCGCCTCGGTGACGTATTTGACGATCACGGCTTGGAAGAGCGTGAGGATGACACTATAGGCGATGAAGCCGATCAGGCGTGAAAAATGACGCGAAGTGGTTTTGAATGTGACCAGCGTATGCAGGGTGAAATTATAGAGGAGATTGAACGTTGCGCCGATAAGATATGCCTTGAAATATCCCGGAAGTCCGAATACGAACGTCGTAAAAAACCACGTAAGAGATAGATTGATCGCGACACCCGAAACGCCAGTCATGAAAAAATGAAAATATTTATGCCGGAACAATATTGATTGCGCAAGCGCGATAAGTTTTTTCATAGATTATTTTTTTGTCCGCCATTTTCCCGTGCTATACTGGATATCATCCTGACGGAAAGGACGCTCGAACGGATTCTATGATAACAGAAAACTCTATTGGTGTCAGGGTATTATGGTGAGTCTCATGAGCAGTCGCGGACACGTGAAGAATAACTATTTATAAATGCAACAGTTGAATATTATGAACGATAATCGAGCAGGATGCAGGGTGTTTTTGCCTGCGTCCTATTTTTAGCTGAATGAAATTTACACTGGTCATCCCTGCGTTCAACGAAGTTTCGGTGATCGTCCCCACGCTCACCGGCCTTTGCGACGGTTTTCGTTTTTTTTATGATATCGATTGGACGATTCTCGTTGTCGACAACGGTTCTACTGATGGGACGAGGGAAGCCGTTCTTGACTTCGGAAATAAGAACGTCAAATTGCTCCGCGTCGAGGAGAAAGGAAAGGGGAATGCCATAAGGAGAGCATTCGCAAAAACAGACGCTGATATCTTCGGATTCACCGACGCCGATTTTCCCATCGCGCCGGTGGATATCATTTCGGCCGCTCAACTCATCATGAACAATGCAGCTGATGTGGTCGTCGGCTCACGTCTTCTTCCTCAGAGCAAAAGTATCGGGAGAGAATGGTGGCGCACATGGAGTTCGCATGTGTTCAACTTGCTGGCGCGGGCGATCGTCGGTGTGGCCGTCAGCGATACGCAGTGTCCGCTCAAGTTGATGAACGCAAAGGGGCTTACGGTCATGCTTGCGACGAGAGAGCCCACTTGGTTTTTTGATGTCGAATTTTTTGCGCTTTTGAGTGGTGTGGGACTGTCGGTCCTTGAAATTCCCGTTACATGGAACGAGCACCGCTATCCGAAAAGAAAAAGCAAACTGAAACTTGCCGACAGTTTTCGCGCCGTACGGGCGATGTTCCGCATCCGCTCAATGATCCCGGCTCAGCTTTCACTGCTCCAGTCTATAAAAAGATAATTTACTGCGTTATACTAGGGGGATGACCCCGTAGTGAGCTCTCAGTTTGATTATGTTCTCTACTTATCTTCTGCAAAGTACGAAAAATGATAAATTGTATATCGGATACACCACTGACCTCAAGACAAAGACTGCAAGAACATAATCACGGATTGAATTTTTCGACCAAACCGTACCGACCATGGAAAGTTATCTATGACGAGGCATGTTGTAACCAAGAGGACGCGAAACGAAGAGAAGTGTATCTCAAAACTACGCAGGGCAGGGGAATGATCAAGCGAAGGTTAAGTAAATATCTTTATGAAAATAGGTCGAAAAATTAATCAAACTGAAGATCTACTACGGCTAGCGAGGAGCGTGTGTAAAATTCTTATTTTACACGACGTCCGAGCGACGACGTGGAGAAGTCTTAACTTACTACGGGGATGAAATTTATTATCGTCGGTCTGGGAAATCCCGGAGGGGAATATGGCGGAACGCGCCACAATACGGGCCGCATCGTCCTTGAAGAATTTCGTGTAGCGCATGATCTCCCCGATTGGGAGATGAAAAAGCCGTACAATGCGCTGGTGTCGAAAGGCGATGTCACCGGCGGCGAAGTACTTCTCATCGAGCCGGAAACGATGATGAATAATTCCGGGAAGTCTCTCTCCTTGCTGGTGAAGAGCAAAAAACAAGCCGAACAGCTTGTCGTCATCTATGACGATCTCGATCTCCCGCTTGGTAAGTGGAAATTTTCGTTCGATCGCGGATCGGGCGGACATCGGGGAATCGAGTCGATCGCGCGTTCCATCAAGACGAAAGCGTTCGTTCGGGTTCGCGTCGGGATCTCCCCCACATCGCTCTTCGGCAAAATGAAAAAACCGAAAGGAGAAGATGCGGTGGTGAAATTCATTCTCGGAAAATTCACGAATAGTGAGCTTGTCGAACTACGGAAGATGAGCAAAGAAATTTCCCAAGCGCTTGAAACGCTCGTAAGAGATGGTCTGGACAAAGCAATGGGCGAGTTTAATTGAGCCCAAGGTCCGGCCTTAAGGCAACTTCCCAAGTCCGGACCTTGGGCGGGCAATATAAAAATGGGCTCCCGTTGAGAGCTCGTTTGTTGACCTGCGCACCCAGCTTCGTCGTGACCCCTTTTTCCAGGCATCCGTCATCGGTTTTCGGAAAAGCAAAAGAAAAAACGCACAAGATTTCTGTGCGTTGTACGATTGTATTAATAGATTTTATTCACCTGGGTCAATCGGAAAGTAAGTTCTTGTTTCGCGTCGAGGCATTCTCGATTGATCCATTTTTCGAGGGTATACCCATGAGGCGGCTTATAGAACGTCAAGAGTTTACCCGGCCCCTTGTTGATCGTGACCACATAATAGGGTTCTTGTTTTCCTGCGCGAACACTTTCGACAATACAATTGACTATCGCCACCCCGACACAGTCTTGCTTGATAAATCTGAACATTTTGCGGTATCTTTTGCCAAAAACCTTGCGGTATTCGACATTGACCTGCTCTAGAAAATGTCCTTGCTGAGAAAAAAAGAAGCATGCGGTCTCGGGATCAGCAAACAAATTATAGAATATCTCTTTACCTGGTACGAGATTCATAAGGTTATGATCGAGTCGCTGAACCTTCGCATCAGTGGGGTACCAATGTTCCGGAGCGAGATCTTTTAGTTTCTCAAGCCAGGGAAATTCCTCAATCAGCGCAGAAACGTGAAACACACTCATCATTTTCCTTTTGCGGCTTCCTGCCGCGTTAAGGGTTTAGAAAACTCTCCGATCCGATTCATCCCGAACCTTCTCAAAGAGTGGTTCCGCATCCCGCGGAATCCGCACTTAATGCAATCACAAAAGCTTTTTATGTCAAGAAAAAACCCTTGCGCTTTTTTGCTCTCTAAGATAGACAGAACAAAGAGGTACTTCCTATTCAGGAGAAGGCGTGATGACGAAAGGAAAGACGATGGACATTCTTCGAAGAGTTTCGATGGGTCCCGAGGACGAGCGTCAAGAGGTGCTTCGGAGGCACGGAGTATTCTTTCTTGATGCCGAAGAGGTCAATCGAGATGAGGCAGGTTGTTTTTATCGGGATATTTTTTTCCTGGTCGCATCAGGCTGGGCTAAGGAAAAACCGATGTGGGTGGTTCTCAATAGTCCGGGCGGCCACGCGGATCAGGGTTTTGCGATACACGACACCATACGCCTTCTTATTGCCGCGGGATACACTGTAAACACTTGTGTATTGGGTGAGGCGGCATCGGTCGCGATGATGATTCTCATGGCCGGCACGCGGCGTTATGCATCCCCGAATACGCAATTCCTTCTCCACCAGGTGAGCGAAGAGTACATCTTCCTTCGGGTGGAGACCACCGAAGCGGAAGAACGTTCCAACGAGATGAAGCGGATCAACCACGTGTACTTGAGCGCGATCGCCGAGCGTAGTGGTATGGCGCTCTCTGACCTTACCACGCAGGTGAGGAAAAAAGATTTTTGGCTTGGCGCTGAAGAGGCACTAAAGTACGGCCAACACGGCCTGATTGACGAGATCTGCACGACCTTCCCGTTCATGGATGCTTTGCAAAAGAGCTGATGCATCAACAAATAAAAACTCCACCTCGAAGGGTGGTTTTTTTATTCCTTTTTGTCTGCTATGTCTTTTTTTTCGCTCAGTTTTTTGAGCATCGTCGGGACATGAAAAAGTGTTCCGCAATTATCGCAGTAACACGTTTGCGGTACTTTCCACACTGGTTCCCCTCCGATCATCGGCGAGACATTCCGTGTTTTCGTTTTGAGTATGACACTGCCGATCAGGCAGTGGCTGCAGCATTCGAGTTTTTGGGTTTCAACTCCAAGCGACATTCCGACTCCTATATATTGAACAAAATCCAGAACTTACTCTATCACAAGCGCACACAACACACATCACTCGCGTATGCCGGAAATGACAACGTGGTTTTTGTCTCCTTGTGCGAACTACACTTTCTTTTCGACGTTGAATGACAATGTCATTCTCTGCTCCTTCGGCTCAAAGAGCGTGATGGTGAAGGGGTAAGTCTTGCCGAGCTCAAGGGCGGAACGCAGCTTCTCTTCGGTGCCGAATTCAGAAATATGTACGAGTCCCGCAACGCCCTCCTCGATCGACGCAAGCGCGCCGTATTTGTTGAACTTGATGACGACGCCGCGAACCGTATCGCCCTTCTTATATTTCTTTTCCGCGCCTTTCCACGGGTTCTCTTTCAAGACCTTCACGGAGAGCGAAACTTTGTTCTCTTTGATCTCGATGATCTGCGCTTTCACCTTGTCGCCCACCTTAAAGAGCTTGCGCGGATCATCGACGAGCCCCCAGTCCATTTCGGAGATGTGGATCAATCCTTCGAGTCCTTCTTCGATCTTCATGAATGCGCCGAAGTCCACCACGCCGGTGATCTCGCCGTCAACGATCGCTCCCAACTGGTATTTCGCGACGATCTCTTCCTTCTCTTTCTGATTGTGCTCTTTCTCGGAGAAGATCAGTTTTCCTTCTTTGGGAACTGCGGTGATCATCACGACGGAAAGTTTCTCGCCGATCAGTTTCTTGAGTTCATCGAGGATCTTGTCTTTGTCGCCGTCGGAAACGCGTGGATAATGATCGCCGGAAAGCTGCGAAGCCGGCAAGAATCCGGAAATGCCCTGCCAGTCAAGAATAAGTCCGCCCTTGTTCGCGTCTTTGACGGGAAGTTCGACGATGGTTTTCTTTTTGACCAGATCTTCCGCATCGGCCCAGATGAGCGACTGACGCGCTTCTTTAAGCGACAGTTCGATGTACCCGTCTTCATTTTCCGCGTCGACGACCTTTGCGGTCACCTTGTCACCCACGTTCATGTGCCGGATCAGATCGCGCGCATTCTGATATTCGCGTCCGAAGATAAGTCCGATACCGAAAGGCGCCATGTCTATATACACGGCTTTTTTGTCTACTTTGATGACTGCGCCCTCGACGAGCTCTCCGGGTTCGGGAACTTTCCCGATCTCAGCCATGTATTTCGCCATCACGTGATCAGGGGAGGGAATGTGCTCTCCGCCGACAATGATGATCTCTTCCTCGGTTGTTTTTGTTGTCATAATGAAAATCGAAAATATGCCGCATGCGTTTCTTTTCCCCACTTATTGAGGAAATAAAAAACTGCCGCAGGGCAGACTTTCATGTTGTCTGACCTCTAGGGGCCGTATGTCACCGCGACGAGTGCTACCATTTTTCTAAGAGAAATACCTCTAAGAAAAGTTAGTCGTACGGACACAAACGGGTTAGCCCTAATGGCATGGATAATATTCAATTGTCCTGAAAAGATTAACAGAAAGCGTCTTTCGGCGCAAGGCGACGCATAATTACGTAGGTCGAATACAATACATAGGTCGGACTTATGCGCTGCGCATAAGTCCGACCTATGTATTTTTTAAATGACTGATGCATCTCATTTCCTGAAAAAAGAGAAGCCCCCGCGCTGTGCACGGGGGGTGTTTCGATTGGCCAGTGAGGCGGTTTCCACGATGAAGCACTGTGGGGGTTGCCGCCTTGTTAAAGGCCTGGCCGCCGGCGAGCAGCAGCTAGTCGTTCAATAAGATTTGTGCGACCGCGATGGTTTTCACCGATAGGCCTCCTCTCCTAGTTTGTTGTGGGAAAACAAATGTACAAAGAATCACGAATTTGACCACAATCAGCTCAGCCATTTCCGTGCTTCTTTAGCTTACACGAAGCAGAATTTCTGTCAAGCATGTGCGGTACATAGGTCGGACTTATGCACGGCGCATAAGTCCGACCTATGTACCGCTACCTATGTATTTTGGTATTTTGCCACGCAAATAAAAACGGCCTCCGACGAGGCCGTTGGGCTATGGACGCTGGTGTTGTTCGAGGGACGCAAAGCCGGATTTTGTACGCAGGCTAGCAACTACGTGCGCACTGGTCGGTGGTCCCAACGGAAGAACATTCTCTCGTCGATCGCCTGGTCGGCGGACTGCCGACCTTCTTGTTGGTCCTATCGCGTTACCAATTGAATGGAGTCCGCAGGACTTTGCGTTTGTACGCAGTGGACCGTTTGATATACGGTCTGGGCCGCCCCGAGCGGCCGTTCAGTCGACAAATGGCGTCATTGTGCGCTTATCTCCTTTGCCCGGCAGTGGGCGAGTGCGGCGACGGGTCGGTCGGTTCATTAAGGAGACCCGTGCCTGACAGCTCCGAATTGGAGCGAAACGGTGACACTCCTGGCGAGGCAAGCGCGGCGGGATCGATTCCTCCTCCGCGCGGCGCTATCCCGCATGTCGATGAGTTGCCACCACCTTAGAGGCGCCCTCGGGCGCGATTATTGGTTTCAGATCGCACTACGGCCAGTGCATTGCGTCTCCTGTTCCTGGCGAAAGGCGGCTCACTGGTCCAGCGATGGACCCTGTGGCCAGAGAGCTCCGACGTCTCGGAGCGAAACGGTGCGGCTCGGCCGGGCAAGCGCGGCGTGGATGAAACTATTCGCCAGCACGCCGGGCACTCTACTCGATGAAGCCGCTCCAACATTCGCGGCTCGGTTTACGCTGACGCGGCGGAATTGAACCTACTCTGATCCCCGCGCGCAACCGTGCATCGATGAGCCGCACCACCGTCATTATCAGGTTGTTGGTGGTTTGAGGCCTTTTCTACGTAAACGGCATCGTTCCTCCTGGCGTATAGGTCCTTATCTATGCGTACAAGTAAGTAAAAGAGCGCGAAAGATTAAAATTCACAATAGCATGTCATTAATATACTGTCAATATGCTTTTCATATCTCCAAAATAGCCCAAAAAACATAGTGATTTCAAGCCTTTTCCCGCTTTCTATTTTTGAGAAGACTTGCTATACTCTACACATGATCATCACGTACCATGGGGGGTATTTTATTAAGGTCGCGCAAGGGGACACGGTCATTGCGGCCAATCCTTTTGGCAAAAATTCATCCAGGAAACCTATTCGTTTTGGCACGCGTATCGCACTCGTTTCGATGGATCATCCCGATATGAACGGCGTCGAGAATCTTTCGCACGGCGACAAGACTCCTTTCGTGATCTCCGGTCCGGGCGAGTACGAGATCGGCGGGATCGCGATATCCGGATTTCCTTCTCCGAAGCCGGTCGGACCAAAAGGACTCTTGAATACCATCTACACCATCGAACTTGAAAACATCCATCTGTGTATTCTCGGCGCGATGCCCACTGCCGAACTTTCAGCGGAAGTTGTCGAGGGTATCGGGGAAGTTGATGTGCTTTTTGTTCCTGTGTTGGGCGGCGATGTGCTCTCACCCGCGGAAGCGGAAAAAGTGGCGGTTCTCCTTGATGCAAAACTCGTCATTCCGATCGCGTGGGATGAAGGCGGTGACCCGCCTGCGTCCGACTTCGGACGGGCAGGAAAACAGCTGAAACTTTTTTTGAAAGAGGCCGGTGCGGAAGGAACGGCGGCCATCGAAAAATTGGTCCTCAAGAAAAAAGATCTTGAGGGTAAAGAAGGAGAGGTCATCGTCCTTGAGCCTCTTTCCCGCGCATAAACGGTTATGAACATCCTCGATCATCTCGACAAATTACGCGCGAAACCTGTTCATGTGCGACAGCGCATCGCACTCTTCTCGACGTTCATCCTTTCTTTTTTGGTCGCCAGCGTGTGGTGGGCGACATGGAATACCGAGAGTCAGCCGGAAACCCTGTCTTCGAGCAGCGCATCCTCGATCATTTCGCCATGGGGTGTCGTCACTGACATGATTTCGGATGCGAAAAAAGATACGATGGCTGCTGTTGGGCAGTTGACGGGTCAGTTGCAGCGGGCGGCGGAAGATAACATAGAATATGACCCGACGCTTGAGGGGGAGAGCGGAGCGGAAACAAGTGAAGATTCGAGAAACGAAGCGTTTGCCCCCTACGACCTCGACGCCTCTTCGTCGGAAGTCTCCGGTGAAAGCACGCCGAGCGATGCCTCCTCAGGGGGTAACAGCGGTGAGATGATCCGGACGCGGCCAGGAACGTATCAGACGGCTGTTCCGTCAGAATTAGTTCCCAAGACCGATGTGGTAGAGTAGATTTTTCAGCGATCATGGCGAAAAACAAAGAACACAAAAAAGAAGAAGCAGCCGTCCCTGTCCCGCGTCCGACCGGCGTCATTCCGGCTAACATCGTGACGGAAATGCGCGAGAGCTACCTCGACTATGCCATGTCGGTCATCGTTGCGCGCGCGCTTCCCGATGTGCGGGACGGATTGAAACCGGTCCACCGCCGTATTCTCTATGCGATGCAGGAGGCGGGGCTCACTGCTTCCGCCCGGTTCAAAAAATCCGCGACGATCGTCGGTGACGTGCTTGGAAAATATCATCCGCACGGGGATTCATCTGTTTATGACGCGATGGTCAAAATGGCTCAGGTTTTTTCAATGCGTTATCCGCTCGTCATCGGACAGGGAAACTTCGGTTCGATCGACGGGGATTCCGCTGCCGCTTATCGCTACACCGAAGCGAAAATGTCGCGCATCGCGGGCGAAGTGCTACAGGATCTCGAAAAAAATACGGTTGAGTGGGTGCCCAACTACGACGGCTCGCGCAAAGAGCCGACTGTTCTTCCCTCGGTTGTTCCCAATCTGCTCCTGAACGGCACGCTCGGTATCGCAGTCGGCATGGCGACGAATATTCCTCCGCATAATTTGCGCGAGGTCGTCGACGCGCTCATGCACCTGATCGAGGATCCCAATGTGACAAGCGAAGACTTGCTCCAGTTTGTACAGGGACCGGACTTTCCGACGGGCGGCATCGCTTACAATAAGAGCGATATCCGTCATGCGTATGCTTCGGGGCGCGGCGGCGTCATCTGCCGCGGCGAAGCGGAGATCGTCGAGCCGAAAGCCGGGCATTCTGAGATCATCATCACGAGCATTCCGTACCGCGTGAACAAGGCCGACCTCTTGACCAAGATCGCGGAGCTCGTGCGCGAGAAAAAGATCGAAGGCATCAAAGACTTGCGCGATGAATCAGCAAAAGGCGATATCCGCATCGCGGTCTATCTCGGTTCGGGAGTTCCTCCGCAAAAGGTGCTTAATTATCTCTATCGACACACCGAGCTTGAGAGCGCGTATCACTACAACATGGTCGCGTTGGTCGACGGCGTTCCGCAGACGCTTTCGCTCAAGTCGCTCCTCGAGGAATTCATCAAACACCGCAAAACGGTCGTGAAGCGCCGTACCGAGTTCGAATTGAACAAAGCCAAAGACCGCGAGCATATTCTGATCGGCCTCAAAAAAGCGCTCGATCATATCGATGCGATCATCAAAACTATCAAGGCGTCAAAAGATACGGCCGAGGCGCAGGTGAACCTGATGAAACAGTTCAAGTTCTCCGATCGGCAAGCGGCTGCAATTTTGGAAATGAAACTCTCGCGCTTGGCAGGTCTTGAGCGCAAGAAAGTCGAGGATGAACTGAAAGTCGTACAGGCGCTCATCACAGAACTCGAGAGCGTACTTGGGAGCGTCAAAAAGATGATCGCCGTCATCAAGCAGGAATTACTCGCGGTCCGAGAGAAGTACGGCGATGATCGTCGCACCAAGATCGTGAAGGGCGGCGTACAGACCATCTCTGTCGAAGATACGATCCCCGAGCGGGAAACTATCCTTGTTTTTACCGCGGGCGGCTATATCAAGCGCACCGATCCGTCGGAGTACCGTGTCCAGCGCAGGGGCGGAGTCGGCGTTGTCGATCTCGATACGAAAGAAGAAGATTTCGTGACCATTTTTCTTTCCTGTTCGACGCACGAGGATATTCTCTTCTTCACTGACAAAGGCAAAGCGTATCAGATCAAAGCATACGAACTGCCGGAGGGGAGACGTGCGACCAAGGGCAAGTCCATCCAAAATTATCTCGCGCTCGGCTCCGATGAACACGTGACCTCCATGCTTGCGATGCCGCGCGAGGTGAAAGAGGTCGCCAAGCTTTCGCTCCTCATGGTGACGGAGAAAGGCGTCGTGAAGAAAACTGCCGCAGATGCGTTCAAAGATGTGCGACGCTCGGGCTTGCTCGCAATTAAACTCCATCCGAAAGACAAACTGCTCGCCGCACGCTTCGTTGAAGACAAAGACGACGTATCGCTGGTGACCTCGAAAGGCCAGTCGATCCGTTTCAAACAAAGCGACGTTCGCGAAATGGGACGCAACGCGGGGGGCGTGCGCGGCATGAAACTGCGCGCCGACGATCACATCGTGACGGCAGATGTTGTTCGCCATGTCTATAGCAAACCGCTCTTGATCGTCATCAGCGAACAGGGTTACGGCAAAATGACGGATATGTCGGAATACAAGACGCAGGGGCGCGGCGGCTCAGGCATCAAGACTGCGAATGTCACACCCAAGACCGGAAAAGTCGTTGCGGGCATGGTGCTCCCGGACCGCGAGGGGGAAATTGTCGCTATTTCAAAACAGAGTCAGGTTATTCGTGTTTCTTTGAAAGAGATCGCGCTTTCGGGGCGTTCGACACAGGGTTCTCGAATTATGAGGCTTCGTCCAGGTGATAGTATAGCATCGTTAACAGCTCTGTAACTCTTCTCCTGTTGCTTGCCTCAATATGAATGAACATGAGAGATTTATGATGAAAGCGATAGAAGCTGCGCATGAGTCAGGGCACAGGAGCGATTATCCTATCGGGACAGTCATCGTTAAAGATGGAGAGATAATTTCGAGTGGATACGAAACACTCAAATCGGCAAACGATCCTGTGAATGGCCACGCAGAAATTGACGCTATTCGCAAAGCAACCCGGGAAATTTTGAAACAACCTTATCTTGAAGGTTGCACCCTTTACTCCACACACGAGCCTTGCCCGATGTGCGCCACGGCCGCTTTTTGGTCAAAAATAAAAACTATTGTTTTTTCGGTTTCTCGGGAGGATATGATCGAACAAATGCCGAAAAGGGCATCCGGCAAGTTTTCGTGGAGACAGGTGGACATCTCATGCAAGGATGTTCTCGATCATGGCAGCGGGCATATGGTTGAACTTATTCCGAGCGTACTTCGCGAAGAAGGAATAAAACTTTTTGATTATACCGCTTAGTTAAAAACGGTTTTAGGGTTTAGGGGACAGGTTTAGGGGACAGTCCCTCGAATAAGTAATTTATTGTGTTATAGTATTTTCATGCCACGGCAACCACGCATCGCATTGGGGGGATATGTCTACCACGTGCTTAATCGTGCCAACGGCAGGGCGCGTATATTTCACACACCGGAAGCGTATAGGGAGTTTGAGCAGTTACTTTGTGAGGCGAATGAGCAATTTCACATGCGCATCCTTGCTTATACCCTTATGCCCAACCACTGGCATCTACTCCTTTATCCGCGAGAAGACACGGATATGCCCGACTTTGTGCGCTGGCTCTCTACGACGCACGCGGCAAAATTCCGCAACAAAACCAAGACAGTCGGCGAAGGCCATCTCTACCAAGGGAGATACAAATCTTTTGTCATGGACACTGATACACATCTCCTCACTGTTTTGAAATACATTGAACGCAATCCAGTGCGGGCAAAACTTGTTGTACATCCTGAGGATTGGGAATGGGGAAGTGCATACCGCAGAATATGCGGGACAAAAAAGGCACAAGCGTTACTTGCGGTCTCGCCAACGCCACTCCCGCATCATTATCGTGCGTGGATCAACGGTGCGGAAAAATCTGAAGAACTCGATGAACTTCGCAAATCCGTCAATAAGGGTATCCCGTTTGGGGCGGAAGAATTTCTCTACCGTTTTGATCGAGGCAAGAAAAAATAATAACATGTTTGTAAACTTTTTGGAGGGACTGTCCCCCAATTCCTGTCCCCCAATTCCAATTCTAATTCCCAGGTCAATACGGGTTTTATGCTCGAAGTCATCAAAGAAAGCAAATTTAAGGCGACATTGCTTTCCGTGCGGTCTCAGGTTAATGAATTCGTGAGTGCGCTTGCAAGCTACGGCCTTGGACTTGCTATCGGCTATTTTTCATACCGGACGGGATTCGTTCTTTTGGCGGTAGGTTATCTTCTCTTGGCATTTCCTATTTACTTTTTTATCCTTCGCGGTGGGCGATCTCCGGGCAGGCGATAAGATTTGCGCTTGTGCAAATAAAAAAACGGCGGATGAGCGTCCCGTCGTTTTGTTTTGCGTATTATTCTTTCTTTTCGTCTTTTTCCCACACCACGAGTGTGAGACAGAATGCTCCGATCGTCAGCATTGTTGCCCCCAGTCCGTTCAGTATGCCGTGTGAACGGAACAGATAGGCGAGTCCGATGATGCCCGCCCAGATCGCAACAGTGGCGACGGCTTTCCCGATCTCTTTCATTGTTGTCTTTCTCTGTCGGTTCTAACCGTTAGATCTTTACTTCGAGCTTTTTCATGAGTTCGGTAACGGCGCTTTGTATCGCCATCACCGGGTCGGTGCGCAGGAACACGCGGGGTTTTCTGGTCGTGTCGCTGGCGAAACGTGCGGATACTCGGTGAAAACCGCCTTCCTCGGACGACAGGGTGAGTGTAATGACGATGCCGCATTTTACCGCACTCTCGATCGCCGCGTTGATGGCGAACTGTTTCGTACCTTCCATGATGCTCTCCAAATGATTATGAACGGGCCTTTCTCTTACTTTTGTCTACCATAGTCCCGCAGCCTGTAAAGGGTGCTGTAGTGAAGAGGGCATTACGAGACAACTGGGGATTCTGCGGTTCTCGCTTTAGAGCTCATGGTGCTATACTGAAAGCATGTTTTCCGTTCCCGAAAAAAACGTCGAGGAGCTGCACCTTGCTCCCAATCAGACCGTTGCCGATTTCGGCACCGGAAGCGGCGCGTATGCTATCGCGGCGGCAAAAGCGATGCGTGGCACGGGAAAAGTCTATGCCGTCGATGTCCAGAAAGGCATTCTCACGCGGCTCGAAAATACCTGCAAAGAATATGGTCTGGGGAACATCTCCTTTATCTGGGGCGACCTGGAAAAGCCGGAGGGGACGCGGTTGCGCAATGATTCTTGCGATGCGGTGATCCTCTCGAATGTCCTCTCGCAGGCCTCTGATAAAAAGGCGGTCATAGACGAAGTCAGGCGTGTCCTGCATCCGGGCGGAATATTGCTGCTCATAGACTGGACTGCATCATTCAATAATATGGGCCCCGTGAAGGAGCAGGTATTTCCGGAAGCGGAAAGTCGGAAACTCACCGAAGGATCCGGATTTCTTTTCGACCGCTCGATCAACGCGGGGAATTACCATTATGGGCTCGTCATGAGAAAAGTGATCTCCGCGGCTGCAAAAAAAGAAGAACACATTCACGCATAAGCATATCCATATGAAATTTCAAACCATACTCCTTGCGATCTTCGGTGTCGTAGCGGTTGTCGCAGTCGTTATATTTTCGGTCGTTCCGGTAAAAAATAGTTCAAAGAACCAGGGAACGGTCGGTGCGGTGGGCGGCGTGACGATCTGGGGAACTTTCCCGTCGACGAGAGAGCTGCTCAAGGTCTTCGAGATATTCAATGCCGGATATAAAGACAGTTTTGCGGTGAATTATGAATTTCACGATCCCGCCGTTTTTGACAATGACATTGTCGAGGCGCTTGCCTCGGGGCGCGGTCCCGATATTCTTCTTCTTCCCGACGATCTCGTGCTTCGCCATTCCGACAAGATCGAGCTTATTTCGTATCAATCCGTACCGCAGGTCGTCTTTCAGTCGAATTTCATTCAGGCGGCGGAGATCTACATGCGCGACAAAGGGCTGATCGCGCTTCCGTTCGCGATCGATCCGATGGTCATGTATTGGAATCGCGATCTGTTCAACAACGCCTCACTTACCGAACCGCCGCGTTACTGGGACGAGCTCTTGACGATGACGCCGAAATTGACGAAACGCGATCCGCAGACTTCCGATATCGTACAGAGCGCTGTCTCGTTCGGAGAATACGAGAATGTGCTTTTTGCAAAGGATATTCTTGCCATGCTTTTCCTTCAGGTGGGGAACCCGCTGGTAGCCGTTCAGGATGGAAAACCCTACTCGAAGATCGTTACATCGAACGGGAAGGAAAATGTTCCTGCGCAGAATATCGTCTCTGCGTTCCGCTTCTACATGGACTTTTCGAACCCCCAAAAGCCGAATTATACCTGGGGACGCGCGCGCCAAAACTCGCGCGACGAATTCATCAACGGGAATCTCGCGATCTATTTCGATTATGCGAGCGCATACAAGCCTATCCAGGAGAAAAATCCGCATCTGAATTTCGCCGTTGCGCAGGTACCGCTTCCGCGCGGCACTAACGCGGAGATCACCTTCACCAAAGTGTACGGGCTCTCGGTGCTTAAATCTTCGCGGAACAAACAGACGGCTTTTGTTGCCGTACAGCACCTGCTCACAGATCCGTTGCCGGAAAGAAGTTTTGCGTCCGCTTTCGATCTTCCCCCCGTTATCCGGTCTTATCTGGCTCAGCCACCGACAGACTCAGCGCTTGCGGTATTCTATGATGCGGCGATCCGCGGCAGAACGTGGCTCGATCCGAAGCCTGAAGTGAGCAACAAGGCGTTCCGGAGAATGGTCGAGTCGGTTGCCTCCGGGCGGAATGACGTGAGCATTGCGATCGCCATACTTCACGGGGATATGGTTGCCGCACTCGCCCCATATCAATAATCTTTTGCCATGAAAAAAAATTTACATTTCATTCTCCCGATGATCTTCATGCTTATGGTGTTCTCACTTCCTCTTGTTGTATCTGCGCAAGGACAATGGAGAGGCATTGTCGTGTGTGGTAATACGAGCGGCGGAAATCAAGGCCTTGATAGTCAGCCGTGTACTTTTAATGACATCATCAATCAGGTAAAAGTAGTGATCGACTTCGCGCTTTTCAAGATCGCCGCCCCGCTTGCCGCCGTCATGTTCGCCTACGCGGGATTTCTCTATGTGACCAACCGCGGAAATGAATCGCAGATCAAGCAGGCACACGAGATCTTCTGGAACGTCTTCATCGGTCTGGTCATCGCGCTTGCCGCATGGCTCACCATGAATTTCATCCTTACTTTTTTCCTCGGTCAAGACTCGGCGTTCAATTTCTTAAGATGACCTTTTGCTCATACACTATCTTTCGCAGTAGTATTTGCTCTATGTCCAAACAAAGTTTTTTTTCAAATGTTTCAGCGTTCATCCTCTTGTTTAGCGGTTGGGCCGTTGTTGCTCATGCGCAGACGTCAATGTACCAAAATCCGATTACCTACGGCGGTATTCGGACGATACCCGATCTTCTTATTGCCATCGTCGATCTGGTCTTTTTGATCGCCGTTCCCATTATCGTTATCTTTATCATCTATTCAGGATTTCTTTTTGTGACTTCAGGAGACAATGAAGCCAATATCAAGAAAGCGAAGACGGTGTTCATGTGGACGGTTGTCGGGGCGCTCGTATTGCTCGGCGCCAAGGCGATCTCCGCGGCGATACAGAGTACTATTTTAAGTCTTGGCGCGACATGATCATTAATACAATAAAAAAATATCGCGTACTTCCATTTGTCGCCTCGACCGTGGTTTTGCTTTTTCCCGCAATTGTTTTTGCACAGCTCCCGCAGCCGACGGTGACGCTTTCCAATCCCGCTCCCGGTGCGGGATCAACACTTCAGGATTTCGTTTATCTGCTTATTGAGATCATCCAGTGGGTGGCGCTTCCCATCTTGGCTCTCTGTATCATCCATGCTGGATTTATCCTTGTTTCCGCCGGCGGCAATGAAGAAAAGATCACCAAGGGGAAGCTCTGGGTCATCTGGACCTTGGTCGGAGCGGCGATCATTCTCGGTTCTCGCGTCGTTGCCAATATCATTTTTGGTACGGCAAGCGTATTTTAACCATATATGATCTCACGATATAAAAAATTTCGGCAAATACTCCTCACGATCGCGGCTCTTTTCATGCCCGTTATCGCGTTTGCACAGGCGCCGACAAATTTCAGGGAGTTTGCCTCGCTTGTTGTCAGAATGCTCCAGAGCGTTATTGCCGTTCTTTTCGTGTCGCTTGCCGTCGGCCTCGTGTTTGGCGTGGTGTTGTTCTTGGCGAATGCCGATAACGAAAAAAAGCGCATGGAGATCAAGGGATATCTGCTTTGGGGTGTTATCGGTATCATCGTGGTTATGGGTATCTGGGGTATTCTTGAGACACTCAGTGTCAGTGTCTTCGGTCCCGGTGCTGTCGGCATTCCGCAGTTGAGGCCTCCCGCATTATGAAATACAGACATCTTACCTTGATCCAGTCGGGCGCCCTGTTTTTCGCTTTCCCGTTTATCGGCTCTGCGCAGGTGAATGACGTTTTTGGGCTTGCGACGCTGGCCTATAACATCCTCGTACGGCTCGGTTCGCTCTTCTGGATATTAGCAGTGATGCTTTTTGTGTGGGGGATCGTCAAATTCATCGGCAATGCCGGCGACTCGGCTGCGCATGCAGAGGGAAAGAAATTCATTGTCTGGGGACTCATTGCTTTTGTGGTGCTGACGTCACTTTGGGGCATTGTGAACTTGGTTCTCTCAGACACATTCAACATCACCCCGGGAGGACAGGTGCAATATGTCGATAAAACCGGCAATATCGTCAATTAGCCGATTTTTTGCTGGTCACAGTCTTACTATTGGTGATTAGAAAAATGGCCTTAAATAAGGATTTTTTTGTGTTCATGCCAATTAGTTTACATGGCGGCCTAGTTGAGATCAACAAAAAGTCCGTTTTTGAGTAATCCACAGAGCCTTGCGAATAATCATTGCCCCAATTCAACAAGTGGGCTATTATAAATTTATTGTTTTATAGGAGGTTGTTTGCAATTTTATTAACTTATTTTTCATTTAAATATGAAGAAAATTATTACTGGTGCTCTGTTTCTCGGCCCGATGACGGCTTTCGCGCAGGGAACACCTCTCCTGAATACGGTAAATCAGATCAGTCAGATCGTGGGTCTTTTGATCCCACTCCTTCTGGCGGTTGCGGTTCTTCTCTTTTTCTGGGGATTGGTCAAGTTCATTGCCAATGCTTCTGACGAGGCGGCAAAAGAGTCAGGCAAAACCCTGATGATCTGGGGTATGATCGCCATCTTCGTCATGGTCGCTTTCTGGGGGATCATCGGTTATGTTCAGCAGTCGCTTGGTGTCACGGGTAGCGTTACGACCACCGCACCGCCTGTCGTGAATGTTGTCCCTGCATCCTAATTTATCTGAACATGTTTACTCCTTTTGGAAACACGCTGAGTATCATCAGTTACTATGTCAGCTTATTGGTTCCGCTCCTTCTGGCGGTTGCGATTGTACTCTTTTTCTGGGGACTGGTCAAGTTTATCGCCAATGCTTCTGACGAGGCGGCAAGGGAATCCGGCAAAAATCTGATGATCTGGGGTATGATCGCCATCTTCGTCATGGTCGCCTTCTGGAGTATCATCGGCTACGTTCAGTCATCGCTTGGCGTCAGCGGGAATATCAATACCGGTTCTGCTCCGACAGTGAGCATTGTGCCGATGACGTAATTACCGTTATTGCCGATATACAAAAATCCGTCCGTTAGGGGCGGATTTTTGCTTGTCCGAATAGAGAACCGTTGTCATTCTTTAATTCTTTTAAGAGGAGTTTTCCCCCTATGTTTTTTGTTCGGCAATACTTTCTTGCTATACTGCATACATAATGAATATATTACTTCCGAACATCGCGCATGCGCAGACTAGGCCGCCCGACTCCGTTCTTGTTTTGGTGGGAAAAATCTCCACAGAGATATTGAATCCGATCATCGCCATTATGTTTTCGCTTGCGCTGGCGTATTTTATCTATGGCGTTGCGGCCTACCTCTGGAATCCCGAAAATGAAGAAGCGCGGACAACGGGAAAAAGAGGAATGCTCTGGGGTGTGATCGGCATGTTTATCATGGTTTCGGTCTTCGGCATTATGCAGTTTCTTATCAGATCCATCGGTGCCGATCCTAATCTGATGAAGTATGTCTAACGGAATACTCGGAGTCATTGATATTGTCATCGCCCTCATATCTGCGATCATACCTGTCTTAGTCGGTTTTGCGGTTGTGGTTTTTTTCTGGGGAGTGGTCAAGTTTATCGCTCATTCCGGCGATGAAAAGGCTCTTCAGGAAGGGAAACAGCTGATGATCTGGGGAATGATCGGCATCTTCGTTATTGTTGCGCTCTGGTCTGTGGTCGGCTATATACAGATGTCACTTGGCCTCAATCTTGTAACTCCTTCGCGAACGGCACCGTCCGCACCGACGGTCATTCCCGCGATCTGAGGCCCCACTCACCCTCGTTTTTCCGATAAAAAAACCCTGTAGTAGGCCGCTTCCGAGCGGACTTACTACAGGGTTTTGCACTTTTGTTCGAGGGTGAACCCTCGATGGTGCTAATGTACAATTTGAGTCATCTTTTCCGAAAGAATCGCAGCATTATCTTCGGGATCGGCGGCGAACTCCATATCCCAAAGTTATCACGATTGGGGAGGCTGTTCGGGCCGTAGAGATACGCAGTGAATGCCGTACCCCACGTGTCGACCTCCAGATAATAGTAACCGGAGATCTTTCCGCCGCGGTCTTTCCAATCACCCACGCAGGTCTTTGACGCCCGCTTGTGGGAGACATATCCGCATGACCCCGGGGTACTTTTGAGTTCGATGTCGAGATCGGCGAATGCTTCCCCAAAACCGAGCGTCAAGTTTGCCGCATCAGTCACTTCTCGTCTTGGCTTTGGCAGGATATGGATCCTTTTTCCGTTCCACGCTCCTTGCGGAACGACGTACTGCGGATTCGCCGCAACATACTCCACCCACCAATTTTCTCCGAGATCCTTCGACGTCAAATTTGGTTCCCTCGGTACTCCCGGTGGGATGAGCGGATCCTTTGGTCCGCCCAATGTTTGTCCGGAGAGTGGCAGTTTCTTTCCGGTCAATTCTTCCCATGCTCCTTCGGGAGCCATGAACACATAGTAGGCACCGACAAGTAGGGTAGACAGGAACGCAAGCCGGAACAGCAGCATGGTTGTTGTCGTAAGACCAGGATATGCCGCTTTCTCTTTTCCGCCGTTCCTTATTTTGGATGCCATCCTCGCCCTTGCGACGAAAAGATAGAGCACCCATAATACTGCCGAGATCCACACCAGGTTCGGCGTGGTGATCAGTTTTGGACTGTACCACCACATCGCCCCAAGCATTGTCACCAACAATATCCATGTAACGGGATACGTCAGTGAATCAAGGAAAACATCTCCGAGGGTGTGGTTGGGCACCGTCTTGGTGATCGTACCTTGTGTCAGTGCTGCCGGACCCGACGACGGTGTTACAGATGTTACTGTCGGCCTTTTCCTGCGTGGAAGCTTCCTGAGAAGAATGACGCCTGCGATGAACATGATGAGCAACAGTGTCACCGCAAAGCTCCACAGAATGATTTTTGCAAGACTGCCGACGGTGTTTCCGGAAAAGAAGTAGGACAACAAGAGCAGTGAGATCATCAAAAGACCGAACACGATCCCTGCCCTATAACGTTTCATTCTTATTCCCTTTTCCTTTCGGAAGATACGCAGGGCGGACATGGTGACGCCTGCAAGATACTTCATTGTCCCCGCAAGCGCCTTCTGGAACTTCACCAAACGTTGTTTAACGTTGAGTTTTCGGAGCATTCTTTTTGATCTCCTCAAGGATCTGCGCATTAATGGGGTCGACCTGCTGATCTCCCCCAACTTGCATGATGACTGTACCCGCCTCTTTTGCGACGTTGACTTGCGTTTGCTGGTCGATAAGTTTGAGGCCTAATGCACCTTGTGCACGTGCCTCTTTTGCCAATTCGCGCATATAACCCGCTTCAGCAGTGGCATCAGCGGCTCGGAGAGTTTTTCTCTTATCGGCTTCGGCACCAGCTTCGATTCTTACCACTTCGGCCTTACGGTCAGCAGTGTACTTCAACGTCCGCGACTTATCGGCTTCCGGGTCGGACATCTCCATTGTTTCGATGAGTACGCGAGAAACTCGAACACCGAAAAGTTTTTCGGTACCCGGGCCTTCGTCGATCTGGGTACTCACTTTGGCGAGGTCAACATTGAGCAGTTCGCGAAGTTCTGAGCCCTCCTCTACATCTTTCCCCAGTTCTCCAAGGAGTGTATCGAAGTCTCTCGCTCTCACGAAATTTCTTCCGCGGACTTGTATCGCAGCGATGGACTGCTGAAGCCACTTAATATCACCAAATGCGGATTTCCAGGGATTGATGATCTGGAAAGTCACTTTTCCGCGAAGAGTTGCCTTGACGTTTTCCTGTCTACCTGTGTCCGTATCGGTGATAGTGATGGAGTATGTCTGTTCGGAAAGCAGGAAATAGTCAGAGTTATCGGTGACGCCGATAACCTTGAGGTGACCGTCACTGCTCATCAACTCCTTGGTCCGTGCAAATTCGTATATGTAGATGTGTTCATTGAACGGATTGAAGAATCGATACCCCGAATGACGATAGATGTAAGCGTCAATGCTTCCCATTTCCTCTTGAGGCGGCGCTTCGTTTTGTTGGAGTGGAACAATTTCATATTTATCTGGAGCTGTTGCACCCCCGCGCTGCTTGAATTGCTCACTATTGAGCAAACCAGACACTACTTTCCCGCCCCTCATTTTGAATTTGAATTTGTTCGGTCCGACCTTGGTCGTGGCTGCGAACTTGGCGGGATCATTCGGGTCATTTTCAAAGAATCTTGCAAGAATGGGAAGCCAGATCGAGACGGTAGCATGTGCGACCAAAACGATCGCCAGCAACATTCCCATCAGCATTCCGAGTGCGATAAGCATAATGCGCTCCTTCTGTGATTTGCCGCATATTACAACGAATTTCTGAAAAAACTGTAACAAAAAACACAGGAAAAGTCAAGGTTTCCCAAGTGTGAGTTTGTTTGGTGGGCAGGAGAGGACTCGAACCTCCATGGGTTACCCCGTTGCGTCCTAAGCGCAGTGCGTCTACCAATTTCGCCACCTGCCCTTTTATTACTACGCTATGAATGGTATCCAAGTTTTTCGTCTTGCGCAAAGAAAAACACCGCAGCGGAGTTCCGTGCGGCGTCGGGTGTGCTAAAGTTCGAGCTCGTACTCCCAGTGCTCAATGGGGTTGCTCAAGCCGGACAAGCGAAAACATTGTGGAGTTTTGACGTCTGCGAAAGCCCTCAGAAAGACACCCTGTGCTGTTTCGGAATCTTCCTTGACTGAGTTCGCCATTGATTCGCTGCGGTAGGGTCGTCCTCCGATTATCACTTTTCTCCAACGGCCCTTTTCATATACCTCTGCCATGGGGAAATAATAGTTGAAACGACCGATCAACTCGCTGACCCTTACTTGAACCACCTCGAAATCAGCGTAGTAATTCACGCCGAGTTTTTCGGCGATCTTCTGCAGTGTGTCTTCTGCTTCTGCTACAGGCACTGTCTCGGCAGTATTTCGCAGGCTTTTTCTTGCTGAGGCCATACTTGCTCCTTGGTTGGATTCTCTGAAACAAAACTACGAAATTTTTAGTTTGGTGTCAAGTATACGTATATCGTATATAGACTCAACAAAGCAGTAGTGCAATTTCTACTTTACTATCGATTGTCCCTTTGCAGATGCGTATTTAATGACCCCAACAATAAGCGAAATGACTCCAAATGATTGAAAAAACCCAAACAGAAAAGTGGTTGTTATCATTGTGATTGATCTCGTGTCATAAGAAGCAGTGGGCATATTAGAACCGCCTACAAGTGAGTAAACAATAGATTGAACAACGATCGGAATTAAAGATAAATGCAACGCCGCGCCACATTATACGTTTTGCGAGTTTTGTGTGCCGAGTAGCAATGTCCGAAGCCTGAGTGGCCCCGATACTATTATTATCACTGTATATTAAACCAGTTGCGGTCAAAGCTCCTCCGACAGGAACAGTAAACATCATTAAAAATAAATAAAATAACCCCAAGCCTGCACCTGCACCTGCTGCAGCATCGTTATTAAACAGAGATGCAGTTAAGCCAAATAATATCGGAAGAACAGCAAATATCAGACCAACTATCCAAACCCAAATTTTTCTATTCATAAATTATACAACAAAGAACTTATGTTAATTTCTAGACATCGTTATTATAACGTTTTGTGATTGTGCCCCCGGGAGGATTCGAACCTCCGACCGTCTCGTTAAGAGCGAGCTGCTCTACCAACTGAGCTACGAAGGCATTGTTAAGCTAACGACCTGCCAAAACAGCTACGAAGGCAGGCACATTAATTGTGTTTGTATTCTAGCAAATAAAGCTTGAAATGCAATCAAATTTTAGACCGTTCCGTCGTATGTCGACGTCTTTTCGGTTTCCCACGGAAAGATCACCCAACATTTCTTCTCGCGAACAAAAAAGTGCGGCGCATGTTTTGCCGCTTTATTGTAGAAAATGCTGGCGACGTGATGATGTTCTCCGATCGATGCGAGCAGACGCTCGATGGTGTTACCTTCATCGATGATGTCGTCAAGAATGAGCGTATCCCTCGTGATATCGTCGCGATTTAAGACAAGCGGAATGTCGAGAAGATGTGAAAGTTTTACGCCTGCGACTAGGCCGCCACGGGGAATGCCATAGATGTTTTTGACATGCCGACTTTTTGCCCATGCGGCGATCTTTTTACAGTCCTTTTCAAATTCTTCCCACGTATATTTTTCCTTTTTCATGTTCATGATCTATTAAGCGATCTTGAGCAAGGACTCTAGTACCACGGGAAGTTCCGTTATGCCGTCGTTGCCACCCTTGAAGTGTCCCATGCGTTCTTTTAAGACGATCTCTGAACCGAGTTTGTCACGAAAATCGTCCTGATTATCGAGGGGCACGTAAGGATCGTTGTCGGAGAATATCGCGATACTTTTGGGAAGATGCGCTCTTACGCTATTGAGGTCGAGCGGCGTGTCGAGCCAATGCTGCTCAGTTTCTCGTACGTCCGGTTCATTCTCAAGTCCGGTAAGGTGTTTGAAAAATCCGGCGACAAATACAGCACCGCCAACCTTCGCCGCCTCAGGAAGCGTTGCAAGATATCGTGCAATAGCCTGGCATCCCATGCTATGCCCGACGAGATATGTTTGTTCATCGGGAGTTCCGATCACTTCTTGAAGTTTCGGTATCCATTTTTCTATGCGCGGGTTATCGGCGTCGGGAAGCGCTGGAATGTGTACCTCAAAACCTCTTGCCTCAAGTGCTTGTGTAAGCCAAGGGAACCATCCCTCCTTGGGGCTTCCTTCCCATCCGTGGGCAATAATTACTCTTTTTTTCATATGGAAGAATTTTGTTTGTTAAGTTCCCCGTGGAAGTTCTTATTCATAGTGCAGTATTCTTGAATTAGTCCGAACCGCTTTCGCCGCCTGCGGCGGCGAGGAAGTCCCCCCGCGAAAAATCCGAAAGGCGGCGGAGCCGCACCGCTGACAATTTCAAGTTTTTCTTTGGCGGCATTCAATTCAGAATTCGCAAAGCGAATACAAATAGATTATATGAAAAATAATGAGATAAATCAACAAAATGAAAAGCCACTTTTTCAAGGGAAAGTGGCAAACCTAACGGAACATGTTGTCGATTGTGAACGCGAGCCAGAGAGAGCCGACGAGCCAACCAAGTGTCAAGAGCTTCTTGACGACTGTCGGCAGAGGAATACTCACTTTGCTGAATCTCTCCACGATGACGACAACCGCGTTCATCATGAAAAAGATTGTGGAGCCGTACTCGAAGTTTCTCTTGCCGAAGTATACGAGCCAGATAAATCCGTCATGCCACAGACCCGTGACAAGAAAGATTACCAGTATCGTCGGCAAGACAGCGATCCGAGTTCCCGTCTTGCGGCGAATCCACCGCAGAAGCAGGAAGTACATGTAGTGAATCGCCGGATTCCACTTGCTCCAGAAATCAGCGACTGTGTTGGCCTCCCAGAATCTTCCGGGAAACCACATCGTGTTGGGTTTACCCGAAAGTCTACTCATCATCTTTTCTCCTTTAAGGTACAGTTCTCTACGGCACTATTAGCCAGAGATTGTCAGTTTCTTGCGATTCTGGAAATATTACCAATATAGCATATATGAGCTTGAAAGTCAAGCTCAATAGAAAAAGCCCCTATTCTAGGCTTTTTCTAGGTTTCAGTATTGGATTAAAAAATTTTCTTCCCCCAAAATGCGAAACCGCCAATTCGTTTCTTCCCCCAAAATTGAATACAAATTAGTCGCCGAGCGAAGCGAGGCGAACCTTTCAAACTTGCAATTTCCTACGTGGTGCCCGGGGTCGGAATCGAACCGACACGTCCTTTCGGACAATTGATTTTAAGTCAATCCTGTCTACCAGTTTCAGCACCCGGGCTTGAATTGTCACTAGCCCCTCTTTTTATTTCTACCACGATGTGTGGGTTGCAGGCTATGGCAATTTGGGCAAAGTATTCTTAAGTTAGTAATCCTATTATCATAACGGTCGCCGTTGATGTGGTCGAGCTCAAGTGGGAGCCGTCCATCAGGGGAAATTGTCGCCCAACTGCACTGCTCACATTTTGGCTCCTTTCTTCCTTCAGCGAACAGCCTCTTTTTTAGTTTATAACTTTGGAAGTTGTTATTTTTCGTAAGTATTTGCGTAAGGGAGTAAACCGGTTCGCGGGGGATCTTCCTGCCCTTGTTTGCTCCTACACTTAAAAAGTGATCAGTATTTATGTGACACTCCTTGATATGTCTCTTTATTTGTTCATAATTTCCCCCTGCTTCCACAAGCCCAAGTCGATGTAAAACCTGACGCCTATTGGTTGAAAGATGTACGGCATCACGCAAACTCGCCTCATCCCATTTTTTGTGCCGTGACATATTGGTGGGATATCACATACTCAGTCATAGATGTCTCTACCATTGCACTTTTGAAACTTTTCTTATACCAAAAAACGTGTTATATTCTTTCTGTTTCAATGGCGTGGTGGCGAAGTGGCAACGCAGCAGTCTGCAAAACTGTTATGCGCGGGTTCGATTCCCGCCCACGCCTCAGTATTGTTGCTTTTATTATTCCGTTTCCAGCAGCTCCTCGATGCGCTGGCGATTTTGTTCACCGAGGTCCGGCAAGAAGGTGACCTGCGGAAGCACACGCATCCGTGAATGCTTCTTCAAATATTCCTTGAATTCAGGTCGAAGACGATTGGCAAACAGAACGGCGGTATGCTCGCTGTTCTTTGGAAGTACGGAGAGAAGGATATTCGCGCGCTTAAGATCCGGAGAAAGGATTACATTTGTCACCGTAATCAGCGAAGTACGATTCGAATGACGGTTCAGGAATTCTCCGGCAAGATCTTTCAAATGGAAAAGTAGTTTTTCCTCTTTATGTATCGTCATATCATTGCCTGCTTACCACGGTATACGGAATGAGGACGTCTCTTTCAGCAATGGTGATCTTCGACTCGACCTGCAGTCCGCATTCGTTGCCTTCGTCGACTTCCGGGACCTTGATCTTTTGCGCCTGAAGTTCAATTATCCTTCCTTCACCGACCTCCGTATCTCGGCGCATGATCTTGAATTTTGCTCCGCTCGCGATCTTTCCTCTTGTGACGCGTCCGCCGATCACCTGCCGTTCTTTTTGCTGGCTGAAAAATCGTATCACGCGCAACTGGCCTAATTCTTCGACGACCTCGATATGGGGCGCGCGATGGAGCATTTCTTCCGCAAGCCACTCGGTAAGTTTGTAGATAATATCAAAATCGTAGATCGCTATATTGTTCCGTGAAGCAAGATCTGCGGCGAGCGCGTCGGTCTTCGTATGGAAACCGATGACGAGCGGATCCGTCGCACCGAGCGCCACCTTGATATCCGACTCCGATATTGCGCCGACCCCGCACTGAATGAGCTTTATGTGTACGCGCTCGTGGGTAAGTTTTTTGAGTTCGTGTTCGACCGCTTCGAGCGTTCCCGCGACATCTGTTTTAAGAATAATAGGTATGATGACCGTGCCTTCGGGAAGCGTTTCCTCTTTCGGTTTGATCGGATGAGTTTTCGCTTTTACCAGCGCCTGTTCGGCATCTTTTTTCTTCGCGTAGGAGGTAACGATCGCTCCGACTTCAGGCATTTTGCTCCAGCCGGTAAGAAGGATGGGGGATGAAAACGTCGCCGTTTCGATAGCGTTGCCCGTAAAATTTTGCATCATCCGCCCGGGAACAAGTGCGTCTTCGGCAACTGCGAACATACTGCGTGTCAGCGCCCCATCGGTCAGTACCACTGTCGCGGTGATGCCCCTTTTCGGGTCCATGTGCGATTCAATGACGACGCCTTCTCCGGGCTTTTTCGGATCACCGGTAAGCTCGGCAAGTTCCGCAACGAGAAGCATCATGTCGAGCAGTTCGCTCACTCCCGTTCCTTCTTTTGCGGAGATCGCGACGGAGGGTATATCGCCGCCGTAGCCCTCGACGTAGATCCCCGCTTCGGCGAGGGTTTGTTTGGTGCGGTCGATGTTCGCGTTCGGTTTATCGATCTTATTGATCGCAACGATATAGGGGATCTCCGTTTCCATGATCGACTTATATGCTTCGATCGTTTGCGCCTTAACCCCATCTTCGGCGGAAACGACCAATACGGCGATATCGGCCACTCGCGCTCCGCGGGCGCGCATCCCCTGGAATGCCTGATGCCCGGGCGTGTCGAGGAAGGTGATCCGCTTTTGTTCACCATTCGCACTCTTATGCGCGACCTCATACGCGGAGATGTGCTGCGTTATGCCGCCCGCTTCGCCTTCGACAACGTTTGTTTTTCTGATGTAATCCAAAAGCTTCGACTTGCCATGGTCGATGTGACCCATTATTACGATGATCGGCGGTCGTTCGATTTGCATAAATTTACAGGTGCGCATCGTCCAATTTTGTCGCCCTACGGTCTTGGTATCTGCGCGGGTCGCGGGCAGTACAATTTGTACAGCCCCCACGACACTGCTCGATACCGCAACCGCATGTCATCCAAAATTGAACGATACGCCATTGAGTTTGAGGGGGTTTTGTGATCTTTTGGTGCAAAGTCAAAAGTACGGCTATACTACCACGTAAAATTTGTTGTGTCCATGAAGCAGTAATAAAAAAGCGACTTCGCGTTTGTGGGACCGCGAGGTCATGAATGAAAACCAAATTCAATTCTACAAGGCCTTCTGTCTATCCACCTGTCTCCATGCCGCCCCTTCCATACCGTATCGCACCCTCGGGTCCGGCGGAGAATTGAATTTGGCCGATTTCGGCTTCCGATGTCCTTCGCACGAGCGGCACTTTGTATCCGCCGACCTCTTTGATCTCGAGCAGATAGGGATCACCTTTTGCCATCGAATCGACAATGGTAATGTCTATCTTGAGAATCTCGGTCGGAATTTTCACCAACTGGATCTTTTTACCGCGTGTTACGACGAGTAGATTGTCCACGCCGTGAACCACGGCGGAAAGAATAAGATACTTCCCGCTAGCGGGTTGTTCCGGAACAAATATGCGCATGATGCCTCCTTGTGGGTTTATACTGCTGTGGATAATTTACACGTAATCAGAAAAATGTGAGTTAAAGGAAAATCCATCAGGCTGAATTCGTGATACCGTGGCTCTATTAAGAGCCACTTTTGATAAAAACTAAAATGAGCTTTAAAAAACG
>Ga0155703_137_pt1 | contig 60102 bp, 55 predicted proteins | sample RifCSPlowO2_01_FD_107360 | JGI IMG/M metagenome (GOLD analysis project Ga0155703, IMG submission 107360) | Candidatus Lloydbacteria bacterium RIFCSPLOWO2_01_FULL_50_20
AATTGCGTCATAATTATTTACTCAACTAGCTCTTAATAGAGCCACCTTATCATGATATTAGCCTCACAAATTTACTATTAAGCCGAGGATGCTTGAAGAGACAGTCAAGGAGTTGGCAATTGAAAAAGACCGCCGCGGAAAAACCAAAGAAGATCTGGAGCGACTGCTCTATCTTGAAAGCGATCCTGAATCCCTCGCGGAAAGGATATGAGGTAAAAATAAAGAATCCCGAAGTGACTTTTCTTGGCGTGAGCAATCAGCCAGACTATGCCACGGTGTTTCTCACTTTTTATCCCGCGATGCGGGTGATCGAACTTCGGTCGCTTAAGCTCTATTTCCATCAGTTCAGGGATATGATCGTTTCGTACGAACGGCTGATCAACATCATCTACGACGATCTTATGAAGGTCTACGAGCCGGAGCGTTTGCGTGTCGTTATGACATTTGCGGCGCGTGGAGGCATCAGCTCCAAGCTGACCATCGATTCTGACTGGAAAGTTCGCGGCGGAAAGGAAAGGTTCAAAGACTGGTTCGGGCAGCCCGAGGAGTGGTAAAAGGGGCACTGAGGCCAAACTGCAACATGGTAAACAGCGTCATCAGCGCTGTTTTTTTGTTAACCGGCATTCTCGGCATGTTTCTGTAGTTATAGTTATCCACAGAGGGTTTAGCGTTGGGCTTGTGGGTTTTCTATTTATTTTCTATAATGTAAAAAATAGATTAGAAATTAAATAGTTCCTTTATTCACACCATGATGCTCACGAAAAAACAAAAAGAGGTGCTCGACTTTGTGCGTGCATACACGACAAAGCACGAGTTCGCGCCCTCGCTTGAGGAGATACGCAAGCATTTCAAGCTCGCCTCAGTCTCGACTGCGCATCATTACATGAAGAAGCTTGAAGAGGGAAAATATCTGACGCGCGAGGCCAATCAGCCGCGCGCAGTTTCACTGCAGCCCTTCGATTTTTCCATGTCGCTGTCGGGAACATTCTCGGGTTTTGAATTCCTCTCGATCCCTCTCGTTGATTCCGCCAATTGCGGCCCCGCGTCACTGCTTGCCGAAGAGAATATCGAAGGGTATCTCACCGTGAAGCGCGATCTTGTTCCGCGCAAAAGCGGCATCTTCGCACTCCGTGCGTCGGGTAATTCGCTCAATCGCGCGAAGGTGCGCACGGGGAATACCGAGAAGAGTATCGAGAACGGCGATCTTGTCCTTATTGATTCCGAAGACCGCAACATCAAAGACGGCGATTATGTGCTTTCCATCATTGGCGGTGCCGCGAATCTCAAGAAGTACAAATTCGACCGCAAACAGCATCAGATCATGCTCCTTTCCGAATCTACCGAGGATTTCAAGCCTATCATCATCCTTCCCGGCGACGATTTCGCTATCAACGGGAAAGTAGTCGCTGTTATCAAAAGGGGGTAAACATTCAGATTTTTGCGCACTACTCGTCCTTCCCTCAACAAGTCGAGTCACCGTAGATTACTACGGCTTCTCGACATTACCTCAGTCCAGGACTTCGCATTGCATCAAAAATCTGAATGTTTAGAGACACTAACTAGTGGTAGCTAAAATAGAATGAAAACTATTCTCCATATGGATGGCGACGCATTTTTTGTCGGCGTTGAAGTTGCTAAGGAGCACAAACTCAAAGGTCTTCCGGTTGTGACCGGAGAAGAACGCGGCATTGTTTCCGCTTTATCCTATGAGGCAAAGGCGCTCGGCATCGTTCGGGGACTGCCCATATTCAGGGTGAAAAGAGATTTTCCGAATGTCATTGTTCTGCCCGGCGACTACGCATCGTACGCGCGCTATTCGACGATGATGTTCGATATCGTGCGCAGGTACGTGGACGACGTCGAGGAATACAGTATCGACGAATGTTTTGCCGATCTCACCGGACTTGAGCCTCCGCTCAAAATGACCTACCGACAAATTGCCGAGCGGATCAAGCGAGAGGTCAATGAGGGGCTAGGGCTCTCGGTCACGATAGGTGTCGCGCCGACGAAGGTGCTCGCAAAGGTTGCGTCAAAATGGGTCAAACCGAACGGGCTCACCGTTATCGAGCGTTCCACTGCTCCCGATTTCCTCGCCAAGACTTCCATTGAGAAGATCTGGGGTATCGGTCCGAGAACGTCGGAGAAATTAAAAAAGAAGGGGATACAGACGGCGCAGGATTTCGCGCTTAAAGATCTTGGATGGGTAAAAAGAGAATTCTCTAAACCCTATGAAGTGCTATGGCTGGAATTGAACGGCACCTCGGTCATGGAGATCGACCCGATGCCGAAGACGGCATATTCGTCCATTCAAAAAACGCGGACATTCCATCCGGCAACGAACGACAAGACTTTTCTTCGCGCGCAGTTTTCGAAACACATCGAGGACGCCTGCGCGAAGGCGAGGCACTACGCGCTCAGGCCCAAAAAGCTCTCCATTTTTTTGAAGACACGAGATTTCCGCTACCATGTGACGTCCGTGGCGCTCTCACCGCCGACCAACGCACCCGAAGTCTTGATCGAGCTCGCACATCGCGGGATGAAGACTATTCACAGGGAAGGTGTGCTCTACCGAACTGCGGGGGTGACGCTCTCTGATCTTGTTCCCGATGCCTTGATGCAAGAGGATCTTTTCGGTGAAACGGCGAGGTCTGAAAAGCTTGGACGCCTGCATAAAAACATCGACCGACTGGAGGAAAAGCTCGGCAAACGCATCGTCTATCTCGCGTCAACGTATCAAGCGCTTAAGCAGAAAAAGGTCGGAACGGATACTGATGATCTGGATCGCGATCTATTGTTTCTTTGATCGACTTTATACGTAAAAACGTTAGGGGAAAGGTTAGGAACTCTTTTTCCGCATAGTGTAGAATCTATAAGCAATGAGCACAATGCTTATCACGACAAAAAGGAGTGAGACGAGAAACGCAATGCGGCCCTTATCGGTCGGGAACAACCAATCACCGCTATAATCTGGCGCAAGAAAAATAAGAAGCATGGAGAGCGGTATCCACCACCGTGCAAAACGAAACCATGCACGATATATCTCGTCCTGCATCCAATAGGTAATGAGGGAGAAAAGAAAAAGTGGGAGGGTCGGGAGAAAGACAATCAAAACATCATAGAGAGTATCCATGCATCTTCCGTATTCAACGCTACCACATAAACGAAATGTCCCAATTTGATCTAGAATAAATAAAACTACTGTCACAAACCCGGAAATCCATAGCACGTTTTTTTTTGTGACCAACTTTTCCATCATGTATATTAGTATACCAAAGTTTCGCATTCTACCGCACCCACACCACCACTGAATAAGTTGCCCCGTCATCCAGCTTCGCGGAAATACGATACCAATACCCCGCAAGCAGTCCCTTTGTGCTCCAATCATAGATATATTGCTGGTCAGCGGTGTCCCAGCGATATGTGGTACCGTTTGTCGAAGTGTTTATTGAGGCAACTTCGTTTGTGCTGGCGTTCATGGGAGACACTTGTTCGGGTGGCAGCCAGAGTGGCACCGCAGAGGCCTGTACTAAATTTCCACCCGCATCCTTGAGTTGAAACCTTACTGGTATTGTACTTCCGCCCTTGAAAACTGAAGATGTCAGCCCCGGCCACACGCTCGTATCATTGATTGGCTGAAGGAAGCCAGAGAAGAGGTAGCTGGGAGGTCGAGGAATAGTGACGGTGTCATTGAGTTTTGGTGCAAGGGTGATATCTGTTGTGCCATCACCGTCTTCGTCAATGAACATTGAGGAAATAGTGGCAATGTCGGATGTGATATTAAGTACCACGCTTGTTGTCGGCATTGTTGGTACGTCTTTCCATGTTGTACTTGCAATGAGCGTGTCTCCCGCGAGCTCTTGGGCACTAAAGGTGAATGTTCCAGTCGCGTAACCGTTCATAATAATTTTGCCAACGAGATTGGTGTCAGTGAAGAGATATTTTGCATCACCGACTTCAGTATAGTATGTGCCGGGAATCTGCTCCTCGACTTGCCCTGTCGTTGTCGAGACGCCCGTGTGGCGACCTTTCTCGTCATAGAGATCGAGGGTGAGCGGAGAGTGGAGTGAATATACCAAGCGCATGTCTGTGCTGGTCGGCGTTTCGACGGAGAGGTATGAATATTCGGAAAGCGGTTTTTTGATGTTTGTAAGGAGATCGGAAATAAAGTTATTTAGTCCGTCGACCTCGAGAATCCTTGAATGATCAAAAGAAAAAAATCCTCCGAGAGTATTCACAAAATGATCTCGATTATAAGCTCTCAAGTTCACCCAATAATTTATCGCCCCAGTGGACGTACTCGTCCAGAGCGCACTGGGGATGAGTACTGTCCCATCGCCATCAATTGTGAAATTCATCCCCGTTTCAAATGAGGTGCTCGGGGGTAGGCATCCGGCACCAGGGAGACAGAATTGGCTGGTTTTTTGCGTGTAATTAATTCCACTAACTGTCTTAGGCACCCCCCAGCCGGCAATTTGGATCAGCTTGACACCCGGAGGAGGTGCCCAGCTATCAAGGTTGGTGTGAAGCACTTCGGCATCGGAAAACAGCCCATCGTTTAATTGGATCGGCCTTGCGATATCTGTGCTTTGTGAATCTGCGCGCCCATAGCTATCAGTGAGAAAGGCGCGAAGCGTGATTTCCGAATTAATGTTCTCACCATAGCGTGTCGCCCAGTCAGAAAGAGTCGCTGGATCAAACGTGACAACTGGAGTGCGTACATCATTAAAATATCCCGCAGACGGCAGAAGGTGATAGAGCATGGGCGACGTACTCGCAAAAGTACGTGCAACTGAATTTAAGGTGATAAGTCCAAAGAGGTGATCTTGATCGTAGCCATGGAGTGAAGCTGCAATTGCTGCAGGTGTTCCTACTTGTGGTACTGCAACAAAGATCATTTTGTCGATTAATTTCGGTGCATCGGCCCCGAGAAGCTGAGTGAGTTTCTTTGCTACTAATCCGCCGTTCGAATGCGCGACGATTGTCACCCTCCCTGTTTTTGATGTTGCTGCAAGGCGGCGAAGTTCCTGAATAATATATGGCGACGATGTTGCCTTATTATATGAAATATTGCCATTTTCTTTTTTTCCGCTCGAAAGAATATCAGACAATGAGAGCCGCCAGTCATACGGCACAGCTTCCCAGTCATTAATGATATGCTCTGATTTCAGGTTATCCATTCTCGTACTAAAGGACTTATAGATATTTGATCCCGTCACGTTTATCTCACCGATCACATCACGGGTGTAAATATCGAACGCCGCCGTACTTTTTCCGTTTGCATCGAGATATAACTTGCGCACGTCGTCGTTTCGGTTGGGTTCCCAGAGTTGGTTCTCGCAGTTAATGAACCAACAGTTGGGATCGTCATATGCATACAACCTCGATGCTTCGATGCCCGGCAAAAACAGTACATTGGAGACGCAGAGGTCGGGGCCTTCCGTTGCGAGGGGGTTACAGCTGGTAAAGTTGCCGAAGTCCACATTATCCGAAACGCGGTCACCGGTGCCTCCCGGGTTCGAGGGATGTGTCGGGCCGGATGGATCGCCCCAATAATTGTCCGTTGCGTCGATAGAAATTGCTGAACCATTGTAGAGGCCGTATGAGGGATTATCGTGAATGCCCGAGCGATGAATAGCGAATGTTCCATTGCTGATCCATATGCCGTAGAGAGTGCTTGACGCGATCTCGGAATCAACGACCGTTGCTCTACCTCCGAGCTGGAGCAGGCCAAAGTTGCCGCTGCGCGCGAGCTCTACACGATCGAGTGTGAGCGTGCCGCCGTTATTCTTGATCGCTGAGAGCCAGTCATATCCGCCGTAGAGGATACGCGCATTCTCGATGCGACCGGTCGAGCCTGGATTGAAGACGATGCTCCTCCATTCGCCGGCATGGGGAAGAGTTGCATCACCGTCGCCGTTGGTATCTCCGCCTAACGAATCATCGGTGATAGAAGTTATGACGACCTCGTCGGTGGAAGTACTTGAGCCGACATTTAATATTCCATCAACGGGAATGATCACGTCCGGACGCATCTTTATGATCGCACCGGGAAGTATATTCAATGTAAAACCGTAAGGCACGGTGAGGTATCGGGGAACATAGGGAAGGCCATCACCGGGAAGAACGAGATCCTCTTCAAGTGAGAGTCCGAGGGAGATCGCTCCTTCTCCGGTATTTCCGCCATGACTCATAAAGTGTATTGAGGAACCGTCGACGGCAATAGCCTTGCGAGAAGAGATATGCGCGAACGTATTATTGCCAACTACAAATGTTGCCCCAGTAGAAACCGAGATTCCTTCCGTGAGCGTGTTGAAGTTCGAATCCATAACGGTAAGCGTACTATGATGAGCGGTAACGCCATTTCTTCCAAAGTTTGCAAAAGTGGAGTTGGTGATCGCGGCAGAGCCGGCAACTTGAGTAAGCCCATCATTTCCGCCCCATGATAATGTCACATGATCAAGCGTGAGCGTGCCGCCGTTATTGGTTATAAGCGGGTTCATATAGGATCCTCCAGACCACGGGTTGTATGGCGACGCGCCGCCATACCGAATAACCGTATTCGTGACGGTGCCCATTGACCACGAGTTAAAGACCATCGTGTTCCAGTCACCAGTCTGTGGTGCGCTGGTGGAACCATCACCATTCGTATCACCACCGGCAGAGTCATCTTTTAGAGAAGTAATGATCACCGGTTCATTGTCCGCTCGTCCGATGATGAGCGTGCCGTCAACGGTGAACGGGTTACTCATTTCCGCCGCCTTCACGATAGCGCCCGGTTCTATGGTAAGTGAGGAGCCTAATGGAATAGAAACACCGCTGGTCACGTACGGCCCGTTTGCTTTCGTCCACGTTATATCGCCCGCGATCGTACCGGAGAATGAGGTATCCGCTTGGGCGATGTTCCACGCAAAAAAAGCTAAAAAGACGGCTATAATAAACGATAATCTTGTTCTGTGGATATTCATCTGGAATTCATGAAAAAAGTGATATAATAGACGCTTGGTAGTGTATGGGTATAGGGAAGTAAGACCGAAAATCGTTATTTTTCCTAAAACTACGCAGAATAGCGGGAAACGCAAGGAACTTGCGCTTTTTGTTAAAGCATGGTAACATGTTAACCATATTGTAGGTTGTAGGCGTGTTTTGGTTTTATCACTCCATTCGTTAATTTATAAATAAATTTATTTTATGTTCAAAAAAAGTATATTCGTTTCCGTGCTTGCGTTACTTTTTGTTTCAGGAACGTCCGTCGCCGTTGTGTATGCGAATGCTCATGACAAGGAGGATCGCGTCCCCGGACAATATATCGTCGTGCTCAAGGATTCGGTCGTTGATTCCGATCTCGTGGGCGACGCGCTCGTCGAGAAGCATAAAGGTCAGAAACTGTTTACCTACAACAAAGCGGTCAAGGGATTCGCGGCGGTGCTTCCCGATGCTGAGGTTGTCGAACTCAAGAAAGATCCTCGCGTGCTCTTCGTGAGCGAAGACAGAAAAGTGGAGATAGTTGCGCGTCCCAGTGACGTGACCGTTATGGCACAATCGCTCCCGACGGGTGTTAATCGCATCAATGCCGAGAACAAACTCAACAAAGGTGCAGGCGTTCATGTCGCGGTCATTGATACGGGCATAGATCTTAAGCACCAGGATCTCAATGCAAACATCGCAGGAGGAAAGAATTGTTCCACCGGCAGAAGTTATACCGACGGCAATGGTCACGGGACGCATGTCGCTGGAACGATCGCTGCGCTCAAGAATGACCGAGGAGTTGTCGGCGTTGCGCCGGAAGCGAAACTCTGGTCTGTGCGCGTGCTCAATAATTCCGGCTCCGGAACATGGTCTTCCGTCATCTGCGGCGTCGATTTCGTCACCTCGAAGGCTCCTGCAAACGGCGGACCGATCACTGTGGCGAACATGAGCTTGGGCGGAGGAGGTGCGAGCGACAACGCTTGCGGAAAGGACAACAATGACGCATTGCATTATGCCATCTGCCGTTCGCGCGATGCGGGCGTGACCTATGTCGTTGCGGCGGGGAATGAAGGAGTTGATACCGCGCTGTCTGTTCCGGCGGCATACGATGATGCAGTTATCACGGTTTCCGCGCTTGCCGATTCGGACGGAGTGGCGGGAGGAGCCGGAAGTGCGACTTCGTACGGTGCCGACGATACGTTCGCTTCATTCAGCAATTTTGGAAGCGCAGTGGATATTGCGGCTCCTGGCGTGAAGATCTACTCGACATGGAAGGGCGGCGGTTATGCGACGCTGAACGGCACAAGCATGGCGACGCCGCATGTTGCGGGAGCTGCTGCGCTCTATATTGCGGCACATCCCGGAGCGACATGGACAGCCGTGCGCGACGCACTTGTTGCAGCCGGAGAGGCGCTTGGCGACGGACACACCGACCCGTCGGGACTTCATCCTGAAGTTCTCGTTCGCGCTGATACGCTCTAATATTTTTTCCATCACAAAAGAAAGACCGCCGGAATACAGGCGGTCTTTCTTTTGCGCGGAAAAATTTGCTGTATAATGAATTTCAGTATGGCAAAACAGATACACATTCTGCTCGTTGATGATGATGTTGAAATTTTACGCCTCTACAGCGCCCAGCTTGCGGCGGCGGGATTCGAAGTGCTTCAGGCGCATGACGGCAACGAAGGACGCGAGATGGCGCGGCGGTTCCAGCCCGACCTCATTTTGCTTGATGTGCGCATGCCAGTCATGGATGGATATAAAACGCTCATTTACATGAAGCACGAAGATGTCACAAAAAAGATTCCCGTCCTTTTTCTCACTAACGAAGATTTCAGCATTGAGGCGCAGAAGGCCGCGATAGAAATAGGCGCGGAAGGCTATGTCCCGAAGAGCGGACTGCGCGAAGATCTACTCAAAAAGGTGAACGAGATATTGGTGAAATACGGCCACGAAATACCCAAAGGTCCGGTCGGAGAAGAGGGCGGGTACGGCAAACAATAATTAGAGAGAATAGGCTGACAAGAGCTCAAAGCCCCAGCGTCTCTTGTTTATATTCGGAGAAAGCGCCGTAGCGGTAGTACGCTGCGCGATCAGTGGATTCCAGTTCATCGCCGATCAGGACTATGAGCTCCTTGGTGCTTAAGATGGTTTTTCGAGAGGCCAGTATCTTTTGCTCGATCTGTTTCAGCAGTTCTTGTGCCTCTGCGGCGGCATCGCCGCGATCTCGTGTTCTTCCGTCCGCTCCTTTTCCGCCCGCGCAGGCTTCGAAGATCGATGCGAAAATTTTATGCGGCGCGTAACGGGTATGTTTTCCGCTCTTCTTCTTGATGATGAGAAAATCGAGGCTCGGTGTTTCGTAGGTCGAGAAAACCTTTTTACAAGAGAGGCATGTTCTCCTGCGCCAGATCGATGCCCCGCCCTTCGTTGTACGAGTATTTGTTACTTCGGTCTTTCCGCGTTTACAGAATGGGCATTTCATGCGCCCATCTTGTCATAAATAGGTGTGGATAAGCAAATATGTGTATGCTCTATAGCAATAGCATCGGACGAACCGTTTTAGCTACAGTGGCATCGGTTCGTTCTTTGAAAGGGAGCATCATGGGCCACAAATTTGTGCCGATCACCGAGTCATTGTTCCAGAAGTATTTTGAGGGAAATGATGACCATGCGTACATCGCGGAAAAAGATATGCCGAGGAAATTCAAAAGGACCATCGAGGAGATCGCGCGAAAGAACGGCGGGCTTTTCGTGAGTGAAACATTCATCATCACTGAACGGCTTTCACCGCTGGCAATACGGGCAGTCGAACGTATCGCGAAAAGAGCGGGATACTCGGCGGAATGCAAAAATATCGGCAAGCAATTGCGCTACCCCCCACTCAGATTTTGGCGGTCACTATTCGACGGATTTTTATGAGATACTCCAATATACGGAGGTCCGCGTCACTTTGCCTCAACGGGCTCAAAGGAGAAAAACATGAATATCACCAAGTTAGTGCTTACCGGCGGGCCATGTGCGGGGAAAACAACCGCACTAGAGTTCCTCGCCGACCGATTGCGGGCGAGCGGATATTATCCGCTTATTGTTCACGAGGCTGCGACGGCGGTCCTTTCGACGGGACTGACTTACCTGGATGCGAACGGTGACTGGTTTCCGTTCCAGCGCGCTGTGATTCAGCAGATCATTTCCAGCGAGGACATACTCGAGCAAACGCTTCGGCGCCTGTCTTATGCACGGCCGATACTCATCTGCGATCGCGGGATTATGGACTCGAAAGCGTATATGACCGCTTCACAGTTCCAGAGAGTTATCGAGGCGTGCGGATTGAGGCATCCTGCGAAGATCCGCAACGGGCGTTATGATGCGGTGATCCATATGCGGAGCACTGCCATTGGTGCCGAGGAATTCTATTCTTCAAAAACCAATGTGCACCGTCGGGAAACTATCGCGGAAGCGACTGTGGCTGACGAACGGACGCTTGCGGTGTGGCTCGGCCATCAACACCTCGCGGTCGTCGGGAATACGTACGGCGATTTTGCGGGAAAGCTCGAGGCGGTGTGGAAAAGCGCCTGCCGTTTGCTCGGCATACCGAAACCGCGCGAGATCGAGAAGAAGTTTCTCGTCGAGCCGGTCGATTTCACAGCTCTCGGCATCCCTCATGAAACGGTGGATATCGAACAATATTATCTGGAACTGCCGGATCAAGAGAAGGAGGTGATCGCCCGTATCCGCTCATGGGGGAAAAATGGTGCGGAAACGCATACCTTCACGCAAAAGCGGACGATCGTACCTGGCGAGGTCGAAGAGATCGAAGAACATATTTCCGAAATGGTGTTCGCGCAGTATACGAAATATCAGAAGCGGGGAACGATACCTCTTTGTAAGCGCCGTACGTGTTTCGTCTATAATGACCAGTATTTCATGTACGACGAATTCCTTACCGGCCGGCCGGGGCTCATGCTTCTCGAAATAGAATTGGAAAGTCAGGAGAGCAATGTCACCCTTCCGCCGTTTGTTCGTGTTCGCAAAGATGTTACCCTGAAAAGAGAATACTCAAACAGCATGATCGCCGTCTCGGCATGATGTCTTTTCCCAAAAAGCGCCCCAAGCGGCGCTTTTTTCATTTTAGGTTTCACGCTACAATGTTTATATACGTAAGCGAATGATGCGGTCTTCGGCAGATATATCGCGGCAGAGATCTTAGAACCTATCTCAAAATAAACCGCTTAAAACATGATCCACCACGAACGACGCTTGGCGAACAGCAGATTGAAATTTCGGCTACAAAGTCGTAAAACCTCGGTCGTCGTAGCTTTGGCTACGCCTCCTTCAGTTTTTCGACTTTTCGCTTCGAAATTTCTACCTTCTGTTCAGCCATTTATTTTGAGATAGGTTCTATGAAAAAGAAAGCACTCATTAAACGGCTGCATGAGATAGGCGTCATTATGAACAAGCCGGTACTGCTCAGGTCCGGCATAACTGCTGATTTTTACTGCGATATCAAAAAAGCCTACGGATACTCCGACGTTCTCAATGCCTTTGTCGATGAGATCGGAAAAAAGATCGATGACAGTATCACTGCGATCACCGGATCGGGATACGGCGGATTGCCGCTCGCCGCGGTGTTGTCCCTCCGGTTCAACAAGCACTTTGTCGCCGTGCGGGATAATATCAAGAAACACGGACGCAAGGAACGCTTCGACGGGTATACTCCGACGCCCAGAGACCGCGTGCTTATCGTTGATGACGTGCTCACGACCGGAAGCAGTGTCTGCGAGACCATTGCGGCGCTCAAGAAAACCGGGGCAACAATCGCGGAAGTGATCGTGCTTGTCAAAAGAGGGGAAGCCGAGCTTCCCGTTCCCACATCATATATTTTGCATATCGACGAATTGCGTGAACATAAAGCGTCGCGCAAGAAGCAATAACAGCGAATTTTGCTCTGTGTGCGCGCCACGCTTGTTGCGCTTGATACTTTTTTGTTACCTTTTCACTTATCCACTGTTCAATTTTGGTTTTCTATTCACAAGTATATAATAGAGGGTAGATTTCGGAAAGGGAATCGGAGGGTTCCCGAAGTGTTGTTTTTTACCACGGCTAGCGAGGAGCGCGTGCAAAATGCTGATTTTACACAGTGTCCGAGCGACGACGTGGACAAAGGTGAATGCCGCGCGGCTCTGCCCCAGGGACCTTTACTCACAATGCTTGTTTGCGCGTTTATTATTTTTTTAATAAATAACATGAATTTATTGAAGGCCCGTTTGCATGTGTTCGCCGCGATAGCCACTGTTGCTTCCGCGTTCTTTTTATTTTTTACTACTGCACCGCTCGCGTATGCAGTGGATGAGTTTTCCGTCATTCCGTCGACCGCCGCTACGGATAACCTCATTGGCGCGACAAACGCTCAGTGGGTTTTTACTGCGACGACGACTGCTGAGATCGCGACAAGCTCGGTCATTCAGCTGATTTTTCCCAATATTTCTCAGGGGGCTGTGCCTTTTAGCATAACCGGAGCCTCGGTTCTCGCTACGTCATCAGACATGGTCGGCGTTTTTGATCTTTATACAACACCCACAGGAGCCGTCTCAGGAGTGGTGGCCGCACAAAGCCAGTTAGGTCCGGTTGTCTACGGTTACGCGACGTCGACCATTCCCGCCGGAACAATGTTTTCCGTTACGTTAACGGGCATCACGAACGCTACCGGTCAGCTCTCAGTGCTGCAGAATCTCGCATGGATGGTCTATGCTGGGACGCCGGCTGATCCGGGACAACCTGAAAGTACGTTATCCTCGACGGCCTTTAATGCCGCAAACCAGACAGCGTCGCGCGGGCTTATACGGGGAGGAGGGGCATTAGTATCTGATGTCAGTTCAGCTATTTCAGCGACATCGTACGCCACCAGCACCGCTACTTCGATCACCCTGGCGATCAAAACGACAACGGAGATCCCTATTGGTGGAAAGATAGGAATTAACCTGCCTTCTGAATACAGTTTGATGAACGCCACCGTGACTGACACGGAAATTATTAACGGCGGTTCTGCGACGGTGGTCAATGGCGCCATAGCCACATCGACGGGACAAGGAGTGAATAGGGTGATCCTGACGACAAGCGGTGACGTTGTGAGCGCGGGCGATATACTTACCGTAACGATAAACGGGTTAACGAATCCCGCGACTGCCGGTGTGTATCGGCCATTCTCGATCTTCACCATGAAAGCGAATAGCGGTCTCCTTGACGGGTCATATTTTGGTTTTGAGCCAGCAGATTTTGGCAGCGGAGCTCCGCCGCCGCAGGACACCCTTCATGTCGGCGGGTTAAATACGATCATTATCCAGGTGCGCAAGCAAAGCGGCGGGAGTACCGTCGCACTGACGGGAAATGAATTGACCTCGGTGAAAGTCGGCGCAGGTTGTCCCGATAAACAATTCTTTATCGGAGAGCGCTGGCTTGATGCGAGTTCAAACGCCCAGTATGACAATGCGCTCGACTGCAATTACATGCTCGGTGTGAGTCCGTTCGATGCAAGTGATCAAAGTTTTTACAATAATTTTCTTCCGCCCGGCTTTAAGAGTCTGAATGTCGTGTCATCGGGTAGTACCGGAGCTATAGCAACAACAACGCTGGTATTCGGCGTCCCGAATTCGACGACAACCTTGAAGCTGACCGGCGGCGTTGCGGGGCAAACCGCTTTCATTCAGGCGTTCAGCTCGGAGAATGAATCGTATACGGAAGTCTTTACCGACACGACGTATGCGACGCCGGGTTTTGACGGCAGCGGTAATGGTTACGCACGGGTGCTTATCGATAGCGGCAAGGATTGGAGCTTCAACGTGATGGGCGGAGTTTTTGGTTCCGGAGCTAATTTTTCGAACGGCGCAGGGGCGAAACTGTGGCCGCCGGTCATTCCGTCCATTCGTCTCACCGCCGCAAGCACATCGAATCTCGGTACATTCCCTTATGTGGTCGCCGATAAGAACCTTGTAGTGACCCTCTCAAAAAGCGGAGCATCGGGCAATGTCGATAATGCGTGCGTTGGAGTGATGAGAAGCGGCGGCGGCATATTCATGGGACCACAGGATATGGTCTGCCAGACGAATTATGACAGTGACGGTAACAGCTCGCTTGATTCTTACCGCTTTAAAGTTCCCGCCGGTACGATCACCATACAGATCGATCGCGGAGGTTTTGGTGCGCCGCTCAGTTATCCGGTCGGCATAACGAATGCGACAACGACAAAAACGATCGCCTTAAGTTCGCCGACTTCATACATCGTTGTGAACGTAGAGACGAGCGGTGGCACGGCCATTAACGGAGCTCCGGTGTTTGCCTACGGCTCCAGTGGCTTTGGTAACGGCATGACGAGCACGACAGGATCAACGACTCTTTATGTCTCTCCAGGAACGTATACTGTCGAAGGTTTCGCGCCGGCGTTCGGGCCGCTTACCGCTCAAACAGCGACAGTAAGCGAAGGCTCGAATCCTTCCGTGACCTTTACGGTAAACACTGCAAATCTCAAGACTATTTCGGGAAGGGTCACGCAGGGCGGAAGCGGTGTCGCCGGCATCAAGATCGGAGCCCATGGAACCGGAAATACGACGGGAGGTAACGGAACGGAAACGGATGCGGATGGATACTATACGCTTTATGTGCCTACGGGGACGTACGAGATCGGCGGGTGGTCTGCGGACATCGGCGGACTTTCGCCGCTCACCGCAGATGTCTCATCATCAAACGCAACCGGTAAGAATTGGTCGCTCAGCGCACAGGGAACACTGCATATCGAAATACAAAATTCATCGAACATTAGTCCGCTCTTTGCCGGAGCATTTGATGCAACTACCGGGCGCGGTAATGGTACCGATTCATGGTCGGCAAGCTCTACTTCAAAAGTAGCGAACATTACGCTTCCTGCCGGTACATACGATGTACATGCGGGATCTCCTTCTCTCGGCGAATTTGGAAGTCAGGCCGATGTGGAGATCACAGCGGAAGAAACAATCAATGTGATATTTAACGCATCGGCGAGCGTTACCTTGGTCACGCTTTCTGGATCGGTGACCGCAAGTGCGGTCGGGGTCGCTGATGTGAACGTTTGGGCAAGCCGCGTGAACGGTCCGGGATTCTTTTCGACGCAGACAGATGAGAACGGTGATTATTCTTTGCAGGTGCCCGATGGAATAACTTACCGGGTAGGAGCGAGATCACTGGCGTATATCACCGTTGAAGGCGATACGAATGTGGTGGTATCAGGAAACGCGACGCGAGATTTCACCTTATCTACCGCAGCGAATACGATCACCGGTACCGTAAAGAATTCCGAAGGAACAGGGATCGCGAATGGCTGGGTCATGGCATTCAAGACGAACGGTAACGCCAGTTCGACACAGACCGGCGCTCCGACCGATGCTTCAGGAAATTACTCGCTCAACGTCGATGCGAACTCGACGTGGGATATTGTCGCTGAAGGTCCGTGTTACCTTCGTTCAACAGCAATATCAGCGTCGGCTGATGATACCGGTAAAAATATCACACTTGCCGCGCGAAGCGGCTGCACCGCGCCGACACCAGAGATCCACGCGATTACCGATTCTTCCGGCGGCCAGATCTCGCAAAGCAATATGACATTGAGCATTCCCGCCAACGCATTGGGCACATCGCAAAGTTCTGTGAGCGTATCGGTGTCTGACGCCTCGAACGCTGTCGCCTCAGCCAACGCGACGCCGCTCGATGACTCAGTGAAGACGATCACTGCATCAGATTCTTCCGGGCAATCGATCACGACGCTCAATAACAATGCTTCATTGATCCTTGAATATGACCCCGCAGAATTACCGAACGGTTTCGATGAATCGACCCTTCAGCTGGCGTACTTTGATTCAACTACAGCTCAGTGGGAGCCGGTCGCCGCAACCGTTGATACGACGAACAATACCCTTACGGCGCAGATAAGCCACTTCACTGATTACGGACCGATCTTGCCCGGTGTTCCGGATGCGCCAACTGGACTTGCGACAGCCTCGATTTCGGCATCACAGATCAATTTATCGTGGACCGCCTCTCCGACTGCCGATACCTATGTGATCTATCGTAGTTTGACCGATTCCGGCTTTACGACCGCTATAGTATCAGGGATAACTGGAACAACATATTCCAACGACAGCGGACTTTCTGCGAATACCACCTATTATTACGAGGTCGCAGGTGTCAATGATAATGGCGAAGGTCCAAATTCGAGCTCGGCAAATGCGAAAACACAATCCGGACCATCCGGAGGAAGCGGGGAGAGCAGCGGAAGCAGTGGCGGGTCGATCGTATCTGTCGTCACCACCACGACAACGGCTACAACCGCAACGACGACCGCGACGAGCACGACGGCAACCGCAACCTCTACTCCTGTAACGGTAACGGCGACAACCGCAGCTTTCACGATACCAACGACACCAGAAGCGCGACAGGCGCTTATCACGGAGCTATTGGCACAGATCACTGCATTACGCGCTCAACTTGTTGCATTAGGCGGTGCGGATCCAAGTATCAGTGCATTGCTTAATGCCAATCCAAACGCAAGCTTCAAGCGTGATCTCAAACTCGGTTCAATAGGGGAAGACGTGAGGGCACTCCAGGTTTGGCTCAATGCGCACGGTTTTACAGTGGCAAAAAGCGGACCAGGTTCGCGAGGAAAGGAGACGACCAAATTCGGTTCGCTCACAAAAGCCGCACTCGTCAAATTCCAGTCGGCAAAAGGTATCAAGCCATCAGCAGGATATTTCGGTCCGAAAACCAGAGCATTTTTGGGCGCGAATTCGCAATAATCGGAAAGAGGGTTTAGCAGGAGAATCTGCTCACCAACAATGAGCGGATTTTCTACCCGTGCTGACTTTTACCCCTAAAGCTACCGTATGCACTTTTGCGCATATGGCATGATAACGCTGTTTTCAAGGGCTATTTTTCGGTGTATCTTTAGAGAGTGGGGCACCAAGAACATCAGCACAAAACTGACCCAAAATTTCCTAAGGGTTTTTTATGGGGCGCAAGCACGTCTGCATACCAGGTAGAAGGAGGGATCGAAAATAATGACTGGGCCAAAGCGGCGCGTGAAGGAAAATTTCCGGTGGCGGGCATATCCTGCGACCAATATCACCGATACGAAGAGGATTTTGCCATCGCACAATCACTCGGGCACAACGCTCACCGGCTTTCCATCGAGTGGGCGCGCATTGAGCCTAATGAAGGTGAATTCGACGAGAAAGAGATCGAACACTATCGCTTGATCTTAGTATCGCTCCAAAAGCATGGATTAGAGCCGTTTGTGAATCTTTGGCACTACACGGTCCCTATTTGGTTCGCTGAAATGGGCGGCTTTGAGCATCCCGATGCGTCAAAGATCTTTGCCCGTTACATGGCGTATGTCATGACAAGGTTGGGTGGGGAAGCGACGTTCTGGCTGACGCTCAATGAACCGATGGTATTCGCTTCGGCGGCGTATTTGAGGGGCAAGTGGCCGCCGTTCAAGAAGAATTTTTTTAAGTTCATAAAAATTCAATCATGCTTGGTTTCTGCACATAACTTAGCTTACGAAATGACGAAAAAGATCTCCCCGCATACGCAGATCGGCATCGCCAAAAACAATATCTATTTCGCGTCAGACGGAAGGTGGTGGAACGATCTGGCGAAGCTTTTTATGGATTGGTTCTGGAACGAACGGTTCCTGAATGCTATCGATGCGCATCAGGATTTCATCGGATTGAATCATTATTTTTACCAAAAATTCGGGAAAAAAGAAAAACTTCCACAATCGGACCGCGGATGGGATATCTTTCCGGAGGCCATTTATCACTGTCTTCTAGAGCTTAAAAGATATCGGAAACCCATTTATGTGTCCGAACACGGCATTGCCGATGAAGCAGACACTCAGCGCGGTGAATTCATAAAAAATTATCTTTGTTATATCAAGAAAGCCATTGATGAAGGGATCGACGTGCGGGGCTATTTCTATTGGTCGCTCATCGATAATTTTGAGCTCGAGGAAGGCTATACTAAAAAATTCGGTCTCGTCACGTTTGATCCGGTAACACAAGCGAGGACGATCCGTCCGTCCGCTTTTACTTATAAAGAGATTATTGAAAACCAATCAGCATGATGAACGGAGATTTTGCGGCAATGTTATCGATAGGATTGGTCGTTTTTGCGCAGCTTCTGAATGCCATAAGCGTACTTATCGATAAGTATGTCGTTACGCATACGACCATTACGCGCCCAAGCGTATATGTTTTTTATGTCGGGATGATCTCGGGAACAGCCTTGCTTTTGCTGCCGTTGGGAATTGTGGGCATGCCTGACGCGACGACGATATGGCTTTCACTCGATATCGGTTTTGTGTTCATTGCCTCGATACTTTTTCTTTATCGGGCGCTTAAACATGCGAATGCGACTGATGTCGTGGTGTGGCTGACGGCTGTTTCGGCGCTTACGTCGTTTATTTTTGGCGTTTTTTTTCTCGACGAACAATTGCCCAGAGCATTTCCTTTCGCCATCGGGCTTTTTGTGCTGGGGATGTTTTTTGTCGGGCATTTTAGATTTTATGCCCGGTCATTTCTTCAGGTGATTGCGGCGGGGTTATTGTTCGGTTTATCCGTCGTGCTTGTGAAGATACTTTTTTCTCACGCTTCTTTTATTGATGGGTTCTTCTGGTCCCGTATGGGAAATATGATCGCCGCGCTTTCTCTCCTCTTTTTTCCATCTGTCCGCAACCACGTCTTCCACATTACGCGAAGCACATCGAAACATGTCGGTGCGCTCATTTTTGTGAACCGCGCGCTGAATGGCATCGCGCTGTTGTGCATACTTTATGCGATCGGCCTCGGCTCCGTTTCGTTGATTAATTCGCTTTCTTCTCTGCAGTTCGTCTTTATTTTCCTGCTCATCTTTGCCTTTGCGAAGTATGTTCCTCAATTATACGAGCATGAGTTCAGGCCGGGGCATATTTTGCATAAGGTAGTCGCAATGTGTTTCATATCCGTCGGTTTCATCGTTTTATTTTTATGAATCCCATTAGCGATCGCGGCTGCGCACGCAGGGTGCAATCTAAAAAATATGGTTGAACTTATAAAAAGTAATTCTCTAGGGCGCAAACAATATCTGTCCGCGTCCTATTGCTAACAGGATGAACAAACTGAAAAAAATGCTCAAGATCCTTGCATGGTGCGCGCTCGCCGTCATTGTGCTCTTCATCCTGCTTTCTTTCGGACGAGATCCGGAACGTATTGCTTACGGAGTTTCGTACAGTAAATTCTATTCGGAGGAACTTGGGCTTCCGTGGAAGGATGTGCTTATTTCCGCGCTGGACGAACTGAAAGTCAAAAAATTACGACTTATGGCATATTGGCCAATGATCGAGCCGGAGCGGGGAACATATGATTTCACTGATCTTGATTTTCAGATGAACGAAACAAGAGCGAGAAACGCCGAAGTCGTTCTTGCGGTGGGAAGGAGGCTGCCTCGGTGGCCGGAATGCCACATTCCCGACTGGGCGAAAGCACTTTCGTGGGAAGAGCAAAAAATAGCGCTTCGCGAGTATATAACGGCTGTCGTGGAACGCTATCGTTCATATGAAAATTTGCTCTATTGGCAGGTCGAAAACGAGCCTTTTCTCACGGTATTCGCATGGGAACACTGCGGAGACCTCGATAAAGATTTTTTGGACGAAGAGATCGCGCTGGTAAAACAGCTTGATCCGGATAGGCCGATCCTTGTGACGGACAGCGGCAATCTCGGTCTTTGGTACGGTGCCTGGAATGCGGGGGACACGTTCGGTACGAGCGTGTATATGTATCTCTGGAATCCTCAGGTGGGCGAAGTGAAAAGTTTTTATCTACCGTCATTCTATAAAGTAAAGAAAAATCTTCTGACGATCGTCGGAGGCAAAAAGAAGTCCCTCCTCATTGAATTGTCTCTTGAACCGTGGCTATTAGATTCCGTAACGCGTGTGCCGCTCGATACACAGCTTGATCGAATGGGCATCGATAAAATGAATGAGGTCCTTGGTTTCGCCGAAAAAACAGGTTTTGAGGAACAATATCTTTGGGGGGTCGAATGGTGGTATTACATGAAAGAAAAAGGGCATCCTGAATATATTGAAAAGGCAAAGGAAATTTTTTCAGAAAAATGAAAAGTAACTATAGATTTATAGCTATTACTCTGATACAGTTGCGTTCTGCGGCTTATGGAATATAAGAACACTGAATATTTTAAGGTCGGTCGGGCTCTCGATCTCCGCGGATGGGACAGGGTCATCTATCGGATGCTTGAGATCTTGCCGGGGTTTCTCTCGTGGGGAACGATCATTCTTGTCGTTGTTCTTTCCATATATCAGCCGATAGTGGCGGCGTATTTCATCATCGCCTTCGACCTCTATTGGTTCTTAAAAACAGTCTATCTTTCGCTTCATCTGCGTCATAACTGGAAACGATTAAAGTACAATCTTGCGGCGGACTGGTCAGCGATGCTTGGGAATCTCAAATACGAGCACATTCTTCACCTTGTGCTTCTGCCGACACATAAAGAGGGGATCGAGGTTATCCAGCAAACGGTGAATGGCATCCTTGAAACGAATTATGATAAGAAAAAGATCGCATTGGTGCTCGCATTGGAGGAGAAAGCCGGAAGTGAGGCACTGGAAATTGCGAAGACCATTCAGTCGGAATATGCCGATCGATTCGGTTATTTTTTGACCACCGTTCATCCCGGTGATGTTCCTGGAGAATCGGCAGGGAAAGGCTCGAACATTTCTTATGCCGCCGAAGAAGCGAGAAAACTTATTTTAGATGAACACCAGATCCCTTATGGTGATGTTATTGTCTCCGCGTTCGATATTGATACTGTCCCTTATAAACAGTATTTCTCGTGTGTTACCTGGCATTTTCTTACCGCACCGGAACCATACAAAACGTCATTCCAGCCGGTACCTTTCTATAACAACAATATCTGGCAGGCTCCCACGCTCGCAAGGATCGTCGCAGGATCAAGTACGTTCTGGCAAATGATGCAGCAGGAAAGACCGGAAAAACTCGCGACGTTTTCTTCGCATTCCGTATCTTTTTCCGCGCTCTATGAAATAGGCTACTGGCAGAAAAACATGGTTTCCGAAGACTCAAGGATATTCTGGAATCTGTACCTTGCGCATAACGGCAACTACAGTGTTCTCCCGCTGTCCTACCCGGTCTCCATGGATGCAAATGTCGCACCGCATTTTTTTCAGACGGTGAGAAATATTTACAAACAGCATCGTCGCTGGACATATGGCGTAGAAAATCTCCCCTACATTCTTTTTGGTTTCATAAAAAATAGGCAAATTCCGTTCTGGAAAAAGGTGAGCACGTCTTTCGTGCAGATAGAAGGTTTTTGGTCTCTTGCGACCAATCCGATCATGATCTTTCTTTTGGGTTGGCTCCCCGTTATCTTAGGCGGGGACAAATTCAATAAGTTGGTGCTCTCATACAATCTTCCGATCCTTACGCGCAATATCATGGTGATCACCATGCTCGGCCTCGTTATTTCGTCGATCATATTCATGTCGTTCCTGCCCGAAAGACCAAAAGATAAGGGATTGCTTGCTCACCTCGGAATGTTCTTGCAGTGGATCTTGGTGCCGTTTACCATAGTGATATTCGGGGCGGTCCCGGGGCTCGACGCGCAGACAAGACTGATGTTTGGAAAATATCTTGGTTTTTGGGTTACGCCAAAACATCGAAAAAAACCACAATGAAACCCCTGTCAAAAACCAAACGGCGCGGTTACCTTATTTTTTTCGCTATTGTTTTTTTGATCGGGACACCGCTTTTTATTCTGGATGCCAAAGGATACCGATTGAATTGGAGCGGCGTGCTCAAAATTTCACAGACTGGCGGTTTGTATATCAGTACCGATCAGTCAGGAATGGAGATCTATGTGAACAACGAATTGGTAAGAAGAACGAGTATCGTTCAGAAAAGCATCTATGTTTCAGACCTGAAGCCGGCTCTATACGAGATAAGAGTCGCCAAAGAGGGAATGCATCCGTGGAATAAGATGCTCGAGGTGTTCCCCGAGATCGTCACTGAGGCACGGTCCTTTCTTGTTAGGTCTAAGCCTCTTCTTGTCGAGGTTCCCAGGTATTTTGATGCGCAGAGAGGAATAGCAACCAGTTCTGCAAGGAGCGATTATGTAAAGAATCCTGAATTTGAAGCACTCAACATCCTCTTTTTGCCACCTGCCGTAAAAACCATCCCGATCGGTAAGGCAACAACATCTCCGGATAAAACGTTGATTGGTCTCCTCATAAAGAATGAAGCAGGAAAGCTTCTCGTCACTTGGGCTGGGTCAAAAGATTCAATTCCGAATTATTTTTGTGAAAGCGACGTCTGTAAATCAATGATCACCATCAGCACGGCGTCACGGATATTGTCCTTTGATTTCTTCCCGGGTAGAGACGATCTTTTGCTATTGCAGCTGGAGAACGGCATTTATGTTTCCGAAATCGATGATCGGTCACCGCAAAATGTCATGCCGATCGTTTCAGGACTTGGCTATGATTTCAAAGTGAAGGACGGGCGTATCTACATTAAAAAGGACGGAAAGATCTATCTTGTGTCTGTCTAAATGCGAAGTGGCAGGAATTATCGGCGACCACGTTGAGAAAAGTAATCAACATGCATTTTTCTATCTGTCAAAATATTCAGGCGGAAAGTAGGGAAGGTGATCCCAATAAATCTATGATTAAAGCCGTTTTTCTATTTTTTAGGTATGGGGAGTAAGCGAAAAAACCAGGAAAATTAACCCCAAAAACACACCCCCCTTGATTTTAGGGGTTAAATGTAAAAAATCTCATAAATTTTACACTTTGTCAAAATGACTCCACGTTTTCTGGCGAGGCATTTTTAAAGTCAGCTGAAGCGACTGTTGAAAAATAGGCCTAATAATAAGGATATTTCTTTACCTGTGCAATAGTGGTTGCTTCGATATCGTGGTTGCGTACAATTGCGTCGTACTCATTTTGAAGCACTGGTGTCATTGACTATTACATAAATTTGTGATACAATTTTGACACTTCGCCGCGCGGCGTTTTTTTTATTACTGTGGCAAGTAAAGCGTTAAGTAATCGTAAAAACAACCAATCTCATGATGAAATCGCACAACGAAGCTCACAGACAGTCGAAAACATCACGAACATACATCATTGTACTCGGTACGCTTCTTTTCTTGGGAGTATGTATTCCCGGAACTCTTTTCGCCGCAACTGCACATCTGGAGGAAAATGCCCCTCAATTCATCAATAAAACGCAAGATATGTACGGGGCGATGGTAGCGAGCGCTGCACTCCTTCATGACGTCGACCCCAAGCTGATCCTCGCCGTGATCATTGTCGAGTCGGAAGGAAACCCTAACGTGGTCTCCTATCGTGGCGCGCAAGGGCTAATGCAGTTGATGCCCGGAACGGCAAGAGCCATGGGTGTAAAGAATGCAAAAGAGCCCCGGCAGAACATCCTTGCGGGAACCAAGTACCTCAAGCTACTTGAGAACACCTACGGATTTGATTCGTTCGCGGAAATGCTCGTTGCGTACAATATGGGCCCCAGCGGAGCGAAGCGATGGCTTGCAAGAAATGCTCCGGAAGACTATCACTATGTGAAAAATGTCATGTATATCTACGGTGTGCTGGATGAAAAAGAAAAAGAAGACGCGCGACTCGCTCAAAATTCGGTCAAGAGATTTGTCGGACAGGATATCTTCTCAGGCTTGCAGCCTTTGGTCAATCGGCCGCGAGTACTCTCCATGTTAGATCTTCCCATGACGATGCTCACTGTGCGTGACGATGAGATAAAACTTGAGAACTAAGAACCAACCCACGATCTTTTTGTCGATGCCGAAAAGATGAGATCTTGCCTTGTTGAATATCGTTTTTTGAGCGGCACAAAAGATCGGGGATTGGTTCTAAGTCTCTCAGGCAAATTGGGGTCTCTACCAATTTTTGTGCGTGATGTTTTTGCGGATGGATCCTCACGGGTATCGAGGTGTCTATTGAGCCATGTATTTGTCATCCTGTCGGTGTGTTTCTTCAGTGTGGATTTTCCCGATGCAATGATATAATAGGATGTGCAATATGAGGGTTCTCTCTAAATTATCCATCGGGGTCCTTTGCGTGTTTGCTTTTCTTACACCCGCCGTGCTCTTTGCCGCAGTGCTTTCCGCGGGTATTCCAAAGGAATCCCTTTGGTTCTCCAAAGACCCGTTTCTGGATGGGGATCAGATAGTCATTTCTGTTCCGCTCTATAATTCAAGCGAATATCGTTTCAGCGGTATCGTAGAGCTTCAAGACGGCATGACGATGATCGGCAAAGTACCCTTCATCCTTCCATCGGGAGTGTCACAGATATTCACTTTCCCGTGGAAAGCAACAAGCGGTGAACATAATTTTTCGGTCGCGATAACTGGTGAAGAGTTTTTTTTCAAAGATAAAAGCCTTCTTGATCAGCCGTCTTTCGACGGAATAAGCGGGGTGATCAGGCGTTCCGTTGCGGTAAAACAAATAATACCAGCATTGGATCCTGCTGTGTCGCCACTCGCAGATGATCCGGCGGACGAAGAAACACCGGTGACCCAATATTTGAGCATGAAGATACCTGAGTCGATCGCAAAACGTGTCATGCCAGCCATAGAAGGAATTGAGCAGTTTCGGGTAAACCAGGCGGAACGCGCAAATTCGATGAAGAATGAGATCCTGGAGGAGCTTTCTCGGACGATGGACACTTCAGAAAAAAGCTCGAGCGGATGGGGTGTCTTTACGGGCGGAGTCGCCAAGGGGGATATCATTTATTCGCCTTGGCAGTACGCAAAACTGTTTTTCGTGCTCTGCTATGAGTTTTTGACTGAAAATATCTATGCGTTCTATATGCTCTGTGCGTATATCCTCTATCAGATCATTCGCTTTGCCACATCATTCTTTTCCTGATGGTAAGCCGGCATGGTCTGTGCACAAATGATATAATGACCATGAAGATGCAAATAGCATTATGAGCAATTATCAGACATAAATGCGCCTTAGTAGCCATACGCGTACTCATTGCAAAACACATGGACCGAAAAAGCACCTTCATGATCGTCGGACTTCTCTTGCTCGGGATCGTATTTTTTCTTGTTATTTTGTTTACCCGAAACGTGATCAATACGAATGGCGATACGCCGTACACTGCGTCGACAACGGACTGGACAAATACACCCGCAGAGCCCCGGGACGTGCTTGTTACTCCAAAAACTACGGTAACCGCAAAGCACGCATATCAAAATGGCACACATATTATCGCGGGTGAAATACCGCTTCCCACACCATGCCATATTCTCGAGACAAAAGGTTCTGCTTCGGCGGACAAAAAGCAAGTGTTCATCGAGCTTACTTCAAGTATAAAAACCGATGAAATGTGCGCGCAAGTGATCACCCCCGCGCGTTTTAAGGTGAGCGTTAAGGCTTTGTCGGGTGCAAAAATGAGCGCGACCTTGAACGGTCAGGAGGTCATTCTCAATCTGATCGAAGCGGGTCCCGAGGAGAACCTGGATAATTTCGAGTTGTATATCAAAGGATAAGGCCGTTCGGCTCGCGCTCGCCCCGTAGCGAGCTTAGCACTATTACTGGGGTAATTTTTTTTAGTTTGTTATACTCACCTGATGAAGTTAAACGATCGGTCCATTTGCTTTATGGCGGGACTGTACGGTAATGAACGTTCCCCTGTTCGCGCTCTAGGGCATAAAGGGCTCGATTTTGTACTCGGAAATCCAAAAGCATATGAACGGAACATCCGTTTTATCGATCGAGACCTGAATGCATCTTTTGGTGTGAGCGACAGCTCATACGAATCGGGACGAGCTACCGAGATACTGAATGAGATCAATGGGGGCGATGTCGTTATAGACTTCCACACAACCACTGCTCCCGGTGTTCCATTTGCCGTTCTTACTGAATAAGAAGAGTCACCTAACGCGCCTGTTCTTGCCCGAAGAGCTTTCATTTGCTAGGCTTTGAAATACTTGTCCCGTTAGAGTCCGTGATGGTACGGGGCAGGCAATAGACTTCATGTCGCCTTAATTTTTTATAAGATTTTTAACCAAACGGGTGGTGAGAGCTATCGCGACCCGCCTTTAACTAGGATGCAAAAACAAAAAAGAGACCTCATATTAGTATTTATCATCGGTTTTCTTGTGGGCGCTTCGGTCATAACGGTGTGGAACTCACAGAGAAGCGGAGGTGATACGTCCGGAAATTTCGCATCGACGCCGACCGGCAGCGAAGACGAGGGTTCATTTGCCGAGAACGCCTCGGTGCAACTACTCTCTTCAGCGGCAGGTTTTTTTCCGCTTCCCCCATCTATTCCGGCAAATACCCGAGTCGGACTTTCGGTCTCAGATCAGCCCAAAGGCAAGACGGTCTTCATCAAAGAACTTTCTGTGACCGGAACAAAATGGGTCGCAATTTATGACGACAAGGAGGGAAGGCCGGGGTGGATACTCGGTGCGTTACGGGTGCGTGAAGGCGATAAGGAGGCGACCGTTTCGCTTCTTCGCCCTGAAGGAACGGCTTCGGGCGGCACATACTATGCCGCAATATTAAACGATGACGGAGACGGAGAGTTCAATCGTCTGACCGATCTTCCGCCACTTTCTCCCGAAAATGTCACTGTTGTGCGTTTTATAGCACAATAGTTACGGAAAAAAGCAAAAATTCCGATGAGGAATTTTACGGGACACCTTCAGTTGCCCATTTTTTTCTTCTTATTCTGGGTAACCAGAGTAATACACAGGTGAGATAGTGGCCATGGTGCTATAATATTCCGTATAAGATGGACGGCTCCAAAGGAGTTGCCCCGTCTTTCTTTACATGAAGAATATTCGTGTGCTCATGTTCGGGTGGGAGTTTCCGCCGCACAATAGCGGTGGATTGGGTACTGCGTGCTACGGTCTTTCTAAAAGTCTTTCTCGCGCGAATGTTTCGGTGATCTTTGTTCTCCCGAAAAAGTTAGACGGGTTTGACCATGATTTTCTCAAGATTATTTTTGCAAATATCAGAAACATTAAATTTCGAGAAATGCAGACATTGATCCACCCGTATATCACACCGGATGTCTATGACGAATATTTGCGCACTGCTCCCGAGCACGAACTGTACGGGCTCAATCTTTTCGATGAAGTCAGGCGTTATGGCCTGCAGGCGAGGAACATCGCGCGCGAGGAAGCGCACGATGTCATCCATGCGCATGACTGGCTGTCGTTCCGCGCCGGCATAGAAGCTCGACGCGTTTCGGGCAAGCCGCTCATCGTGCATGTCCACGCGACCGAATTCGACCGGACCGGAGGACATCCCAATCAATATATCTACGATGAAGAACGCCGCGGACTCCACGCGGCAGACTGCATCGTTGCCGTCTCGCAGCATACAAAAAATGTCATTGTCGAACATTATGGTATCCGTCAGCATAAAGTCGTTGTCGTGCATAATGGCATTGATCATGCCGAGCATCGTAAGGCGCTTCCGCAGGCGCTGACCCACATCCGCGCCAAAGGAAAGAAGATCGTGCTTTTTGTTGGACGGCTAACGATCCAGAAAGGTCCGGATTATTTTGTCAGGGTTGCTAAACGTGTTCTAGAATTCGAACCCAATACGCTCTTCGTCATTTCCGGCTCTGGCGATATGGAGCATCAGATCATCCGTCAGGCCGCCGATCTTGGTCTTGGAGAGCAGATCGTTTTTGCCGGTTTTGTGCGCGACGAGGAACTGATGAAACTCTATCGCGCAGCGGATCTCTATGTGATGACCTCGGTTTCGGAGCCGTTCGGCCTCACTGCCCTTGAATCGCTCGCGAATGGCACGCCGATCCTGGTCTCCAAGCAGTCGGGAGTCTCCGAAGTTCTCACCCATGCCTTAAAATCCGATTTTTGGGATATTGATGATATGGCGGATAAGATCGTCAATGTCCTCGAGAGCAAGGGACTTCACGAGACGCTCGCAGAACTCGGCGCAAAGGATGTCGAGCATGTGACGTGGGAGAGTGCAGCCGGAAAGTGCGCGGATATTTATCGGAATCATTTAGCATAAGATCTCATTTATTTTTATGGCCTCGATCTGCTTCTATTTTCAGGTGCATCAGCCGTATCGGATCAAGAAATACCGCATCTTCGATGTCGGCCATGACCATAATTATTTCAACGACCATTCGGACCGCGACATCAATAATGAGAAGATCTTACATAAGGTCGCGAGGAAATGTTATCTGCCGGCCAACAAGCTCCTGCTCGAGCTTCTGAACAAGCATCCTGAATTCAAGATCGCTTATTCTTTTTCCGGTGTTTTTCTCGAACAGCTCGAAACCTTTTCTCCAGAGACGCTCAAGTCTTTCCAAAAACTCGTCAAAACCGGCCGCGTGGAGGTCCTCGATGAGACTTACTATCATTCACTCGCGTTTCTTTACTCGAAAAAAGAATTTGTCCGTCAGGTGGAACTCCATCGCGCAAAGGTCAAGAAGCTTTTCGGCGTTACGCCGAAAGTCTTTCGCAATACGGAACTTGTCTACAATAATGAGCTCGCGAAATTTGCCGAAGGAATGGGGTATCAGGCTATTTTGGCGGAAGGCGCAGATCATATCCTTGGTTGGAAAAGCCCTAATTTTCTTTATCGTGCGCCAAATGCGAGGAAGATAAAGACGCTGCTCAAGAATTACCGCCTGTCCGATGACATCGCCTTTCGTTTTTCTTCAAAAAGCTGGTCGGAATGGCCGCTGACCGCAGAAAAATTCGCTCGCTGGATAGATGCAGTGAATGGCAACGGGCAGGTCGTGAACCTCTTCATGGATTATGAAACGTTCGGCGAGCATCAATGGGAAGATACCGGTATTTTTGACTTCATGCGCGCCCTGCCGGGCGAGCTTCTGAAACATCCCGATAATGATTTCGTCACTCCGTCGGAAGCTGCAAAACGTTACGATGCCGTCGGTGAATTCGACGCGCACAGCTTCATTTCTTGGGCCGACATCGAGCGTGATCTCTCCGCTTGGCTTTCGAACAGCATGCAGAACGAGGCGATAGGCAATCTGTATGCGCTTGAAAAAGAAGTCCTTGCGAGCAAAGACAAAAGCATCGTTGACGATTGGAGCAAGCTCCAAACATCGGATCACTTCTATTATATGTGCACCAAATGGTTCTCCGACGGCGATGTCCACAAATATTTCAATCCGTATGATACTCCCTACGAAGCGTTCATCGCGTACAACAACGTGCTCCACGACCTGCGCTACCGGATCGAAGCGGCAAAAAAGAAAAAAACTCACGCAAAAAAACTCCGGGGGATAAAGAAGAAAAAGACTGCGATCAAAAGACAGAAACCCGTAAAACCTACAAAAAGAAAAATGATCAAGAAAGTGAGCAAGAAGAAGGTGGCAAAAACAAAGAGCAAAAAGAGGCATGCATAACGATTCTGCACGGCCTCATTGTTTGCTATAATAGCGTTATGCCTAAGTCGCTTGCGTTCGGTAATGGTTCTGTCTTGGTGATGCTCGATCAGTATGCCCGCGTGCGCGATGTCTATTTTCCTTATGTCGGTCTCGAGGATCATGTCGGCGGAGAATACGCCCACCGCATCGGGGTCTATGCCGACGGGCAATTTTCCTGGCTTGATGACGGATCCTGGACGATCAATATCCGCATGGATCTTTCGTTTACCGGTCTGTCGGCGATCACCTCGCGGCGTCTGGGCCTGGAGCTTTTCTTCACCGACGCACTTGCGAACGATCAGAATGTTTTTCTCCGCAAGATCGAGGTCCATAATAAATTTGACCATGAGCGGGAAGTGAAGATCTTTTTCAATCAGCAATTTGATCTTTATCAGTCGGGAAAGGGCGACACCGCTTTCTACGACCCCATGACCAATACGGTGATCCATTACGAAGGACAGCGGTCGGTCCTCGTGAATGCGATGGTCGGCGAAAAAGGCTTTGACGAATATTCCGTCGGTTTATTTCAGCTAGAGGGCAAAGAAGGTACGTATAAGGATGCCGAGGACGGCGCGCTGGCAAAGAATCCCATTGAACACGGCCGCGTCGATTCCACCATCGGCATTTCGCTTCTTGTGCCGAAGGAAGGTGTGAGAGCCTTTTATTATTGGCTGGCGATGGGGGAATCGGTTGAGGATGTAAAAAATCTCAATCAACGTGTTCTGCGGCAGACCCCTGACGGCATTATCAGATCAACACGGGACTACTGGCACGCCTGGGTGGAACGGACCGAATGGAATTTTTACGGTCTCGGAGAGGGCGTCATTGAGTTATTCAAGAAATCGCAGTTTTACCTTCGTTCCCACGTCGACAAGCACGGCGGGATCATCGCTTCCGGGGATTCCGATATGCTGCAGGGGGGACGAGATACGTACGCGTACGTCTGGCCGCGCGATGCGGCGCTCGCGTGTGTTGCGCTTGACTGGCTTGGCGATCGGCACAGCGCGCGAAAATTCTTCGAATTCTGCACGGCGGCGATCACGCCGGACGGATATCTGATGCATAAGTATCGCCCGGACGGTTCGCTTGGCTCGTCATGGCACGGCTGGCTTGTCGGAGGGAAGCCCGAACTCCCGATCCAGGAAGACGAGACCGCACTCATTCTCTTTGCGATGTGGGAGCACTGGCTTGAGACAAAAGATCTCGATTTCATCGAATCGGTCTATGAATCTTTCATCAAAAAAGCGGCAACATTCCTTGCTGCTTACCGCGATCCGTATACCGGACTGCCAAAACCTTCTTATAATCTTTGGGAGGAGCAGTTCGGCGTACATACGTATACCGTCGCGTCGGTGTACGCAGGGCTTAAGGCGGCTGGACGTTTTGCGGAGATACTCGGTAAAGAACGGAGCGAAAATAATTTCGACCGTATCGCCGAGGAGATGCGTGAAGCGATCATCCGTCATCTATATAATGCAGAAGACGGGAGTTTCTACCGCTCGCTTACCGTTGATCCTAAGGGGCTCACGATCTACGACCGCACGGTCGATGCGTCAACCGCCTACGGACTCTTTTGTTTTGGCGTACTGGCTCCGGATGACGCCCGTCTCATAAAAGTGATGAAGATAACCAGGGAGCAGCTTACGGTCAACACTCCCGTCGGCGGCATCGCACGCTATGCGGATGATAAGTATTATCGGACAGCGGATAACATTCCCGGAAATCCATGGTTCATCACGACGCTTTGGTATGCACAATATGCGATCGCGACGGCGGAGAGCGACCGCGATCTCGACCGTGTCCGGGCCGATCTGAACTGGGCGGAACGCAACGCACTGCGCTCGGGGATTCTTTCCGAACAGCTGAATCCGCATACCGGCGAGGCGGTCGGCGCCGCTCCGCTTACCTGGAGCCACGCTGAATATATTCGCACAGTTATTCTTTATATGCGAAAATTAAAAGAACTGGGGATCACCGGTTAGATTCATTTATCCCGTTAGAAGTCGTGGACATGTCATGTTAAATATATTTTTACTTAAAACACCGAATATTATAAAGATAAGCCGAGCGGGACAGAGGACATTATCGTCCACGTCTTACTTTTTAGCGATAAAAATAAAATTTTATTTTTGAATGAGCGACAAAAGCATTATGGATACTTCTAATGGGATGACAAAAGCATTTTCGTTCACCGCTCATCATACATTGCCTGTCCGCTCGCACCCGGTGCTTGATGCGTACATTTCAGAACTTATCCCTCGCCTTTCGGGGAATGTTCATAGCGACTATCATTTGCATGAAGAAGCACTCCGGCTCCCGCTTGATCCGGATATCCTTGCGCAGGTAAAAAAGATGGCTAAACACTTTGCCACCTCACGGTTAAAATATGTCATCGTGATCGGTATCGGAGGATCGAATCTGGGCACGAAAGCGGTTTACGACGCGCTCAACGGAAGTTATGATCTGGCGCTGCCGCGTCTGCCGAAATTATTGTTCATTGATACGCTGTCCGGGAATACGATAGCGGAGCTCAATGATATTCTTGCGCCCGTAGAGCATGCTCAGGATATGCTCATCAATCTTATCAGCAAATCAGGAACGACCGTCGAAAGCATCGCAAATTTCGAACTCATATATCAGATGCTGGAAAAACGTTTTCCGAATATCGCGTCGCGTGTCGTGTGCACGACGGACAGAGGTTCGGCGCTTTGGGAGATCGGCGAACAACGCGGTTTCGGATTACTGCAGATCCCCGCCATCGTGGGGGGGAGATATTCGGTTTTTTCGGCGGTCGGCGTTTTTCCGCTCTTTCTCGCGGGCGTGGGTATGGAGGAATTTCAAAAAGGCGCAAGTCATATGCTCCAGAGCGCGTTCAGCGAAGACAGAGAAAAAAATTTCGCGCGAAATTCCGCTGAGGAACTGTTTGCCGCAATGAACGAAGGGTGCTCGATGCTCAACATCTTTCACTTTAATCCCGAATTGGAATCGCTCGGAAAGTGGGAACGTCAGCTTATCGCGGAATCGCTCGGAAAGGAGAAGGATCTTGACGGAAGGGTCGTGCATGCAGGGATCACCCCGATCGTATCTATCGGTTCGACCGATCTTCATTCCATGGCTCAGCTTTATTTGGGCGGTCCAAAAGATAAATTCACGATGCTCATCCGTGCCGAAGAAAAGACTGGTGAACGGATAACGGCAAAAGGCATATTATCGCCGCTCGGCGTCGAAATGGCCGGGAAGGGCCCTTCCGAGATCATGGAGGCGATCTATGGCGGTGTCCTTGCCACGTATAAGGAACATGGGCTCCCTTCGCTTGAGGTGAGGCTTCCGCCCGTTTCTCCTTATGTGCTTGGCGCGTACATGGAGTGGCGCATGGCTGTAGTACTCTACCTCGCAAAGCTCATGAATGTTGATCCGTTCGACCAGCCGAATGTCGAAGATTATAAGAAGGTTACCAGGGCAATACTCACCAAGAATTGACTATGTATATACTTTTTGATATCGGAGGAACGAATATGCGTATCGCGGCCTCCCGGGACGGTGATTCATTCGGGGAGCCGAAGATCGTCCCTACACCGAAAGATTTTGATGCGGGAATGCAGATGATCGGAGAGCTTGTAAAGGAACTCTCCGGCGGAGAAAAGATCACTGCGGCCAGCGGCGGTATCGCAGGGCCGCTTTCACGGGATCATTCGGTGTTTTTGAATGGCCCGCATTTGCAGGGTTGGAACGGAAAACCGATCAAAAAAGCTCTTGAAAATACGCTCCACGCTCCGGTTTTTGTAGAGAACGATGCAGCCATCGTTGGGCTCGGAGAGGCAGTAGCGGGGCCGGGGAAAGGATATCCGATCGTTGTCTATATTACTGTTTCAACCGGGGTAGGCGGTGCGCGAATAGTGAACGGCCGAGTTGATGTTTCAGCGATGGGATTTGAACCCGGGCATCAGATCTTTGATGCAGGGGGGGCACTCCATAACACTTCCGTCGGGGGCAACGGTATTGATCTTCAGGGATATATTTCCGGTACGGCGATCTCGGAACGATACGGCAAGAAACCTCGCGAGATCACCGATGCTACGTTCTGGGATGATATGGCACGACTCTTGGCGTACGGCCTGAATAATACGATCGTGCACTGGTCGCCGGATATCGTGATCATCGGCGGCTCCATGATGAACACGATCGGTATTCCCATTGACCGTGTCCGGGCGCACCTAAAGGGGATCCTGCGCATCTTTCCCGAGCTTCCGCTTATCGAGCATTCCGCGCTCGGCGAGATCGGCGGGCTCTACGGTGCGCTTCATTTCGTGAAGCAGAATTTGCATGGGTGAAAATAATTTATCGGGTATTTGCGTATAAAAAGCCGCCAATGATGAGGCGGTTTTTTTGTTTCGCGTGCTCACTGCCGATCGAGAACAAGGAATTGATAAGGATAAGCGTTTTTTGCGTCGGACTTATAACGGCGTTCAAAAATCAATCCCCAGTCGTTTTTGTCATATGCGGGAAAATAGGCATCACCGGAAAATGTGTCTTCAATGATGGTGAGACAGAGCGTCTGTGCATCATCCATGAATTGCGCATAGACTCCCGCACCTCCGGAGATAAATACCATCTGACCACCCGGCGCTTTCTCCGCGAGCAAAAGGGCTTCCGCCTTTGCTCTCGCGAGAAGCGTTCCTTGGGGCGCATGCTTCAGGCTTCTCGAGAGCACTATGGTCGTTCTTCCCGGGAGCGCCCGACCGATGCTCTCGTAGGTTTTGCGTCCCATGATGATGGGGCGGCCCAGTGTAGTGTTATAAAAACGATGCATGTCGGAATGCATTTTTCCTTTCCAGGGAATTGACCCCGCTTTTCCGATGACCCGATTTTTGTCCATGGTGGCGATAATGGAAATGTACATGTTCCTCTCCGGTGACTCTCTAAAAATAGTAGAGCAAAAGACCTTTGACCGCAAAGATGTTTCGGTGTGTGGAGTTATCCCCAGGATCCTCCTGTTTTTTGCTGTGCTACACTGTTCGCAGATTGTACGGAGGAAAAATTACGTGAAAAATTTTTTCAGCGTCATTGGGGGGAATATCGGCGAGTTTTGCCGGATAGCTCTTAATATAAAACGTTCTATGGATAATCCACTTGGACATCTTCGCCATCATGTAAGCCGGCTTAAGAACGGGGGACTCGTTCTCCTGCTTGATACGGGCGCACGGATCACCCCCGAAGCTGAAGCGATGCTGCAGGCGCTTTATTCTCGCGACCCGCAGAGCGTTTACGAACACCTGAAGGCGATCGCGGAAAAAGGCCCCGGAAAATTCATGGCCAGTTACTATGTCGGTTATGGCCACAAGTCTATCGGCGATTGCGGAACGGTGACGCTCTTTATCGAGGGGATCTCAATGCTTGCCGCCAAGGCGATCCAAGACTGGATGCTTTATTCCGGACAGGAGGTTTCGACCCGCTATGTCGATTTCTCGATCCAGCCTTTCGAGGATCCCGTCGGAACCGTTACCACCAAGGAAATGCTGGAAGCGCTCCGGACGTATTATCTCCATGCGTTACCCCTTCTCGAGATCGATCTTAAGCGGCGATTTCCGATCGCGGAAGGTGAAAAGGAAGCGATGTATGTGAAAGCGATCAAGGCGCGCGCCTTCGATACGTTGCGCGGCTTCCTTCCTGCCGGAGCGCGGACGAGTATTGCGTGGCATACGAACCTCAGACAGGCTGCCGACAAGATCGCATTGCTTCGCCATCATCCGCTTCGCGAAGTGCGCCAGTCGGCGGATGCGATCGAGAGCGTGCTCATTGAAGCCTATCCGAGTTCATTCAGCCACGAAAGGTTCGAGGCGACGGAGAAATACAATGAGCAGTGGATGTCCGGGCAATATTATCTCGAAGACACCGCTTGCCCGGAATTTCTGCTTGCTCGTGACGATATTGCTTACGGCGAATTTGCCAGAAGGCCCGAGCTCCAAAAGATCTTTGCCGATCGTCCGCCAAAGACCGAACTTCCGAAAATGCTTGCCGAATTCGGTACAATGCAGTTTCGTTTTCTGCTTGACTTCGGTTCGTTCCGCGACATACAGCGTCAGCGCGCGGTTGCGCAGCGCATGCCTCTCCTTACCGCCTTCCACGGATTCGAGGAATGGTATCTTGACGAGCTGACGCCGGAATTGCGCGAGGAAGCAAAGAATGTTCTCTCCAAGAATAGCGAAGCGATAGCGGTTTTGGAAAAAGCGGATACGCCGAAGGAGGTCATCCAATATTTTCTTCCGATGGGTTACCGCACGGCGAACCGTTTGACCGGCGATCTTCCGGCCATCGTCTATCTTGTGGAACTTCGTGCGACGCGTTTCGTTCACCCGACGCTTCAAGTGCGCGCGCATCAGATGGCCAATGTGTTAAAAGAACGGCTGGGAAAATACGGACTCAACCTCCATATCGACAGCGAAGTGGGTCGCTTCGACATAAGGCGCGGCGCTCAAGATATCATCAAAAAAAATTGAACTCATGAACCGGATAAGGATCCGGTTTTTTCTTTTCCCTGCTATGTTATAGTCAGCACATGAAAGGGAAATTCGGATTTTCGATGGTCAAAAAGAGCACCGGCGGAGGATTCAGCCGTACCGGAGTCCTCCATACGCCGCACGGAGATATCGAAACCCCGGCATTTATCGTTGTGGGTACAAAAGCGACCGTAAAAGCTCTTACCCCCGAACAAGTCTCCGGCCTCGGTGCTCAAGCAGTGCTTGCGAACACTTATCATCTCTATTTGCAGCCGGGCGATATACTCGTGCGCGACGCCGGGGGCTTAGGAAAATTCATGCACTGGAACGGGCCAACATTCACCGACTCCGGCGGTTTTCAGGTGTTCTCACTTGGTGCGGCGTTTGGAAAAGGCGTGAGCAAGGTGGCAACCACCCCCCCTCACAACGTCCGACCTTGAGAATGGGGATTTAAGGTCGGACGTTGGAATTGAGTCCACAATGCATGTTGCCCCTGCAAAAGTTGATGAAGACGGCGTCACATTCAGGTCGCACATCGACGGCAGTACGCATCGTTTCACGCCTGAACGCTCGCTCCAAATTCAGCACAATATCGGCGCTGATATTCTCTTTGCGTTCGATGAATGCACGTCTCCGCAGGATCCGTATGAAAAACAAAAGCACTCACTCGACCGTACGCACCGCTGGGCCAGGCGTTCGCTCGATGAGCACAAAAAACTCGGCGGCCCGCAGGCACTTTACGGCGTAGTACAGGGCGGGAAATTTCAAGACCTGCGTGAGGAATCGGCGCGCACGATCGGCGCGATGGATTTTGACGGTTTCGGCATCGGCGGCTCGTTCACGAAAGAAGATATCGGCACGGCGGTGCGGTGGGTGAATACGATTCTTCCCGAAGAGAAGCCGCGTCACCTGCTTGGCATAGGAGAGCCCATCGATCTTTTTCTGGGCATTGAGAACGGCATTGATACGTTCGATTGCGTTGCGCCGACGCGCATGGGAAGGAATGGCGGGCTGTACACAGAGGAAGGGAGAATTGCCATAACGAACGCAAAGTTCGTGAACGATCTCGGTCCGATCGACAAGCATTGCGATTGCTCTACCTGCAAGAACTTTACGCGTGCTTATCTTGCGCACCTGTTCCGTGCTGAAGAGATGCTCGGAGCGACGCTTGCCTCGATCCACAATCTTTACTTTATTGTCAATTTGGTAAAAAAAATCCGCCAGTCGATATTGGACGGACGGTTTAATGAATTCAAGAGCGAGATGCTCGCACGGTATTATGTATGAGCTATTTCATGTGCGAGCTATTTCCTCTCTTTGAAAAGTCGTTCGTATTTACGTGCCCAATCTGGAGCACTCCACTCGAACAGAGTGAGAGAAAATCTTCCCAACTTTCTGAGAATAACGCAAACCTCAGGCTTGTCCTTGTTTACTTTCAGCTCCTTCTCGATTTCAGCTACTATCGCGGCGACGGTTCCCGCAGAGGCAAATTCAGAAAACATACCCATCGCTACCTCACTATGGTTGGTTGTTGAAAGAAAGAAGCATGAGCATTTTGCCTCCATCCGACTTTACAAACGTTAGCATATAGTTTATACTCTGTCAACATGTCTGGATTTAAATTGAGGTCAGATTGGGCGCCTGCGGGAGACCCCATAGCAAAGCAAGGCTTGCTATGGGGCGAGAAGTGCCTTTTTAATATATTCCTGCATCATGGATAAATTTAAATTAAAAAGCGACTGGCTTCCTGCTGGAGATCAACCGAAGGCGATAAAGCAACTCACCGATGGATTGGCAAAAAATATGCGTTACCAGACGCTACTTGGTGTTACCGGCTCAGGAAAAACCTTCACCGTCGCGAACGTGATACAAGCGGTTCAAAAACCGACGCTGGTCATCGCGCACAATAAAACACTTGCCGCTCAGCTTGCGCAAGAGTATCGCTCGTTCTTCCCAGACAACGCGGTGCACTATTTTGTTTCATACTACGACTACTATCAGCCAGAAGCGTATCTCCCAACCACCGACACCTATATTGAGAAAGATGCACAGATCAACGAAGAGATCGACCGTTTGCGCCATGCGTCGACGCAGGCGCTGCTCTCTCGCCCCGATGTCATCATTGTCGCTTCGGTCTCGTGCATTTATGGCCTCGGATCTCCGGACGAATATCTCAAGGTGAATCTGAAACTTTCCGTCGGCGACAGGCTTTCCCGAAATGACCTCATCCGTAAGCTCGTGAATGTTTATTTTGACCGCACCAATGCGGATCTGCAGCCAGGAACTTTTCGCGGCATAGGGAATACGCTTGAAGTCATGCCGACAGGAGAGGTGATGATCTATCAGATCACCTTCTCGGGAAGCGCGGTCGAGTCGATCCTGAAGATCAATCCGATCACTCGAGCGGTCGTCGGGAATGAAGAGACCTGTTTTTTCTTTCCGGCGAAGCACTTTATTACACCGGAAACCGAACGCAAACGCGCGGTCGAGGATATCAAAATGGAACTTGCCGAGCGCTTGAAAGTGCTCGATGGAGAAAAAAAGCTTCTTGAAGTCGAACGCCTCAAGCGCCGCACAAAATATGATATCGCAATGATTGAGGAGGTGGGTTACTGTAGCGGTATCGAGAACTATTCACGCCATTTTTCTGGAAAAACGCCTGGTGAGCCGCCGGAGACCCTGCTTTCTTATTTTCCCCACAATGCGAACGGAACACCTGATTTTCTCACTATTATCGACGAATCGCACGTTACCGTTCCGCAATTGCGCGGGATGTATGCGGGCGATCAGTCGCGCAAAAAAACCCTCGTCGAGCATGGTTTTCGTCTCCCTTCCGCATGTGACAACCGCCCGCTCACATTTACTGAATGGGAAAAACGCATCGGGGCGGTGATCTTCACTTCGGCGACACCGGCGGATTTCGAAAGAGCAGTGAGCGAGCAGGTGGTCGAGCAGGTCATTCGCCCGACCGGACTTGTCGACCCTGAGATCGTCGTGCGGCCGGTCGTGCAAAAAGGCGATTATTCGGGACAAATCACTGACTTCATTGCTGAGGCGGCGGCAGTTGTCAAAAAAGGAGAACGTATCCTCGTGACGACACTGACTAAAAAAATGGCCGAAGATCTTTCCGTATACCTCAAAGAGAAAGGCGTGAAGGCGGAATACCTCCATAGCGATGTGAAGACGATGGATCGCATTCGCATACTTACCGAGTTCCGCAAGGGCACATTTGACTGTCTTGTGGGCGTCAACCTGCTCCGCGAAGGACTCGATCTCCCCGAAGTTTCTTTAGTCGCAATCCTTGATGCGGACAAAGAAGGATTTCTCCGCTCCGAAACATCGCTTATTCAGACGATTGGCCGCGCCGCACGCAATGTCGCCGGCCGCGTGCTTCTCTATGCGGACGTGATGACCGGCTCGCTCTCGGCTGCCATAGGGGAGACCGATCGCCGAAGGAACGTACAGATCGCGTACAATAAAGCCCACGGCATCACTCCGCAGAGTATCCATAAGAAGATTAGGGATATTACCGAAGAGCTGGTGTCGACGCATGACAGGGCGCTCAAAGAGCTCTTTTTGCTCGATAAAATGAACTTCATCAAGGATCCGGAAAAGCTTATGAAGCAAAAAGAAAAAGAAATGCTCGTCGCGGTCAAAGAGCTCGACTTTGAATCCGCGGCGCTCCTCCGTGACGAGATCAAGATGCTCCGGGGTGAGCCTGTACATGAGCACAGCAACTCGAAACCGCGAAAAAGACGTTAGCGCCGGTATTTGTTCCTTTCGGGCAGGGCATTCAGGTGCTATACTTTTCTTTGTATGTACACGGCAAAGTATCAGGACACTCAGCTTTCTTCCGCTGACTGGCTCATCACATTGCGCTGGTATTACGCACCCATTGCTTTTCTCTTGGCATTGTTCATGAGGGAAGAGACCGGACTGGTGAACGCGGAGTTCATGCTCACTGCATCCTTTGTCGTTGTCTTCGCCGTCAATCTTATTTTTTTCTTTTTGCTTCGGAGTATCGCAGGAGGAGTATTTTCCCGCGAAGCCATCCAGGCATTGCTTGCCGGACAGATCGTTCTCGATCTCTCGTTTTTCTTTGTCGTTCTACTGACGACCGGAGGGGGAGCGGAAAGCATCGGTCATTTCTTTTTTCTTTTTCCGATCGCCGTCTCGATGCTTTTTTTCGGACCTGCGGGACTTATTGTTACCGCAGTGCTTTCCGGCATACTTATTTTTCTTTCTGTGCTATTCAATGCCGGTATGTTCTTGCAGGCAGGTGTTATCACCATTGATCCGATATTTACCCCCGTGCTTCTCCGGGCACTTGTCGAGAGTGGGATCATCTCGTTTCTCTACCTTTTTGGAGGATTATTTGCGATCTCCTTGTTCCAACAGTTGAGAAGTCACGATGTTGCTCTTCTTAGTGCGATCACGGATATGGTGCATCAGTTGCGCACCCCGCTTTCAGGGCTGAAATGGACGTTTAAGATCCTTTTGGATGAAGATGCGGGAAAAGATACGGAAGAAGAACGGGAACTGCTTGCTAAGGGTTCTGCTGCGAATGAGCGTATGATCACGCTGGTGAATGACGTCCTTGCCGTCGCCCGCCTTGAATCGGGTAAATTTACGTACCATTTTATTCCCGTTCATATCGAGCTCTTGATCGAAGAGACGATCAAGAGCCTTGCTCTTGTTGCAGAAGCGAAAGAGATCCGTCTGAATTTTGTCGCACCGAAGCATCCATTGCCTGAATGGAAAGTTGATCCCGAGAAAATGCGCGATGTGCTCCAGAATCTTATCAGCAACGCGATCAAATACACGCGGGTGAAAGATGCGATCACGCTCAACGCAGAGGTTAAGGAAAATCACTTGCATATACAAGTCGAGGACAATGGCATTGGTATCTCCGATACGGCGACAAAGAAGATCTTCACTCGCTTTTTCCGCGCAGAAAACGCCATAGCAGTCGAAGCGGACGGATCCGGCCTCGGTCTTTTTATTGCGCAGAATATCGTTCATGCCCATCACGGAAAGATCTGGTTCGAGCATGCTGCTTCAGGTGGGACAGTGTTCCACGTGCTTCTCCCTAAAAGGCCGTAACGTATTGTGCTATACTCGTTTTCATATGCAGACTGCCGGCGCAAAAAGGATCCTCATCGTTTCAAATGACGAGGCGCTCACCAAAGCGCTCCCCGAATTTCTCACTCAATCCGGATATGAGCCGTTCACTACCTCGGAAATTATAACGGCGAGTACGGAATTTGAACGACTGCACCCTCATTTGGTGATCCTCGATCTCGGAAAAGAGACCCAGCATGCAATGCATTTCCTTGAAACCATCCGCGCCAACCCCAACCGCCACATGGCTCAAATACCCGTATTGATCGGATCGGAGAATGGGAATCTCTTAGATATCAGCTGCGCTCTCAAACTTGGAGCGAAGGAATATTTTATTAAAAGATCTTCCCTGCCTGCGGATATATTGAAAAAAGCAGAGAAGTGCTTCGGAGACGCGAATGGCATGACTAATGTTCTTTCTGCAAAAGTACTTATGGTGGAAGATGACAAATTCCTCCGTGAGCTTGCCATACAGAAATTCACCAAAGAGGGGATGAAGACCATTGCTGCGATGGACGGCGAACAGGCGGTTATGCTGGCCGAAAAAGAGCTTCCCGATATCATTCTCCTCGATATTTTGCTTCCCGGTATCGATGGTTTTGAAGCACTGAAGCGCATACGCGCGAATGCTGCGCTTCTCAAAACTCCCGTATTTATGCTTTCAAATTTCGGGCAAGCGGAAGATATCGCAAGGGCGAAAGAACTTGGCGTGGATCAATTTCTAGTAAAGGCAAATTACACGCTGGATGAGATCGTCGTTATGGTGCGCGAAAGTCTGGCAAAGGTGAAAGCGTCTCCTCAGCGCCTATCCTCATAATCACCGGAACATGAAAATAGCCAATACTCCTTTGACAAATCACCTGCAAGGTGGAATATAAGGTAAGGTGTCGTTTTCAATTTTATAAAGGAAATGCCGTGTGCCCCCAAAAGGTTCCTCCATTTCTGCCGGAACATGAGGCCACTGCTCTCGTAAGAAGCATGGTGCGAGAGAACTTCATGCGCTCACTTTCCGTCGGTTTCATCAAAAAATACGCTGGTCATCCGAGCGTGATCGCATTGACCGATCTCAAGCGTTGGAAAACGCGTTTCGAAGAGATGGTCGAAGGGTTTACCCCGGAAGAAAAAATACATACGCTGCGCATGATCGCGACTTTTATCCAGTATTGGGATACTCTTTCCAAAAAGGAGCGGAGTATCGCCGCACACGAGATTGCGGTTGCGCTTATCGCCAAGCAAAGGGCCACCAACGTGCTCAAAGAAATGGCCGCTGACCCGAACGCGTATCTGCCCGTTTCAACGACTCTTCAATAGGGTCAACTGTAGCCGCTCCTCTTTTTTGCAGGGGCGGTTTTTCTTGCGGCGTTGTAGTGTGCTTTTCATTTTTGCAATAAGTAGTAGAGTCTACTATATGTCAGAGCGATTTTCTGTAATGAAAGTGCTCTATCGGTCGGTATTGAAGCCGGTGCTTTTTAGGTTAACGACACCCGATACCGCGCACGACATCTTTGTCGCTGTCGGAGAATTTGCGGGGAAATATGCGATCTTGCGGGCTCTGGTGTCATTTTTTTATGAATACAAAGGGAAAAATATCTCGAAAGTTGTCGACGGCATCACCTACCGTACGCCGATCCTGCTTTCGGCGGGTTTTGACAGCAACGGCAGGCTGACGAGAATATTGCGCTCAATGTCTTTTGGCGGCGAGGAGATCGGCTCCACGACTGCAAAACTGTGCGAAGGGAATCCGCTTCCTCGGATGACCCGCCTCGTTCGCAATAAAAGCATCGTCGTCTATAAGGGTCTGCGTAACGACGGGGTTGATGCGCTCATTCGCCGCCTCAAACAGACGCCAAGAATACCGGAATATGTTATAGGCGTTTCCATCGCCCGGACGAACAGCAAAGAAGTGAACAAGACCATCGAGGCCGGCATCGCGGATTATGTCGAGACATTCAAAAAATTGAACGAAGCGAATATCGGCGATTATTATACGATCAATATCTCCTGCCCGAATTCTTTCGGGGGTGAAACATTCATTGACCCCACATTATTTCCTCGACTTATGGCCGAGCTCTCGAAAGTGAAGTGCACGAAACCCCTCTATATAAAGATGCCGATAAATATTCCGTGGAACGATTTCAAGCAACTGCTTGAAACGGCGGATACCTACGGGGTACAGGGAGTTATCATCGGCAATCTCAACAAGAATTACAAAGATCTCGATCATCCCGAGGATGCGCCCGCCCAGTTTCGCGGGGGACTGTCGGGAAAACCGTGCTTTACGCTTTCGAATGAGCTGATCAAAAAAACCCGCGCGAAATACGGCAAACGCCTCACGATCATCGGCGTCGGGGGAATTCTCACTCCCGAAGACGCTCTGGAGAAATTTAAAGCAGGAGCCGATCTTATCCAGATGATCTCAGGCATGATCTTCGGTGATCCTGGAATGATGAAAGCGATCTGCGAAAGATACGCTGAATGGAAATCGCACGCGGTGTCGCAATGACCGCTTTTCGTTTTGACACGCGTGCTTGACGAGATTAAATAAGCATGTTAGTCTTTCCATAGCTTGTAAAGCAGTAAACATTCGTCGACCCAACCTTAGGAGATTGCAATGGACAACTATTTTCTCTGGACACCAGTATTGTTTATCGTTTGTGCAGTTGTGCTGTTCATCTCAGTTGGCATAGCATCTAACTGGAAGGAATCTGGCCGCGGCATAGTCGTAACCGCTTTTCTGGTAGGAGTGTTCTGCTTGGTCTTTGGGTTGGTGGCTGTCTACGCGAACGGTAAAGGAAAACCGGTTGTGATTGAACAAGCACAAGCGTTCAAGAACCAGCGTTTGGTGGTTGGAGAAACCTATACCACTGTGAGTGTGACGGAATATGCTGGAGTGACGTATTATATCCTCAAGGGCAAGGATGGCGTACGCTTCTACTCAAGTAAGGAAGCAGTGCCTAAAAAGTTCATTGTCCAAAAGGATTATGGACTTAGGGAAATTGAGAATTGAGTGAAGCAACCCAACCGCCCACGAGAAGTGGACGGTTTTTTTGTGTAATTAGACTACGTAGTAGAGAATGATAAGAGTAAGATTTGTTATTTTTATAAAATTGTGTTACAATCGACCGCTTGCCATATGATTGAGAAACCACACAAAAGTGAGGAACAGGAGACCATCATCGTCAAAGGCGCTCGCCCCCCGAAGCAAAGCAGGGCTTGCTACGTGGCAGGCCCACAATCTTTATGAAAGAGCAAAGTAAAATAATTGTTAAAGGCGCTCGTACGCACAATTTGAAGAACATCACCGTCACGATGCCACGGAACAAGATGATCGTATTCACCGGACTTTCGGGGTCAGGGAAGTCGTCGCTAGCTTTCGACACGATCTTTGCCGAAGGTCAGCGGCGTTATGTCGAGTCACTCTCCGCGTACGCGCGGCAGTTCCTCCACCAAATGCAGAAGCCCGACGTCGACGAGATCGTCGGCCTTTCGCCCGCTATTTCCATCGATCAGAAATCGCATTCCTCCAACCCGCGTTCGACGGTTGCCACGATCACGGAGATCTACGACTATCTGCGCGTGCTTTTTGCGCGCGTCGGCATCCCGCACTGCTTGCTCTGCGGAAAGCCGATCAAACGCCTGACCAACGAGGAGATCATGGGGATCGTATTCGATCGCGTCGAAGAGATAGGGAAGCATTCACCAAAAGATGAGGTCATGGGTGTTCCGTATTCGACGCTCAAGGTGGGGATCTATGCCCCGCTCGTCCGAGGGAGAAAAGGAGAGTATTACCAATTGCTTTATGATTATTTGAGCAAGGGCTACAGCAAGGCGCGTATTGACGGAAAGCAAAAAAATCTTCGAGAACAGATCATCCTGGCGAAACAGAAAAAGCACGATGTCGATATCTTGGTGGATGAATTTTTTGTTTCCGAATTTCGCGATAACACCAAAGGAGTTCGGGAACGTTTGTCCGAGGCCGTGGAGCGCGCTCTCGGCGAAGCGGAAGGGCTTGTGCGTCTCGTGATCGGCGATGAAGAAACATTAATGTCCGCAAAGTTCGCGTGTCCCGACGACGGTTTTTCTTATCCTGAGGTAGAGCCGAGACTTTTTTCATTCAATTCTCCTTACGGTGCCTGTCAAACATGCAACGGGCTCGGAACGAAGCATTTTTTCGGTGATGAGCCGTGCGAGGTCTGCGGCGGGAAGCGCCTTCGTGAAGAAGCACTCCATGTAACGATTGGCGACCCCGTAGTAGAAGCCAAAAGGGCTTCACTACAGGGCAAGCATAAGAAAACTCAAGAATCGCGCGGAAAAAGTATCGTCGAGGTGACCGATATGTCGATCGAGGAAGCAAGCAGATTTTTCGGGGGGTTGACGCTCACTCCTATGGAGCGGCAGATCTCATCGGTCGTGATCAAGGAGATCGAAAGCCGCCTCAGTTTTATGCTCGACGTCGGGATCGGTTATCTCACGCTCGGACGCCGTGCAAATACGCTTTCTGGCGGCGAGGCGCAGCGCATACGACTCGCTTCACAGCTTGGCTCACGCCTTGTCGGGGCGCTCTATGTGCTCGATGAGCCGACGATCGGTCTTCATCAGAAAGATAATGACCGCCTCATCAAAACGCTCCGTAATCTGTGCGACATCGGAAACACGATCATTGTCGTTGAGCATGATGAAGATACGATCTTCGCTTCGGATTATCTCGTTGATATCGGTCCAGGCGCCGGCGTGCACGGCGGGCACATTGTTGCCTCCGGCTATCTTGAAGACCTGCTTCTGGATAAAAAAGCAAAATCACTCACACTTGATTATCTCCGCAAGGATAAGCAAATTCCGCTCCCTGAAAAACGCAGAGTGAAAGACAAGGGGGCGCTGGGGCTGCGCGGCGGAAAGGCATTTAACATCACGAACATGAACGTGGATATTCCGCTCGGCCGCCTCGTCACGGTTACCGGAGTTTCCGGGTCGGGAAAATCGACCTTTCTTTATGAACTCATATACAAAAATCTGCAGGCGCGTTTCGACCGGCGTTATCGTTCCCCGAAAACCTATAATTGTGCAGAGTTCACCGGAACGGAATATCTGCATCGCGCGATCTTGATCGACCAGTCGCCGATCGGGCGCACTCCGCGCTCAAATCCCGCGACCTATACCGGAGCATGGACGTTCGTACGTGACCTCTTTGCGGAAACGGAAGAAGCCCGCGTACGCGGCTGGAGAGCATCGCGATTTTCTTTCAATGTGAAAGGCGGGCGCTGCGAAGCCTGTGAAGGGAACGGCATGGTCGCCGTGGAAATGCACTTCCTTCCGACCGTGTATGTCCTTTGCGATGTGTGTCAGGGCAAACGTTTTCAAAAAGAAACACTGGAGGTGAAATTCAAAAAGAAAAATATTTATGAAGTCCTGAAGATGACCGTCGAGGAGGCCTGCGAGTTCTTTCGCGACATTCCCGCCATCGAAGATCGGCTGAAGACGTTGAACGATGTGGGACTGGGTTATTTGGAGCTTGGGCAATCAGCAACAACGCTTTCGGGCGGTGAGGCGCAGCGCGTAAAAATTGCTTCAGAACTCTATCGTCCGTTCCAGCAGCGCACGATCTATCTCTTGGATGAGCCGACCATCGGTCTCCACTACGAGGATGTGAAGAAGCTTATTGAGATCCTTCAGGCGCTCGTGGAGAAAGGGAACAGCGTACTCATGATCGAGCACAATCTCGATGTGATCAAATCCTCAGACTATGTCATTGACATTGGTCCGGACGGCGGCTCTGGCGGAGGGCAGCTTGTCGCCAGGGGAACACCTGAGGAGATCGCGAATAATCCAAAGTCATATACGGGGAAATATTTGAAACGTTCGTTATGAAGGTAACACACAAACGCATATGTTGGTTCAGGAACTCAAAAAACTCAAATTGCCTGATGAGCCGGGGGTATATGAATTCATCGACGCGCGCCGAAAGATACTCTATATCGGCAAAGCGGCGTCGCTTCGTGAGCGCGTGCGCAGTTATTTTGCGAATGATCTTTTGCATACGCGGGGAAAACATCTCGTTGATATGGTCACGCTTGCCCATGCGGTGCGATTCATTCGCGTCGATTCCGTGCTTGATGCGATCATCCTTGAGGCGAGTCTGATAAAAAAGCATCAGCCACTTTACAATACAAAAGAAAAAGACGACAAAAGCTGGAATTACGTCGTCATTACCAAGGAGGCATATCCCGCGGTACTCACTATCCGCGAGCGCACGATGTTTCTCGGAGAACATGAACGAAAAAAGTACCGCTACACGTTCGGGCCGTTTCCGCAGGGAACAAACCTGAAGGAGGCACTCAAGATCGTGAGGAAGATCTTTCCTTTTCGCGATACATGCTCGCCTGCAAAGGCTGAAGGAGTTTCGACAGGCAAACCTCTCGCGGGAAAGCCCTGCTTCAATCGTCAGATCGGATTATGTCCCGGCGTGTGTACGGGGGAAATAAGCAAGGAAGAGTACGCCGAGCGGATACGGCAGATCGCACTTTTTTTTGCAGGCAGAAAAAGCGTGTTACTCAAACAGCTCGAACGATCAATGCGTACGCATGCGAAAGCGCTCGAATTTGAGGCGGCAGGAGAGTATAAACGAATGATCTTTGCGCTAAAGCACATCAAAGATGTCGCACTCATTAACAGTGAAGTGCGCGCACATTCGCAAAAAACCTCAAGAAAGCGCACCAGACCGTTTCGCATTGAGGCATATGATGTCGCGCACATTTCCGGCAGGTACACCGTCGGAGTGATGACTGTTGTCGAAGATGGACGCCCGAAGCCGTCAAATTATCGTAAATTCAAGATCCGCCCCGAAGTGATCCGCAAGGTCAGGGATACCGCTCCAGTAGCAGAACAGGGTTCAGTACAGGACGCTACGGGGCAAACATCGGAAGTGAAAGTCAATGACGTGCTTCATCTCGAACAAGTGCTGTTGCGCCGTTTGAGACACAAGGAGTGGCCCAGACCGGACATCATCGTGGTCGACGGCGGAGTTGCGCAGAAACGGAGAGCGGAAAAGGCGGTCAAAGAGGCTGGTCTTTCCCTTACGGTTCTCTCAGTCGTCAAAGACGAGCGACATAAACCGCGCATGATCCTTGGCAATAAAGAGCTCGCATTGTCTTATGAGCGCGGTATCCTTATTGCAAACGGGGAAGCACACCGTTTTGCCGTCGCCTATCATAGAAAATTGAGAGGGAGACTGCCTCTTTAGGGGGATAACTATTCCGCACAAGAAGATATATAATGTTCTTATGTCGAAGATCAGAGTCGGAGTGGTGCGCGGAGGTCCTTCTGCTGAATATCCTGTTTCTCTCAAAACGGGCGAAAGCGTACTGCGCAATCTGGACGCGGGAAAATATGCGCCCGTGGATATTTTACTGACCAAGCGGGGAGAGTGGTACATGAAAGGGCTGCGCACTGATCTCGGTTCAATAGCTGAGCGCGTCGACGTCATTTGGAATGCGCTCCACGGTACATTCGGAGAAGACGGCAAAGCGCAGCGGCTTTTTGAATCATTCGGGATTCCTTATACCGGTTCGGACACTCTTGCTTCCGCGCTCGGTATGCACAAAGGTCTCGCAAAGGAACGATTCAAAGAGGCCGGACTGTTCACCTCGGATGGAGTTGTCGCGGCAAGCGGAGACCGTTTCGACGATATCATGGACGAACTTACACGGAATCCGAATTTGCGCCCACCGGTGATCGTCAAACCCATCGCGGGAGGCTCTTCAGTTGCGACAAAGATCGTGTGGGATGTTTCGGAATTACAAGAGGCGATCAATGAGGCGAGTCGTTACGGCGATGTGTTGATCGAGGAATATCTTCCGGGTAAAGAGGCGACCGTTTGCGTGGTAGACGGAAGCGAAGAAGGCGCTTCACTTGTCTTTCATCCGATCGAGATCGTTCCGCCAGAGTCGAACGGTTTCTTCGACTATGAAGCGAAATATTCAGGGATATCAAAAGAGATCTGCCCGGGACGATTTACTCCCGACGAGCACGACCAGCTTCGCGACCTTGCACTGCGTGCGCATCGTGCGATCGGGGCGCGGCATTATTCTCGGTCGGATTTCATCGTCTCTCCCAGGGGGATCGCTATCCTTGAGATCAATACATTGCCCGGATTAACGGAGGAGTCATTGTTTCCCAAAGCGCTTCACGCAGGCGGTGTGACTCTGCCTGAGTTCATTGATCATGTGATCGCCTTGGCTTTGTATAAAAAATAAGCTGTCTCGCGGTGATATAAAATATGCCGCCCGTCTATCGCCGCCCTTACCTGCCTGCCGGCAGGCAGGCGCCCGGGGCATTCTAGGCCACACTAGTAAAACAAAAATCGCCGATAATTGCCGGCGATTTTTGTTTTACACAGTACAATCAATTATGAAAGATGTTTTAAAACGAGCTTCGTCATTTCAAACATATTGACCGTCTTCTTGCCACCGAATACTTTTTGCAAATTTTCATCGGCATTGATGTTGCGCTTGTTCTTCGGATCCTGGAGATCATTCTTCTTGATGTACACCCAGAGTTTTTTTACGACCTCAGATCGGGGCAACGGCCCCTTCCCGACGACGGCTTCAAGTTCCGAGCTGACTTGAAGAGGCTTCATAAACGCTGAATTCGCTTTTGGCATAACTTGAATAATTATGTATTGGGTCATTGTACCATATATGGTAAAAAGATTTCCACATGCATTTCCCACAGTATCCGCCCAGCTCCTTATTGGAACAGCCCATTCATCCCCTTGGGCCTGACCTCGCCTGAACTCGGTCGAAGCCTTCTCTTGGGGATGAATGGGCGCGAATAGCACAGATGGGGCGGTGGCCCCATCCCTAACCAAAAAACTTGCCCGTGGTTCCGCCCGCCAAATACCCCTCAGCTCTGCTACGGGAAGTGGACGGGCGGACAAGTTTATCCTATGCAGATTCCTTGTTTTTCGGTATATTTTTGGTATATTATCTTGGTTCTCAAAGAGGGCCCATAGCTCAGTTGGTAGAGCGCTACATTTGCAATGTAGATGTCAGCGGTTCGAATCCGCTTGGGTCCACAACGAGTCTGCGAGGTGGGGAACCGAGGAGTGAGCTGCTTCACTCCGGGGCGGATTCGAAAGGGTTTTCATTATCGAGCGACCAATTTTTCTTAGCGGTACTCCGCTTAGAAAAGTGGAAGTGCCCGTAGTGGTGTCTTCGAGATTGAAAACCACCCGTTGCGGTAGGCAACGAATCCGCTTGGGTCCACCAAGCGAAATATCGAGCTATATTATTCAGTAACAAGATCGAAAATGACTCAGCATGAATAACATTCTTGTCAGTTCAAACGGTGTACTTTCTTTTGGCGGCAAAGCATACCGTTGTGCGTTGGGGAAAGGCGGAGTGCGGTCTGATAAAGCAGAGGGGGATGGAGCAACGCCCGTCGGGTGTTTTCCCATACGCAAAGTTTTCTATCGACCTGACCGATCTGCACATGCTCCGTTGACTGTCTTTCCCACACAGGCCCTTCTCCAAGATGATGGCTGGAGCGATGACGTTCATTTGCCGGAATATAATACGTTCGTGAAGCTTCCCTACGGGGGTTCGCATGAAAAACTGTGGCGAGACGACCACTTATATGACCTCATTGTGACGCTCGGCTACAATGACGATCCTCCTATTGCAGGCAAGGGCAGCGCGATATTTATGCACATTGCACGAGAGGGCTACACTCCGACCGCGGGTTGCATCGCGCTTTTTCAGGAAGATCTTCTGGAAATACTCAAGACTGCCACAACTGAAACACGGGTGTGCATAGAGGAATAGCATCTTTTTGCTTCACGGCGCAGGATGTTTTGTTGTAGAATAAAGGTGTGGTAATAAGGAATTATCAATTTATTTTTTCCTATGGCATCACCAAAACAAAGAAGTGCGGCGAAGAAGAATATCCGCAAGGCGCAGCAAAAGTGGAGAAGCATGACAAAGCGCGAGCATAGCTTGGCGCAACCCGAGGGAAGAAGACGAAAACTTCCGGGGACAACAGGGAAAGGCAAGTTTTATCGTATTGAAGTGCGGCCAAAAGGAGAGTTTGCCACCTTTAGAAATCAGGATCTCGGCAAAAGCGGCGGACTGGAACGTCTGGCAGGGAAGAGAAGGAGCGGAAGCTGGGATACGGTGTCGTTTCTCGTCAGCAAAAAAGGGGCACATGTGGATAAACACGGACACTTAAAGATCGATGATCCGAAAATGCGGACGGCACTGAAGCAGATCCGAGGAAGGGTCACGCACGTGAAAGGAGACGTCTTTCGCGCACATCCACGGAGAAATATTCCTGAAAATGAGAAGCCCACTCTTGCGCAGCGACGTGCACAAAGGAAAAACATCAAAAAAGCCCAGCGGGCGCGCTGGAAGAAATAGTTTTGCCGCTACGGAGGCTCCCAATGCCCGACAGATTTGACGCCCAATGAATGAAGGAGTATTTTATGTTGAGATAAAACCCGAAAAGGAGAAAGCAGTGAAGCGTTCCTTGTGCATCAAAATGGCGATCGGTATTTCGATTTCGGCCGTCATGTCTCTCGGTCTCCTCGTTTCAAAGGCGGAGGCAAAACCGGAATTCATGACGAAAGAAAAAGTGCCGTGTGCCACTTGCCACGTAACCGTTACTCCGCCGGTGAAACTCTCCGATGTTGGAGAGTGTTATAAGCGGCACGGCTTCAAAGATCTCGCCGCATGCAAAAAAGACCCAAAGAAATAACAAGTTGCCAAAGTGTGCTCCCCTGACCGGGAGTTTTTTTTGTGAGAGGTCATTATTCTTCTGGACTAAGATCGTAGAAGAGTTCAAGATTTCCCGGATGAACGATCGGGCTTGTCGCGATCATCACAGGTCCCGTTTCATCGAACGAGACAGAGTGTGTGACGCTCAATCTTTTAAGATCCGATACGAGCCTCCCCATTTCTTTTGAGCTGCCTGTAAAGAAACACACTTTCTTTTTTCCAAAGAACCAGTCAAGAAGAGCGGGGTCTATTGACTCAAGGTTTTTTCCTGATACTCGATATGCACGCGAGACAACCGAGGTGCTTGCGGCAACCATGAGCTGTCGAAGCGACCGCTCGGTAGATTTTTTGAGAATATCCGCGCGTGCGATGATCGGCATTTCCTCATCCGCTTTTGTCTGTCCCATGAGTCCGATCGGCAGAACACCGACCTTGAGGCCGAGTATGATCGTCTGTGGTTGCGGCATTTTTTGTCTCAAATTCCAGTCCGCGAGTATGCGCACTGCATCCGAAGCTTCGTGTGTGCTGTTCATGTTCGAGATGAGCCATTCCATGCGATATACTGCATTTTGAGTGTCCTTCGGTACGAGCAAAGAAATATTCGCATGGGGAAGCGTCTCCATTTCCTTTTTTTCAGACAAAACAACCGCTGACATTGTTGTCGTCAGTAAGTCTTTAAATTCACCATTTCTTTCTGCGTAAACAGTAAGTGCGGTCGCCAGGTACTTCAAAAGATCGGAGGACGGTTCTATTGCAGTGTCCCGTTCAGGCTGCTTATCGATATCAATTGCAAGATGATATGTGCTCATAATTTTTTGAGTTTTCATAACGATTATAATTAAATAGTTATAAATTATTAATGTAGTGGACAAGCTAAGGGTTAAATAAATATACAGCTTCGATTAGTGGCGGAAACATATTATCATACACCGTCACTATGAAATTTCTCTGAAGCGGAATATTTCTTTGCATATTGGCATATTTTTGCTATATTTCTTGAGTTCTTGAGGAGGGCCCGTAGCTCATCTGGTAGAGCGCGTCATTTTCACCCTGTTAGACATAGGCCATGCGGGCCTATCGTATAGTGGTAGTACACGGCATTCGCATTGCCGGGACGCCAGTTCGATTCTGGCTAGGTCCACCAATGTCTAACAGGGCGGGTTGACGAGGCAAGCGGTTCGAGTCCGCTTGGGTCCACAAAAGACACAAACATCCCGCCTGCGCGGGATTTTGTGCTTTTGGGGAGGCCGCAGCGATATTTCGCCAGCAGGCGAAATCGCGAGGCGGGGTCGCGAGCACTTATGTTTTTTAGTTAGGCTTTGCGCTAAAAAACTTAGTGACTCGTGACCACAGAAGACGGAAATTATCCCTGACCACAAGAAGACACCAATCAGCAAAAACTTAGTGACATGAAATGTGCAAATAAGTATACTGGGAGCACCACCAGATCAGATGATGGCGCAAGTCCGCTCGGGTGAACAACATGGAAAAATATCAAAAAGAGCTGGATGAATTTTTTAAAACGAAAGGTTGGGATTATTGGCCGCCGCTTGTTGTGCTTGCCCGTCTTTTTGAGGAGGGCGGGGAATTGGCACGGCTTGTGAACCATCTTTACGGTGAAAAAAAGAAAAAAGACGGCGAAAAAGAGCAGGAGCTCGAAGGTGAGATCGGAGACATTCTTTTCACGCTTATCTGTCTTGCCAATTCAACCGGTATCAACTTGGACAACGCGATAAGAAAAACACTTGATAAGGTCGCCGTGCGTGACAAGGACCGGTTTGGCAAGAATGCAAGAAGTGAGTAGTATGTTTTGGCGAGGGCCTGTAGCTCATTCGGTAGAGCGCGTGCATGGCATGCACGAGGCAAGGGGTTCGATCCCCCTCAGGTCCACCAAAATTGATTAGCATCAGAATTGCCCAAGCCCGCGCCAGAGGCGCGGGCTTGGGCTGGCATTTCCGCCAAGTCCCGCCAAGGCATTTTGAATTCCGCCAAAAGCATTCCCGCCGAAAGTCGGCGGTTCGAGCCGATGGAAACAAGAAAATCTCTCACCCGTGAGGGATTTTCTTGTTTAGGGGGATTTCCAGCTTGGTTGGCTTCAATAATCCAGTTTCGCATGAGTTCGAGCCAATGATTACCTTTGTGTTCAAAATCGCTCAATTTCTCTTCCAGTGTTCGTTTTTCCGCCGTCAGCGCGTTCTTGCGCTCCAAGTACTCGCCAAGTTCCAGTGCTTCGTTTAGATACGCGTTTGTGAGGCGAGAGAGACGCGCTGAAACGGCGGAAATACTGTCGCGGAGATTTTGAACGAAAAGGTCTGATGAGTGGCGGACATCGGCGTTTTCGCTTTCCAATTTCTTGAGATATGCGTCTCGCCACTCATCAGGCAAAGAAACTTTTTTGACCATTTCTTGCACTTGTCGTGTCAATTCTTCTTCCCGCAAAAAGCGAGTTTGCGAACATTTTTGAGTGCGGCTTTTGAAAGTACTGATCATTTTTTTAATATCCTAAACCAGAAAGCGAGATTGAAGTTGCGTATCGAGGGGGACAAACAGTTTTTGGTTTATTATGAACGACCAAATTTCTCCAAGACCAAGAGCACAATGTCTAAAGTAAAGCTTTACGATGTCAAAAATGACAGGCTTCTCGATTTCTTGGGCGCAACCCTAGGTGTTAAAGCGGTTGTGAAGAAAAGAAGAGAGGTCTGGCGAAAAGCGAATACGATTTTTCATATTGATAATGTGAAAGATGTAGGCGGCATTTTCGAGATAGAACTTCAAAAGAAGGGCAAAATTACCGCCTCGGACCAAAAGCAATTCAAGAATTACCAAAATAAGCTGCTCCCATATCTTGGCAAGGTGATAAGGGGGTCAAATGTTGATCTAGTTCCTTCAGGATCAAAGTGACCTGGTTCAAAATTCATGCGGATATACTCCACCACATAAAACTCAATAGCACATTTCGTTCTTTCGTTTAAGGCGTATAATGAAAAAGTGTTCAGTAGAATGACCAGAGAAAATATCGAGTCGCTGTTTCGCAACTTCGTGTTTGGGGTTGAGGACAGCCTTGTTTCCACCGTCGGACTGTTGTCGGGTGTTGCCGCGGCGGGGGAGCCGGTAAGGACGATCGTTCTCGCGGGTGTCGTTCTGATCTTTGTCGAAGCGTTTTCGATGGGCGTCGGAAGTCTCTTGTCGGACAATTCCACGAAAGAACTGAACAGCGCCGGAAATATTCCGCTTTCGCGTTCATACCTCGGAGGTATCACCATGTTCATCTCCTACTTTATCACCGGCTTCATTCCGCTCTCCCCGTATCTTTTCCTTGAACGCACGAGCGCTTTTGTTGTCTCTATTGTCATTTCGCTCATCGCCCTGCTTCTTTTGGGGATGTTCTCGGCCCGCCTTGCGCATATTTCCGTCGTCAAAAAAGGGATACAGATGCTCGTGCTCGGCGGCTCGGCGATCATGCTGGGTGTTATCGTCGGTGCTCTTATTAATTAGGCACATCAATGCTCGTTTGGTAACACAAGATCATGTCTCAATACTACAAACCCAATAGAAAGGAGGATTGGAATTACGGAGGAAAACGTTTTCGGTTGAGCCGCTCAAAGATCGACCTCTTCCTCAATTGCCCCCGTTGTTTTTATATCGATAACAAGCTGGGCGTTGCCCGTCCGCCCGGATACCCGTTCAACTTGAACAGCGCAGTCGACCATCTCCTGAAGAAAGAATTTGATATTCATCGCGCGGGGAAAACCGCGCATCCCTTGATGGAACAATACGGCGTTGATGCCGTTCCTTTTGCGCACGAAGATATCGACATTTGGCGCGAGAATTTCAAGGGGCTTGAATATCATCATGAGCCGACCGGCCTCACCGTTTCGGGGGCTGTCGATGATGTGTGGATCAATCCGCATAAGGAGCTGATCGTCGTTGACTACAAATCGACAAGCAAGGATGAGGAGATCGTCGAACTCGAAGAGACTTGGCACGAAGGATACAAACGGCAGATGGAAGTTTATCAATGGCTCCTGCGCCGGAATGGATTTTCCGTTTCTGATACCGGATATTTTGTCTATGCGAACGGCAAGAAAGACCGAAAGGCTTTTGACGGCAAATTGGAATTCGATGTGACGCTCATTTTGTACACCGGAAATGATTCCTGGGTAGAGCCGGCTTTGCGGGACATCAAGAAAACATTGGACGGCGCACTTCCGCTCGGAAGCGAGAGCTGTGATTATTGCCGCTATCGCGAGGCGGTCAAGGGACTTGGCGTTGAGAGCGAACTCTCGATGTAGCGCTACTCGCTGTACTGAACCCAAGCTTTCAATACGGGGCCTGCCCTGTAGTAGACCGCTTCTCTCTAGGCTTACTACAGGGTTGACAGCTTTGCGGAAAAGGCAAAAGATGAATGCGGAGGCTGAATCAGGGGAATAGCAGTGAAACCGAAACAACTTGAGGCGGAGGATGGAGAAACATTTGATCCGTCGTCATACGCCGTTCAGTTCAAGGAGATCATCGAGCGGATAGATGCCCACGTTTTTTTGCCGCAGGAAGAAGCGATCGGCGCCGCGTTGATACCCGGTCGTTTTCCCGGGAACCGGAGTGCTGGTTACCATGCACAAGGGCTCGCTACGTACCGCGTCATACGCCCGACATTTCCCGCAACAAAAGAGCTTATTGGTAAAGATTACATAGAGGGCTACTTCGTCTGGGGAAAGGCGGTTGCAACGAGTGCGGAAGCAAAACTCCTCGGACGCGGAGCTTTGGGCACGAAGTGGAGCGATGCTGATTTTCGGAGGATGCTTAATGCATGTGCCATGGTTCTTGTGCGCCACAGAGTCCTACAGAATAAACAGTTCTTTCCGAATGCGAAATTACGTAGCGTGAAAAACGTCTATTGTGATGAGGCAATACCGTTAATTTACCGCAAAAAATTACATCTCAAGAGGAACGAAATCTCAAGGGAAGTTTCAGCGGATCAGTTTCATCTGGATAGCTACTTGTTGCTTTTTCTCGTTTATATGGTTGAGAATGACGGATATCCCATGGAGGATGCGCTCCATTATCTGACCAATACGTGAAGAAACTTTTTGTCATAGACCCGAGCCGAAAAAGGCTCGGGCTCTTTTTTTCATGTTACAATCTTTTTATGCCGACCTCTCCCGAATTCGAAAAACGTTATCGTGCGCTCAATGTCGCGCAGAAGAAGGCCGTTGATATGATCGACGGTCCGGTCATGGTCATTGCGGGTCCCGGGACGGGAAAAACGCAGATATTGACGCTCCGCATCGCCAACATTCTCTTAAAGACCGATACGAAACCCGAGAACATTCTCGCGCTTACGTACACGGAAAGCGGTGCGCACAACATGAAAAAGCGTCTTGGGGAGATGATAGGAAGCGCCGCATACAAAGTCACCATATCCACCTTTCATGGATTCGCGAACGAGCTGATCGCACGCTACCCGGAAAAATTTCCCAATATCATTGGCGGTATTCCTGCGACTGAAGTAGAGGAGATCACTATGGTCAAAAGCATTTTGGATGACGGGGACGCAAAAGCGCTCCGGCTTCCCGGCGATTCCTATTATTATGTTGATCCCGCGCTTCGGTCCATCCACACGCTGAAGCGCGAAGGTTTTTCACCGCAAGATTTCGATCAGTTGCTCGATAAAGAAGAAACCGCAATTATCAGTGCAACCGACCGTACCCATGAAAAGGGCGCATACAAAGGCAGGGTGAAAAAGGACTATATTGATGCGGAGAAGTCGCTGGAACGATCGCGCGCCCTATCCGAGCTCTATCACGAATATCAAAAACGCCTGCGGGAGATGAAGCGCTTTGATTACGAAGACATGATCCTCGAAACTGTCCGAGCAATGGAGACTGACCCCGACTTTTTGCTGATCCTTCAGGAGGAGTACCAATATCTTCTGGCTGATGAGCACCAGGATACGAACAATGCACAGAATCGTATTCTTGAACTTCTTGCCTCGTTCCATTCAAGCCCCAATCTTTTTATTGTCGGCGACGAGAAGCAGGCGATCTATCGTTTTCAGGGCGCATCGCTTGCGAATTTTCTCTACTTCCAAGAGAAATATCCCGACGTTCTTTATATTGAACTCTCGGAGAATTACCGCTCGTCACAAACCATCCTGGATAGTGGACAAACGCTTATCGCGAAGGAGGCAAGCGACGCCGAAATGCGGCTGCGTATCCCGCTTGTCGCAAAGAGAGCGGGTGTCGAGATGCCGATCGTTATCGCTCATCTTCCTGCCCCGCGCGCTGAGCTTGAATATATTACCGGAGAGATCGTGCGGCATAGAACAGCGGGGGATAAACTCGAAGAAATAGCAGTGCTCGCGCGTAAGAATTCCGATATTCGGGCGCTTGCGCTCGTTCTTGCGAAGCACGGCATCCTGTACCACATGCTTTCGGAGCAGGATGTGCTCGAAGATGAAGATGTGAAAAAACTTCTGAGGCTGTTGCGCGCAGTCGTTTACTTTGGGGACGACGAATTCCTTGTCGAGGCGATCGGAAGCGATTTTTTCCGGCTCGACCACTTGGATATCTGGAGAATGATCCGCTCGGCCGATACTGAAAAGATCTCAGTGCATGAGATCATGCAAAGCATTCCCAAGCTTGAGACTATCGGTATCTCCGACCCTGCATCACTTGCCAAGATCTATGAACAATTCCATCACTGGCATATCGGCATGAAAAACCGCCACGTACTCCCGCTTGTCGAGGATATCATCCGTGGATCAGGGCTGCTTGCGGAACTTCTCTCCAAACCCGAAGGAAGCGCACGGCTTGCCGCGATCGATCGTCTTTATGATGAGCTCCAGTCGCTTTCCGCGCGTGAGCCTGATTATTCCCTTACATCATTTCTGTCTCATCTGGAAACATTGCGCGAATACAAAAAGGGTCTTGAAACAAAGGCGGCGGAAGAACGTCCCGGCGTACGGCTCATGAGCGCGCATAAAGCGAAAGGGCTTGAGTTTGATCATGTCTATATCATGAATTGTTCCGAACGCGCTTGGGAGGGAAGGGGAAAGCGGACGCACTTCAGAACGCACCTGGTGAATAGCCCGCTCGAAGATACTCAGGACAGAAACGATGAACGGCGTCTCTTTTATGTTGCACTCACGCGTGCGAGGAAAACCGCAACGATCACGCTTTCTGAGACCGATCCGAGCGGAAAGGCCGCCATCGCCTCACGTTTCATCGCCGATATCGACCCGGCGCTCTCCACGCATATTTCTCCGGAAATCGTTCTTTCCGAAGGCGGAAGATACGGCGAGCGGGTTTTGCTCGAGCCTAGGGCGCTCGACCGTGAGTTCATCCGCGCAAGATTTTTGGAGCAAGGACTGAATGCCACCGCGCTCAATAACTTTCTCGACTGTCATTGGAAGTATGTGCACCAGAATCTTCTTCGCGTGCCGGGTGCGCCGAACAAATACATGATCCTGGGAACAGCAGTTCATTCCGCGCTGCGATTATTCTTTGATGCGTGGCGTGGAGGAGAAAACGTGGACATCGAAAAAGTGATCGACCGATTCACGTGGTCGCTTGATCGGCAGCCGCTCTCCCGTGCCGACCATCTTGCGATGCGGGAGAAAGGGGAAAAGGCCCTCCGGGGATACTTTGCATATTACAAAGGCTCGTGGCCGAGGACGATCAAAAATGAATATCGTATCGACGGCATTTTTCTCGACATTGACATCGACGGCTCCATTGTAGAGGTCCCGCTCAAGGGCTCGCTCGATAAGATCGAGATCGACGGTGATCGTGTGAACGTCATTGACTACAAGACCGGAAAAGTAAAATCGCGCAATGCGCTGCTCGGGAAGACCAAAGACGAAAATAAAGATTATCTCCGCCAGCTCATTTTTTATAAACTCCTTCTTTCGAAATTCGACCGGGATAAGTATGTGATGGAAACGGGAACGATAGAATTCGTCGAGCCGAACGAGAGCGGCAAGTATGTCCGAGAAACTTTTGCTATTACTGATCCCGAAGTGAAAGAAGTGGAGAAGCAAGCGCTCGAGGCGGCAAAGGCGATCTACGATCTCTCGTTTTGGGGAAAGCATTGCGAAAAGGAATCGTGTGAGCACTGCGACCTCTACGTCCCCCTTGCATCCTCCGTATTCTAATCAATAGCCTGGAATCACTTTTGTTAATAATTCTTGTGGCGCGCGCAGGGAAATTCCCAAATGAAGCCGTTTTGTGTTGTAGTACG
>Ga0155703_138_pt1 | contig 48555 bp, 50 predicted proteins | sample RifCSPlowO2_01_FD_107360 | JGI IMG/M metagenome (GOLD analysis project Ga0155703, IMG submission 107360) | Candidatus Lloydbacteria bacterium RIFCSPLOWO2_01_FULL_50_20
GTTCGCCTATAACATGCTGGTGATTTAGGCGTACCTTGGTGACACAGGGTGTTTTCTACAGAGCAGGTTTGACTCCCAATTCTTCTATAATCTCCCGGCTTATGCATTCTTTGACCCCCTCTCCCCACTCTAAATGACCGCCAGGAAGCGCGGCGAAGCTTGTGTCGTGAGGATGTCTCACGAGCAGCAATTTGCCTTCGTGAAGGATGATCGCTCTACATCGGATGATGAATTTTTTGATTTCAGACATAATTTTGCGCTATTTGAGTAAAGTCTTTTCAAGAAATGCGGAGTTTTCGGACAATACCACGCGGAACGTTTCGCGTCCAAGCAGTTCTCCTGAAGCGGTTTCTATCGATACGCGCCATTCGCCCTGCGGAACGCTCTCTTTTATGGAATACCCGCGATAGCCGCCGTCGCGTCCGCCGATGATGGGAAAGGACACGCGATGAACGGTATTCCACTCCCCTGTCGCGGCGTCTTTGTATTGCCATTCATGCACGATCGGTGTCCTGATGGCGATCGGCGCGAATACAGCGCTATAAAAATATGCAGGCTCCCCCGCTGTGAGATGGAGCACTTTTTGCTGCAATCCCAATACCCCGAAGCGTTCCCCCCATAGTGTCTTCTCGCCGGAACCGATATAGTTGCCGGCCGCGTCGCGTACCACCGAATGATAGACGCCGCTATCGCGCAGGAGGAGCGGGATGGGCGGGATCACATGCGTGAAATAGAGCACGTTGATAAGCGCATACATTCCGCCGACCATTCCGAGTATTCCCAGTGCGTTCTCGCGCACGATCTTCCGTGAGAGCGCAAAGATGCTGCCGATGAAGAAAAGCGTTCCGAGAAGTGCAAGCGCTCCGGCGATAAGAAAAGGGATCGTCCCCACTTCGCGGAGTGCGATGGGGACGCAGAGGACCATTGCCATGAAAAAGACAAAGAAGAATGTGGCAAGCTGAAATTTGAACAGCCGCACGCGGTCACGGAAGAGCTCATTTCCGATGAACATTCCACCGAGGAGAAGCATAAAAGGCCAGCTTCCCTCGAGTGCTGCGCTTCGCGAATAATATACAAAAAGCATGCTCATCAGGGCGCCGAAGACGAGCTGGGTCAAGGTGGGTATGACGCTCCCCCACCTGAGCCACGATGAGTGCTGTATCTTCACGCGCCAGAAAACCTGTTCGGCAAGGATCGTCACTGCCGCAAGGAGAAGATATCCGCCGAGAATAAGCGGTGTAAACGGGTTGTCGATCTCCGGGGCGAAAATATAGTCGAGCACGAAACCGACAGTGAACGCAACGCCCGAGAGGTGACGCTCGTATTTCTTCAGGAGTTCCATACAGATAGTTTACTACGTTTGCTGACGAAGTGGGAACTGAGCTCACCAGGGAAATTTTTTTTGTTTGAACCAAAACTGACCGGTTTCGACATCGGAATTTGCGAGCATAAAAATATCCTGAGCGGCCTCAGCGGGAGAAATGTCCGCCCCTTCTCCGCCCATATCCGTTTGCACCCAGCCCGGGTGCACCGAGGACACTTTCACCTTTCCCGCTAAACGCCGAGCGAGGATCCGCGTCAGCATATTCAGTGATGCTTTTGAGATCCGATAGCTCGGATAGTTTGATGTATAGCCCGTATGTCCCAACGATCCTGCACTGGATGAAAGGTTGATGATCTGCCCGCCTTCGTTGATCAGTGGAATGATCCGTTCGGTAAAGTTAACAGTGCCGATCAGGTTCACCTCAAGCGTTTTCCGCAAAAAGTCGGTGACGATCGCCGGAGAATCCGCTTCTTCCTCGATCACGATACCCGCATTGTTGATGAGGATGTCGATCTTCTTCCCGAGCTTTGCGATATCGTCGGCGCATCGCTTTATACTCACCGGGTCACCGAGATCAAGCCGGAACATCTTCAAGCGCTTATGTGAAAAATGCGCGTCACCATTCGTCGATGTACCGAACACGACATCTCCGTTTTCCAGAAACTTTTTTGCAAGCGCGTTTCCTATCCCCCTGCTCGCACCGGTGACGAGGATCGTTTTCATGCGTAGATTATAATTCTGTTTGCTGACTTTCCGCAAGAAACAGCTTTATTTAATAAATAAAAAAACGCCGGTCTCAGATTCCCGCGCGTTTGAATAATTCGACTGTCCCATTGTAGGCTTTTTTCGCGACAGCCTTGATCTTTTTTGCGTCCCGCGTGAAAGCGGTGATCTCCCCGCTTCCCCAGAGTATCAGGTGGGGCGTTTTGCTTTCCCGTAAGTCTTTCAATCCGTTCTCATACCGACTGATCCGCATCAATGATGCCCGCCGTCTGTTGGGCATCATGCCAAAAGTACTTGCGATCTCCGCTATTCGAGCGCCGAACTTTGGGCGCCAGTCCTTCGGGTGATTGGCAAAAATGATCAGTCCGTCCAGATCCCACCGCTTGATAAGTTCAAGTGCGGGAAAAGGTATCGCCGACGCACCATCGTATTTTCGTTGGCCGTTCACGATGACGGGTTTGCGATAGAGGACCGGCATAGCCATAGTAGCGCGGACCGCATCGAAGAGTTCGTGCCCTGCGGTTTTCAGGTTGATCAAATGCCCTCTTCCTGTCTTCCAATCGGTTACTCCAACGACCACGTCTCCCGGGAAACGATTGATCGCTTCGACGCGTACTTCCTTGCGAAAAACATCGTTGACAAGAAAACCGACATCAGCCGTCGTGCCGTTCAAAAACCGGCGGATGCTAAAACTGATGAAATTTTCGGTCGTGCACTCCTCCCAATAACAGCTTGCGCCTTTATTGAGCATATTGGCCGCAAAATAGATTGCCGGTCCGGCAAACGATGATATTGCACCGATGACTTTGAACTTTGTCAGCCCGTACGATTCGAATGCGCATGCCTGGGCGCAGCCCTCCGCGCCGGCATTCCCGCCCGAAAGTCCGAGTGCGCCGATCCGTCCCTCGCCTCGTGCCAATCGACACAGAAGCGAAAGATCGCCCTCGTATTCCATTTCCGCCTCTTTTCTGTGCGCTGTCTCACCAAAAGCTACGTGAACAAAGAGACATTGTCAATGATGAGTGATGTCTCTTTGTTGTTCGAACCAAAAAGTTCTTGAAGAAATTATTTGCCGAGTTTTTTTGTCAGTTCGATTAGCCGTTTCGCCTTCTCAGGCGTCCAACCGGTGCTCACGATCTGTTCGCGTCTCAATGCACTCAATTCTTCCTTTTCAGTATTCGTTAATCCTTCCATCGACGCCCCTTGCGTGTCTTCATCCTCGCTTGTTAACTCGCGATATCTCTTTGACTCTTCGAGGGTAAACTCGCCCACCATCTGTTTTTTGCGCAACTCCGCGAGCTCCTCTTGCTTATTCATTTGCACTGCTGATTCCTTGAAATCATATTCTCTTTGTTCCATATTCATTGTTGCTTATTGATAATTTTTTCTCCGACACATATGAGCATACAACATATTTTTTCCTACGGAAAGTTTTTTTTTCTGCTCTTGAGCCTACCGCAAACTTACTACGAGACCACGTTTCAAAACTTTTTGGAGGGACTGTCCCCTATTCCTCCTGTCCCCTATTCCTGAGATTGTTCACGAATGCTTTGGCGAGATTTGATAATTTAGGAAATAAATTCCCAGTTGCCGTCGAGATAATTTGCCACACATTCTCCGTCTCCCGGCCTATCGCCATAATAGTAAGTTTTGTGGATCGATGCGGAAACCTTCGACTTATCCGGAAGTGCATGGTTGCGGTAGTCGTACTTCGCCTTCGCGTAATCATATTCAACCCGCTCGCCGTTCTCGAGTGTTTCGATCTGCACGTGGTCCTCGTTCGACACGAGCACCGTGTAGTCTTTTCCGCTGAGCAGTCGCTCAAATATGGACTTCAGTTCCTCGGGCGTCGGAAACTGTTCAGGGGCGTTTTCACCGGGATTGGTCATGACTGAATGTTATCACATTTTTAAGACTTCTTGTAGCTGCTGTTGCCCTTTTTCCTGCACATGGTTTTTTTGATCCATCCTTGAAAAACTTCCTCTCGCGTGCCACAAAAATTATCTCTCTTGAAAACATCGAACGACAAAGTATGCACCCGTGGCGGCGAAGAATACCCACCAAAGCCACGTAAGGCCGGCGACGTAGTCATAGAAGTAGAGCGCGAGTAAAATGCCGAGCGAGATGAGGCAGATCTTGATCAGTGCCACCTCCCACCACTCGAACGTCCACGATTTAAATTTGTCCATAATGTTATGGATGAAATAATAACTTGCTTATATATACCACACCATATGCCGTATGATTCAGTGGGCGTTTTTTTGCTTCAATTCCTTGAGCTTCTCGCGCAATCCTTTAAGGAAGATACCCTGTTCCGTGTCGTTCTTTCTCGCGCTCGCATATTCCTCGTAGAGTTGAGGTTCGTCCCTCGTTAGTTCACTAAACTCCTCGGAGTAGTCATTTATCCAGTCAATGATCGACTCGTGGTCGGGAGAACTTTGCGCTAAAAGGAGCTGCATCTCATTTCTTAAACCCAAAATGGTCTGTGCGTCGTTCTCCTTGCGGGCAACGTACGGTGATTCCTCATTAAAGTGTGTTCTCATGGTTTTCGCTTATCTATATTCAAAGCATACGTTACATTTCTTTCTTGCGAAAGCTTTTTTACCTTCCCTTAAGAACAGACGCCGCGCGGCGGTTACGACCAGAGTTTCCAGCCGGTGCGAAAGACGAAGACAGAGGCCGCCAGTGTGGCAAGCGTGAGCGCTATCAGTATTCCGACGCCGAGGAAAAGCGATCTTTCGTGATAGCCGGTGAGCGAGTAGCGAATACCGTCTATTGCGTAAAAAATGGGATTTGCGTATACGAGCCACTGGAGATTCGCGGGAAGCATGTGTACCGAGAATTAATCGTGACTGTCCCCATTATCCGTCCCATTATCCGATTCCTTCATCCGTCAAATAATTTTTTTAACTTTTCTTTTATTTTTGTGATAAGTTTCCGCTGCTGTTTCCCCTTCTCGGAATAAACGGCCTGCTTAGCGAGTTCAAAAAGCCTAATGTCCGTCGCCGAAACTCCAGGGTTGCCGGCGTTTTCCCGCTTGGATAATTTACCGAATAGCTTCGGATCGTTGGGGCTGAGTTCTATTGCCCGCTTGATTCCTTCGCGATTGTGCAAAAGATAAGGGTCAATGATATTTTCCGCTCCGAGCACCGACGCTGGCGAAACATTCTCGCTTCCTTCGCTTTTTATTCCGTAAAGAACTTCAAATAAACCGGGTTCTATATTCTTATAAAAATAAAGGGTTTCTTGAAAAAATTGTTTTCCGTCATCCGGGCTCCACCAATTCACTGGGGTGCCGATAGCCATGCGCACTGGCAAGACTTTTCCTGCTCCATCTTTTATAAAACGCCGTATTTCTTCCACTCTTGTCCGGTCGAAATCATCGTCGGTAACTTCTTCTTGATGACCCCCCTGGAAATGGTTGAAAAACATTTTTCCATCGGGCGTGTCGAAGCCGACAAAGGCATGACGCTCGCCGTGAATATATGCGTAAGGGATATCGAGCTCTTTAAGAAGCAGGGAGCCGAGAAGAGCAGATCCGGCGCAATTCGCTTTTTTTGATTCAACAATATTTGCAATATTGCCCGACCCGCTTTTATAAGGAAATAATTCTCTGGCTTTTCGGCTCAAGCGGGCGACAATGGAGTTTACCTTTTGAGAAATTTCATCCGGCACGCCGCGTTTACGCGCATCTCCCAGCTCCGATTTTATCGTGTCCAAGTCAAAGGCTTCCGCAAGTGATTTTCCGTTTTCTAAGATGTCCCGTCGCGACAAAAACTGGTCCACTCCTTTTGTTGCCAAAAGGTTAAGAATTTCTCGAACCGGCTGATTCGCCGAAAAAGAGAGTTTTTCCGAGGCCGTTTCTTGCAGTTTATAAAACGGGCCTTTTCTGTCTTTCCACGTAAGTTCCCGATTTTCTTGCTTAAACCCTTTGCGGGACAGCGCCTCAAAAAAGGTTCCGACCGTATGCCGGCGAAAGTCCTTCATTGTTTCTTCCGGGACGGCATCGCCATATTTTTCGCGCATTCGTCGAATTCTTTTTTCATACGCAGAATCCCCGAGCAAAAATCTTTCTATTTCCCGTTTTCGGTCTTCAGACAAAACAGTAGCACCTTGCGCATCATTTTGATCGTTATCACGATATGTTTTTCCATAACGCTCAAAGAATCCGACTGTTTTTTTGAAAACGTCATCCGAGCGGCTTGCTTCGGCGGTTGACTGTTCTGCTCCGTATTGCCTTAAATACTGAGCCGCATCGTTAAAAAAGCTTTCTAATTCAGCAAGCCGCTCTTTTGCTTTTTCAGGATCGGCACCTTGAAGCGCTTCGATCTTTTGGCGGATGGTCCACATTTCCACCCCCGATAAGTCTATGGCGTTTTCCACATTGTACGCAGCGGCCGCTTTGCCCAATTGCGATTCCAGCTTTTCATTTGGAGTAAACACGGCTTCCGATACCTGTTCCAATTTTTCACGAAACCCTTCGGCCGAGGCGTTTTTTGAACGAGGAATCTCGTTATCCGAGGAAAACGATGGCGCTTCTTTTTTCATAAATCTTGAAATCAACTTCCCTCTCGGCGCACGAGGTCGTCTAGACGCTCGTGCTAGCACGACCTGGAACATTCGACCTGCTGGCCTCAGTACTTCCTCGCTCGCCACTCGGGCACTGCATACTTAAGTTTCGAAACTACCCTCCCTTTCCTTTTACAACCCTCAACCCAAGTTCGGTAAGCTGTTCCGGGGAAACATCGGACGGAGCGGACATCATGAGGTCTTTGCCCTCACCGTTTTTGGCGAATGCGATGACTTCGCGGATGTTCGGTTCATTCTGAAGAATGGCCATCAGGCGGTCGAGGCCCCAGGCGATGCCGCCGTGCGGAGGCGCGCCGAACGAGAACGCTTCAAGCATGTGACCGAATTTTGCGTTGATGCTCTCCTCTTTGTGTCCCATGATCTCGAACACGCGTTTCAATGCGAGCGGAGTGTGATTTCTGACACTTCCGCCGCCGATCTCGAAACCGTTCAACGCCACATCGTACTGCGTCGTCAGAATTTCTCCGATGTGCTCACCCGCACTTCCTTGCATCAGCCACTCCATGTGTTCGGGCTTCGGCGCGGAGAACGGATTGTGCGTGAACGTCCATCCGCTTGCCTGCCCTGAACCTGCCGAAGGGTCAGTTTTCTCGAAGAATGGGAAGTCTATCACCCAGCAGAATGCGAGGAGATCGGGGTCGCTCTTGTCGAGGCGGAGGTCGGGCTTGTCGGTGCCGTATTTTTCCATCGCTTCTTTGTAGGACATGCGCGGGAACGGTATCACTTGGATCTTTTTGTGCGGGGCGAGCTCTTTCACGAGCGCGATAAGCAGGCGTTCGTTCACGTCCATCACGTCTTCGCGGTCCACGAAACTCATTTCGATATCGAGCTGGGTGAATTCGGGTTGGCGGTCTCCGCGCGAATCCTCGTCGCGCAGACAGCGTGCGAACTGGAAGTAACGCTCGAAGCCGGCGACCATCAGAAGTTGCTTGTACTGCTGGGGAGACTGCGGAAGCGCGAAGAATTTTCCCGGTTCGATGCGCGAAGGCACCAGAAAGTCGCGCGCGCCTTCGGGGGTCGACTTGGAAAGGAGCGGCGTCTCTATTTCGATGAATCGCTCTTTGGAAAGGAAATTGCGGATGTAGAGCATTACGTCGTGACGGAGGCGGATGTTCTTCTGGAGGCGCGGTCGGCGCAGGTCGAGATAGCGATACTTGAGGCGCACATCTTCGCCGATCTCCCTGCCGTCGCCGCGGAGGTCGATCGGGGGCGTTTCCGATTCGTTCAAGACGGTGACCGAGAGCATTTCGATCTCGAGCATGCCGTTCGCCTCGTCTTTGTTCACCATCTTCTCGGGGCGAGGATTGACCTTGCCCTTGACCTCGATGACCCACTCCGGGCGCAGCTTGCTCGCTGAATCATGCGCTTCCTCGTGATTGGGAAGAGCGACCATCTGCACTTTGCCGCTTTGGTCGCGCATGTCGATAAAAATGAGTTTGCCGTGGTCGCGACGGATATCCACCCAGCCTTTAAGCGTGATCTCCTCACCTATCTTTTCTTTTAAATTTGCGATGAGTGTGCGTTCGTTCATGATATTCAAGTTATATGTTCATTTATTATAAGACTTGAAAATGGATGAAATTCGAGGCGCGGAAAAAGCAACGAGGGAGGCATATGCTTATATGTTGACCGAATTGCAGAGGCTCCGCAACAATGAAGTTCGCCATTTGCATAAGTCTTATTATTGAAAGTAGTTGATCTTCATCTTGGTCTTCACTTCTCTTAACACTTCCCTTGCCGTCTGTCGCGCCTTGCGTGTTCCCTCCTCGAGAATATCCATTACGAGGTTTGGGTCGCCGGCTAATTCACGGCGTCGCTCGCGTATCGGGTCGAGGACGTCATTCAATATCGCGGCAAGGCGTTTCTTCAGGACCACATCGCCCAATCCCCCCTTTTTATACTGTTGTTTTAATTTCGCTAACCCCTTCGGGTCGGGATCGAAGATATCGAGATAACTAAAAACAACATTGCCCTCAACTTTGCCGGGGTCGCTTGCGTGGACGTGCTTCGGGTCAGTGTACATTTTCATCACTTTTTCCTCGACCACCTCTTCTTTGTCGGCAAGAAAGATCGCGTTGTTCAAGGACTTCGACATCTTCGCTTTGCCGTCGATACCCATCAGGCGGCCGTGTTTTGCGACAACGGGCTTGATGCGGTCAAATGTTTTGCCGTAGATGCGGTTGAAGGAATCCACGATCTCGTTCGTCTGTTCGAGGACGGGGAGTTGATCTTCGCCTACGGGAACGCGGTTCGCCCTGAAGGTGAGAATGTCCGCCGCCTGCGAAACGGGGTACATGAGAAAGCCTGCGGGAACGCTCTCACCCTTGAAGCCTTTTTGTTCGATCTCGGTTTTTACCGTCGGATTTTGCTTGAGGCGCGAGATGGTGACGAGGTTGAGAAAAAATATCGTGAGCTCAGCGATCTCCTGCACCTGAGACTGGATGAACATCGTCGTTTTCTTCGGGTCCATTCCGCACGCGAGGTTGTCGAGGGCGACATCGAGTACGGCCGCGCGGACCTTTGCGGGATCCTCGGCGTTGTCGGTCAAGGCCTGCACGTCGGCGATCATATAAAACAGTTTCCCGCTTGCCGTTTTCTGGAGTTTCAGGCGGTTCTCGATAGAGCCCAAAAAATGGCCCAAATGGAGCTTTCCTGTGGGCCTATCCCCCGTGAGCACCGTTTCCTCGCTATTCTTCATTTGAGAGCCATTCTAGCATGAAAATACGCGGTTTGGTAGGGCGCGGCGTTCATGAAACTTCCCCGCAAAACATTTATTGACAAGATACAAAATAGGATGTATATTTTTATCAGAGTAGTTTTTGTAAACCAAATGACCTAGAGAAAAGGGGTAGTCAAATGAGCGATCTTTTCTTCGCCATGCTCAGCATCTTTCTCGTTGTTTTAGTCGGCGTTCGCGGGGTGTTCGTCGAGGACACCGTCGCGCGAGACGCACTCGCTAGAGAAGGGTTCACGAATGTCCGCGTTACCGACCGTGCGTTTTTCTTCGTCGGCTTTCGCGGATGCGACATCACGGAGGCGGTGCGGATCATCATCGTCGCAACGGATCCAAGAGGTGTGGATGTGCCGGTCTATGTGTGCGCCGGATGGCCGCTTGCCGATACAAGGATAGTATATCGACTGCGCAGGGAAACCACGATCATATGAATTTCCTGCTGCTTCCTACCACCATTGGATAAGGAGGTGTCACGTGGATCATCTGATCCTTCCGCTTACGAAAAGCTCGTGGATGGACGGCCGCATTGGACCGATCGAAAAACAGGATTTCTTTGTAAGTATAAAAAGGGCAAAGACGCTGCATGCCCGACACCCCGATTCGAAGATTCTCGTTTTAAGCAACGTCCAAGTGGGCGGATGCGAGCACGAGGTTGACTGTTCCCTGCGGGCACTATGCATGCTCGATGTGCCCAGTGGGGATATCCTTGTTTTGAGGAAAGGATGTGAGACCATCGAGCAGTTGGAAATCGCTCGAGATATCGCAAAGAAAGAGGGTGCCAAACTGGTCGTCGTTTCGACATGGCTCCACTACCTGCGCGTGCGCTGGCTTGCGCGCGGCATGGGTGCGGAACACCATATCACATACGGCAGACCGCGTCTGCGTGAGGCGCTTACCGACATTGCCCTTATACCTGGGATGATCTTCATTGATCTTCTGGGGCGTCGAGAGTGGTTCAAGAAAAAAGTCGAAAAACGCCGACTGAGCGGCAAGCATTGATGTGCGAACAAGCGGGAAAACCCCGCTTGTTTTTTTATTCTTTTTTGGTAATCCATAGGTCGGACTTATGTAGAGCCATTGTGGCTGCGTCATGAAAGAACCCGAGCGCGCTTTTTTGCGGATGTTCAAGTACCGCTCCTTTCTTGTGAACAGCCGAGAGAACCGATCGCTCATTGAGTGCCGTGATCTTTTTTTGTCATGATTTGGTTGCGCAGTGGCATAGTGTGGCATATTTATAGAGGATTAAATCCCCTCCTTTTTTAATTCTTCGATCATTTTTTTCACTTTTCCGGAAAGGCGCGTCGGTGTTTTGATGTTCACGTGAATAAGTATGTCGCCGGAATGTCCGCGACCGGGATTGGGAACCCCGCGGTCTTTTAGGCGGAGCGTGTCGCCGAATTTCACGCCTTCCGGTATTTTGACGTCGATCTGTTTTCCGTCGAGCGTGGCGATCTTATAGGTTGCGCCCAATAGTGCATCCGAGAGTTTTACGTCGAGTGTCATGACAAGATTTTGTCCTTCGCGGTGATACAGCGGATGGGGCTTCACGTGCATTTTGACATAGAGATCACCCGGGATCCCTCCGTGCGCTACCGCCTCGCCTTTTCCGCTCATTCGAAGCATTTCGCCCGCGTTGATCCCCGGGGGAATATTGATCGTGATCTCTTCTTGTTTTTTCAGGACCCCGGCTCCTCCGCAGGCTTTGCACTTTTCTTCGGGGATCTCTCCTTTTCCGCCGCACGTACTGCAGACGTGAACGGTTGAAAAATTGCCAAGAAACGATTTACGCATTTCCGTCACACGGCCTTTGCCGTTGCACGTCGCACACTTTTTCATCTTCATGCCCGGCTTCGCTCCGGTACCGCTGCAGATATCACAAAGGGAGGCTTTCCCCAGCAGTACTTTTCGCTGGGTTCCAAAGACACTTTCCTCAAAGGTGATCTCAATATCGATAGAAATATCCCTGCCGCGTTCGACACGGGTTCCTCCCGCGCCGCTATAGCCGCCGCCGAACAGGTCGCCGAATATGTCGCCCAAGTCCACGCCTTCGAAACCCTGCCCGCCAAAACCGCCGAAGCCCTCAAAGCCGGAATGTCCCTGCCCCCCGCCGCCTTGCCCGCCGCTCCATGTTTGCCCGTAAGTATCATACTCACGGCGCTTTGTCTCATCGGAGAGCGTCTGGTATGCCTCGCTCACTTCTTTGAACTTGGCCTCGTTGCCGCCGTTCTTGTCGGGGTGATATTGGTGCGCGAGTTTATGGAACGCTTTTCGTATTTCGTCCTTCGAAGCTTTCCGGTCAACGCCTAAGGTCTGGTAATAGTCTTTTGCCACAATGGTGAAAAGTATAGCAGTTTTTCGTCTGTTTGACAAGATGCACCTTACATGCTAAGTTATATCCCAGTAGTCAGCGCCCTCAATTTCCGGAGGCATTATGAAAAAAGCTTTTTGCGTGTGCATGCAGTATTGTTTTGGAACACAACTTGACGCATTTCTTACGTTGTTCGCGATGATGCTGTTCGCGGGCGCTGTTGTGCTCGCAATGCAGATGGGTTTATGGTACTTCTTCCTCGGTATCCTTGTCCCATCGCTTATAGTCGGAGTGGTCATGGCCCTGGTTTACGCCCTCGCGCTAGTGATGGTGAGAATTGTCAAGGGCTGCAAACAACGGCACGATCAGGAGTGAACCGACATGTCGCTGTGATCAAGAGCCCCTCCGTGTGAGGGATTTTTTTTATTTGCAAAACACAAGAAAACATAAGTCCGACCTATGGATTACCATAGGTCGGACTTATGTAATATGTTGCTTCTTAATTTTTCTAGACCCCAGTACTACTGCTGGCAGCAAAAGGAATACGGGGTTAAGAAAAATATAGTCGTCAGGGAACACTGACTCCTCATTTTTCTAAACGTCGTGAACGGTTCCGCCCGGCTGTCCTCCCTCGGGAGGAGGTGTTCCCCCGCCTTCGGGAGGTGTTTGCGGCGGAGTTTCGGCTTGCTGTGTCTTCGCCATCGCTTCACCGATATGCTGCATGGAAAGTGAGAGTGCTTCGGTCGCCTTCTTGATCGCATCTATGTCCGTGCCGTCCCTCACTTTCTTTACCTCGGCGATCTTTGCTTCGACATCGGCTTTTATGTCCGCAGGCACCTTGTCTCCGCTGTCGCGCAAGGCTTTTTCCGCCGTGTAGGCCGTACTTTCGGCGATATTCTTTACCTCGACCGTTTCCTGTTTTTTCTTATCTTCATCCGCATGCATCTCCGCTTCCTTTTTCATCCGTTCAATGTCGTCTTTGGAAAGCGAGGAGCGTGCCTCGATGCGGATCGACTGCTCTTTGCCGCTTGTCTTGTCTTTCGCTTTGACATTCAAGATGCCGTTCGCGTCGACGTCGAAGGTAACCTCGACCTGCGGCATTCCTCGCGGTGCGGGTGGTATACCATCCAGCATGAATTTTCCGAGCGATTTATTATCCCCTGCCATCGGGCGCTCACCTTGCACGACATGCACTTCCACAGACGTTTGATTATCGGCCGCGGTGGAAAATATCTGCGAACGCGATGCGGGGATGGTCGTGTTCTTGTCGATCAAGTGTGTTGCGATCCCTCCCATCGTTTCGATGCCCAGAGAGAGCGGAATGACGTCAAGGAGAAGAATGTCCTTAACGTCCCCCTGCAGAATTCCTCCCTGTATCGCAGCGCCGGCCGCGACAACTTCGTCGGGGTTTACGGTCATGTTCGGTTTTTTTCCGAAATATGCTTCAACGACCTTTTGGATAAGAGGCATGCGCGTCTGCCCGCCGACGAGAATAATCTCGTGGATATCAGGGACCTTGAACGGCGAAGCTTCCATGGCGCGCTTAGTGATCTCCATCGCACGGTCGACGAATTCCTGCGTCAGTTCCTCAAGTTTTGCGCGGGAGAGCTTGATGACAAGGTGTTCCGGTCCGTTCGGGCCCGACGTGATGAAAGGAAGGTTCACCTCGGTCTCGATAGCGCTCGAGAGCTCGATCTTCGCCTTTTCCGCACCTTCATCAAGGCGCTGTTTGGAGAGCGGGTCTTGGCGTACGTCGATACCGGATGTTTTCTTGAATTCCTCGGCAAGCCAGTTGATGATTTTCTGGTCGATATCTTTTCCGCCGAGATGCGCGTCACCGTCAGTCGCCTTCACCTCGATGACGTCGTTTCCCACTTCAAGAACGGAGATATCAAATGTGCCGCCGCCGAAGTCGAAGACGGCGATCTTTTCATCTTTCTTTTTATTAAAACCATATGCGAGCGCCGCCGCGGTCGGCTCGTTGATGATGCGCTTCACCTCAAGGCCGGCGATCTTCCCGGCGTCTTTTGTCGCCTGGCGCTGTGCGTCGTTGAAGTATGCCGGGACCGTAATGACCGCCTCGGTGATCTTCTCTCCCAATTTTGCTTCCGCGTCCGTCTTTAATTTTTGGAGGATCATCGCGGAGACTTCCTCGGGGCGGTACCATTTTGCTTGCCCTGAGCCTGCCGAAGGGTCTCCCATTTGTACCTCAATACCGCCGTTTGCCGACTTCCGCATTTCGAACGACACCGCAGCACGGTCTTTCTGCACTGCCGACTCGTCAAAATTGTGCCCAATAAAACGCTTGATCTGATAGACGGTATTTTTAGGATTCGTTACCGCCTGGCGTTTCGCGGAAAGTCCGACGACACGCTCGTTCGTCTTGGCGACAGCAATAATAGAAGGAGTGGTGCGTGCACCTTCGGCATTTTCGATGATCCGAGGCTCCCCCGCTTCAACAACAGCCATTGCGGAGTTGGTCGTCCCCAGATCGATGCCAAGTATCTTTGCCATAATATGTTGAATTTATTGCTTACTGTTAATAATAAAGATCATAAAAACTTTTTATAAAATTTATACTTCTCTGCTCTATCATTTTACTCCATTTTCGTTTCCGAAGTAGCATCAACCGGGTTTGTCCGCTTCGTGCTTTGGGGCGGCGGGTTCCCCGTAGATCTTTACCCGAGGCGAACAAAGCAGCCTGCCGTTCAGGCGGTATCCCAGCTGAATAACCTCGGCTATCTTATGGTTCCGGGCTTTGTCGTCTGTGGGCACCACGCCGACTGACGTGTGCTCGTTGGGATCGAAGTCCTCGCCTTCGGGGTTGATCTCGCTTAAACCGTGCTCGCGCAGTATTTGCAGGAGCTGCGTATGGATATATTCCACGCCGTTTCGCCACGCAGGATCCACCCGTTCCCAGGCTTCTTTGTTCGCGAAGGCAGAATGGAAGCTCTCAAGAACAGGCAAGAGGTCGTCAATGACCCCTTCGCCGGCAAACTTAAGAAACTCCGCCTTCCCTTCTTCTTCGCGTTTCCGATAATTCACAAAATCCGCCTTTGCCCGTTGCCAGCCGTCGAGATTGGCTGTCTTTTCCTTTGTGCATTCGCGGAGCTTATTCCGCAAACGTTTGATCTGGTCTTCGGGCGTCGTAGAGCTCCCCGAATCGGCGTCATCGTTGTACGACTCTATCTCAACATCATCAACAGCCTCGTCGTCGAAAGCGTTTGGCACTCCGTCTTTTGGCATCGGGATACCTTGTCGGTCGTTGTCAATGTGTTTCTGGTCATCCATAGGTTCGAAATATAGCAGAAAATCCTTTAACTGTCAAAAAGTGATCAAGTGAGGCTTGAGATAAACTTAACGTTTTGACCACTGGCTCGCCTTTCGGGCTTTCTTCAGTCCAAAATGTTTGCGTTCCACCTGACGGGAATCGCGTTTCAAAAATCCCATTTTTTTGAGCTCCTTTTTTTGCGCCGCGTCTTCTCCGACAAGTATGCGTGAGAGTCCATGGCGGATAGCTTCTGCCTGAGCATGAATACCGCCCCCCTTTACATGTGCGGAGATCGTGTATTTGCCCGGGAATCCTTCGCGGGTTACCGGTGCCATAACGATCGCGCAAAGGGTCGGCGTGCCGAAATATTCCTCAAGGGGTTTGCCGTTCACGGTAATGATGTTTTTAGCGGATGCTCCGGCGCGAACCCGTGCAATGGCGGTCTTTCTTCGTCCGACTGCTTCCATGTAGACGGCAGATTTCGCGAGCTTCACCGCCTTAACGGAGCGTGCTGCCGCTTTCGGCTGCGTCGGTTTCACTGTCTTTGGTTTTGCTGTCGTTGCCATGATTTATTCTTCAATAATTAAATGCTTCAATCTTTTCTCGCGAAGTGTATTTCCCGGAAGCATGCCTTTTATTGCGCGCTTGAGCGCCTCCTTTTGGCCCTTGGTCGCGATAATATGCGCTAAAGAAAGCGAGCGATCCGATCCGGGGTAACCGCTGTGACTGTGATACTTCTTCTGAAGTAATTTCTTTTCGGAAATATTGAGCGCCTTCGCATGGGTGATACGAACCGTAACATTCGCCACAACATTTTTTTTTACCGAGGGAGAATTCTTCGCTAAGAGGACTTTGGCCGCTTCGCTCGCGACCCGTCCGAGCGATTTCCCTCTCGCATCAATGATGTATTCCATATTAGAGATTGTTAGCGAGTGAAACGAGTTTATAATCTCTTATACCCCGCACCACTTTTGCCTGTAACCTACCCTGCGACGCGCGGGCGAACCCCAGAAGCAAAGCTACGCTTGCTACGGGGCAAGTAGTCCGGCGTGCACAAGCACGACTAAACGGCCTTACTTGTCCCGTAGTTTGCGAAGCAACACTACTGGGATTCAGGCCAGCGTCGCGGAACAATTTTGATGCAAGTGGTAAGTTGTGCGTGGGTATCATATGTTTAGCAAAAGTTGGTACGGGGTCAAGTAAATTATAGTCGCTTGGCTCCTTAATTTTCTAGACAAACTCTATCGTTGCTAATGGACTCGCGTCTCCTCTGCCGCTTCGGTTTCCCAGTTTGGTGATCCGCGTATAACCGCCCTTTCTGTCGAAATATTTAGGCGCGATCTCCTTCACCAGCATATTAGTGAGTTTGGCGTTATTGTTGAGACGCGATTTGAGCAGCCGGACATCAGCGATCGACGCCTTTCGTGCTTTGGTGACAAGTTTCTCTATGGCCGGGCGGAGTGTTTTTGCACGCGCCTCGGTTGTGGTGATCTTACCGTGTGTGATCAGGGCCGCCACCAAAGAATGGATGAGCGCGTCTCGCTCGCCTCTTTGCAGTCCGAATTTTCTGTTTGAATGATGATGTTTCATCGTAAGCTCTTTAGTGGGGTCGTTGATCTATTTTATTGCTTCAGTGTGACACCGAAATTAGAAAGTGCCCGGCGGATCTCCTGAAGTCCTTTTTCGCCGAGGCCCTCGACGTCGAGGAGGTCTGCTTCGTTCTTGCGTACGAGGCCGCCGACGGTACGGATGTTCGCTGTAGCGAGTGCGTTCTGTGTTCTTGCTGAAAGATCAAGCGAATCGATGCGCGTTTTGAGAAATTCGGTATCCACCTCCGCCTCTCCCTGTACGGGCACAATTTCCTCGGATGCTTCGGCGGAGGGCACTGATTCGATCAGTTCTTCTTCTTTGAACCCGATGATCGCTTTCAGCTGGTGGATCATCACATCGATCGCCGTCTCAAGCGCCACGCGCGGAGTCAGCGTACCGTCCGTTTCGATCGTGATCATCAGGCGGTTGTAATCGGTGCGGTCACCGACGCGCATCGTTTCAACCTCATAGTTGACGCGGCGGATCGGCGTGAAAGCTGAGTCGAGCGCGATCGAACCGATCTCAACTTTTTCTTTCCGGATCGCCTCTTTGGGAAGATAGCCGAGTCCTACTTCGACCTTCATTTCAATATTAAGCGATGCGTTTTTATCGGTGAGTTCGCAGATGTACTGCTCAGGGTTCAGTACATCGACGCCTCCGACAACATTGATATCGGCCGCCGTCATCTTTTTTGCGCCCTTCATCGAGATCGTCACGATCTGAGGTTCGTCAGTCGACATCTTGAAGCGCACCTTTTTCAAATTGAGAATGATCGTAATGACGTCTTCCTTTACGCCGTCTATCGTGGAAAATTCATGGAGTACTCCTTCGATCTTGAGCTGTGTCAGTGCGGCGCCGGGAAGAGATGAGAGAATAATGCGGCGCAGTGAATTTCCGAGCGTATGGCCATAGCCGGGATAAAGACCTTCGATCTCATAAACACCCATATTCCCTTCCTCACGGACGGGTTTGGGTTTTGACGGCAATGCAACGTTATAATCAGACATACCTATTGGGATTGATTATGTTAATAAAGAATGCTCAATACATTATACTACAGCCCTTCCTCTCGATTAACGGCTATAAAACTCAATAACTGACTGGAAATTAAAGCCGAGTTCATTCTTGTCGTACTTCGGCGATCCTTTCACTTCAGCGGACAGCTTGAGCGCGTCAGCGGCGATCCAGTTCGGTATCGGATGTTTCCCCATCTTTTCTTTTGCGGCCGTAAAAAGGGGCGATGTGCGACTTCCTTCGCGGACAGAAACTATTTCGCCTTTTTTCACCTGATAAGACGGTATGGTCAACTTGCGTTTTCCGACCATGATGTGTCCGTGCGAAACCATCTGACGCGCCTGGGTACGGCTCTGTGCCAGACCAAGACGATAGACCACATTGTCGAGGCGCCGTTCGAGGCGCTCAAAGAGATGTTCTACGGGAGACCCGGATGTTTCATTGCCTGCTTCTTTGACGTAGCGTCTGAATTGTTTCTCGGAAAGGCCGTAGACATTGCGCAGTTTCTGTTTTTCCTTCAGCTGAATACCGTATTCGGTAAGATTGCTCCGGTGTTTGCGTTCGGAAAGGGCCTTGCCGGGCGGAGAAGGCCGCTTTTCAAAAATACATTTCGGGGTAAAACATTTCTCACCTTTCAAGAAAAGTTTTTCTCCGGCACGACGGCAAGTTTTGCATTTTTGGTCAGACATACCAGTTTTATACAAGTGAAAATGAGTAATAAAACTGAGTACCGTGCATCTTCAAAGGTTCACTGTGTCGTTCGGTTTGTTCGATCGGTATTTTGTTCATGGTCAATTTTGAATTATTTACGGAAGAAGGTGCACGGTTAAGAAAAATATAGTCACTTCATTCATTATTTTTCTAAATGCGGCGAGGTTTTTTAGGTCTGGGGCCGTTATGCGGAACCGGAGTCTTATCTTTGATCGAGTTGACCTCGACACCCTTGGCGATAAATGCGCGAATAGCCGATTCTCGTCCGCTTCCCACGCCGCGCACGATCGCGTCAACCGATCTGAGACCCATCAACTGCGCTTTTTCAGCCAGAAGCTCACCGATCTTCGCGGCGGCGAACGGCGTACCCTTTTTTGCGCCGGTGAATCCGAGCGAACCCGAGGAAGACCACATCAGTACATTTCCTTCTGCATCGGCAAGCGACACCATGGTGTTGTTGTACGTTGACTGAATGTTGAGCAGCGCATGGGTGATCTTCTTTTTTGGGACACGCGAAAGAGACCGGGCTTTCAATCCTTGGTCTAACGATCCCCCGCCTTTTTTCACTATGCGCTTCTTTCCCATGTTTGATGATGCTATTTCTTCTCCAATTTACGCCGGCCGCTACCCATGGTCTTTCTCACGTTTCCGCGTACAGTGCGTGAGTTGGTCTTGGTTCGCTGCCCACGCGTCGGTAATCCTCGCGTATGGCGCACGCCACGGTATGCCTTGATATCTTTCAGGCGTTTGATGTTGCCTGCTTTTTCGCGCCTCAGATCACCCTCGATCTTCATGCCTTCGATGAGCTTTCTGACACGGTTTTCTTCATCAGCTGAAATTTCGCCTGGCCTCTTCGTTGCCTCTACGTTGGCTTCCCGCAGGATCCTTTTGGCGGTCGAGTAACCGACACCATAGAACGTGGTGAGTCCAACCCACAGCTGCTTATTGTCCGGAACGGTGATACCGAGAATACGCATAAAATTAGTCAGTAGTAGGTAGTAGGTAGTAGGTAGTAGAATTCATAGAATAAATCATGTTATGATCGCATTGCTAGCCCTGTCTTTGCTTATGGCGCGGATTCGCACAAATAACATAAATAGCGCCGCTCCGACGAACGGTTTTACATTTTGCACAGATCTTTTTTATTGAAGCTTTCACGCGCATAAACTCTTGTGTGTTTAAAAAACAAGGCTCGCCCCGTAGTAGAGCGACTAAATGATACAGCAAACCGACCACATGCCAAAATCCCCATTATGCTACACTCTGTAGTGAGAAAAACGATCTCACTACGGGGCTCGCGAGGGCATAACCGCACGAGACAGGCCGTCAGCATATCCCATTTATAATCTTTTTACAATGCGCAGCTTTCCGCCATAGGGGTTATCTTCAAGCGCCACTTTATCCCCGACCAATACTTTGATGCGATGAATGCGCATTTTTCCGGAGAGGTACGCAAGAACTTCCTCGCCACCCTCCGTGGTGACACGAAACATCGTGTTCGGAAGGGCTTCGGTGATCGTGCCGGTAATTAACGGCTCCTTTTGCTTATCATCGCTCATTTCAATGGGTGTAAAGGTAAGAACCTTTGTTCACGTCATCGCTCAGACATTGTGTAAAATAAGAATTTTCTACCCGCTCCTCGCTCGACGTAATAGCGATACTAGTACGACTATAATTTTTTGTCAAACACTCTCTCTGGAAAAGTGCCGATTAAACAACATTTTTGGAGAAATGTAACGCATTTACAGTTGTGAAAAAATTATGGCACACGAGCAGAGGTCGGATGAGAGGTCAACCCCGCAATGCTTTACCATTCCTCGAATTTAAAGGTCCCCGGGATCCCCGCTCCGGTGAACGGGAATGACGGTCCGTCTGGAAGAGGATACTCCTCAAAATAAGCGGTTCCGTTGTATGTCGTGACTGCTCCCGGCGTGAAGCGGATCGTCACGTTTCGCGTTCCGCCGTTTGCGGAGATGCTGATGGTGCAGTCAGTGAGACAGCTATATTGAGGGTGTGGCATGGCAAGGGTGACGTTGATATCGGTGACGCCATAATTTGTCAGGTTGAGCACGAGATCCTTTGAGCGCCCGATGATCACATTGCCAAAATCGAGCCCTGCGCCGGAGATAGGAAGCACGCCGGTGCCCCAGTCAGGAATGACGACGGAGGATGCAGGTAAGGTGTTGGCAGTGAAGGTGATAGTTTCCTCAATGAGACCTACGGTCGCGCCGGGAGTAAAACGAATGGTGACCGTATGCGAACCGCCGGCGGGAATCGAATAATTGCAGCCGGCAATACACTGGAAATATGTTGTGTCCGAAGATGTTACCGTGCCGATAAGGGTGCTTCCCGCCTCTCCCACATTTGAAACAATAAAGTCGTGCGTCTCAAAAGTATTGATCGGTACATTTCCGAAATCGCGCTGAGGAGGAGCGACTGAGATCGCCGGTTCACTGCCCGTAACCGTTACGGTTACCGAAGCAGATGAACTTTGTCCGGTCTCATTGGTACAGGTGAATGTCCACGTTGCGTTACCTGACGCCCATGGGCCGAGCACGCCGGAATCGTAGCTTAAATTCGGCGCCGGAACCGGCTGGTCAGTCCAGTCTCCGCTATAAGTACTTGTACGCGTCCACGTGCAAGAAGTTGCTCCAGTGGAAGTCATGGTAATGCGGAAGGTTTCTGCGGGCGAAACGGTGGTCGCAGTCGCGGTGACCGTTACCGTGGGGGGTGGCGACACCTCGGCATACGGAGTGTCGGAAACGTAAAGTCCGGCAATAATCTCGCGAAGCCATGATCCCTCGCGGCTTTGCCCACTCAGACTTATCGGGATCGTATACCACGCTTCCGGTGTCGTTAAACCGGTCGTTATCAAGAGCGATGACGAAGCGGATGCCCCGACAGGAAGCGATATGGTCGTCGGGGAAAACGAAGAGGTCATTGTCGGTTCACCGGGCGAAATACTGCTGCCTAGTGAGACAGATCCGCTCCAGCCATTGACGCTTCTCACGCCGACATCATAAACCGCCGGACTTCCAAAGGCCACCCCCAGTGTTTTGGGAACAAGTGCGGGTTCAAACCCCCACACGACAAGCGTCACGGGAATCGACCGATTGATGATGAATCCCGTGGAGTTTGCGGAATTGAAAGTGATCGAGTAGTTCTTGTAAGGATCCCCGGCGGTAGCTGTTGTAACATTCAATCCGTAAATATCGCATGTCCCGAATGCGGGGAGCAAACATGACTTTGGCCACATTCCGGCTTTAGTGACCCCGGACGGAACAACTGCATCAATAGTAATAGTATCCGTAAAGCCACTGCGAGACGAGGCGCGAAAAGCATAGCCCGGAGACGCTCCCGGCCCGGAGAAACTGAAGACCGACCTGGAAAAAACATGGAACCCGGAGTCTGTTGCTGCTGAACCTCGCAAACGCACGCCGCCGACCGGTTGCTGTGAAAACGGGATCTGCAGCCCGTTGAAATAGTAGCGAACTCCCGCAGGAATATTTTGAGACCAGATCTGTTTCCACGTGCTCGTTGTCGGGTTGTAGATATCAATATACACCGTGATCGGGTTTCCGGAATGCGAATGCACCTGAGGATTTGGCCCTCCTTTCCCGAATATCGTCAAAAAGTTCACCTCTGAAAAAGTCTGGCCGAAAAGGGCGGTGTAGGAATTAAAATCTTCCTCTTCCGGCGAAGATCCCCATGTGTAATTTAAGTTTCCAACCGGTCCATATCCGGGAAAAGCATTGTACGGATCGGAGAGCGGATTGATGAGCTCAATATAATATGATGGCGAAAGTAGCTCCCATTCGAACCCCACGATCGATGAACCGGTTCTGGCCTCATAGACCGCTTCGATAAGCGCTGTTGTCGGGACAGAAAAGGTCAATTCAGAGGAAGAACTTGCCGTAATGTTATTGAATTTCCGAACACCGTCGACATAAACGCTCAACTCGGTCAATCCTCTTCCGGTAAAGCGATACGTATTCGGAGGAAAAGTGAAATTTCCTTTCCAAACGGCAGACCAATTATCAAGTCCGGTAAAAGCGGGGTCTGGTGAACCCGTTGTTCCGGGAGTTATGCCGTCTCCCCAATCAAACGCAAGCGCCGTGGCTTTTGTGTAAACCTTTGGCGAATTTGCCGGATCGGTGACAACGGGTCCGCTCGGAAGACTACCCGCGATCCCGAGAAATTCTTCGTTGCCGTTATAAAGGCATCCCTTAAACTGATTCGTGCCCGCTTCAGTCGTGTTGCAGTAAGTGACACCGCTTGGCTGTTTTTCCCAGCCAAAATTTACTTTTGCCTCACCGGTATTTTCCCACATGCTTAATACGGTGGTGATGTCATCCCGCGCAAGGACCTCGCAATAGAAAGTTTTCTCTGTGGTTCCGACGGTCATGAACGCATTGTTATAAACTTGAGTGGGAGAACTTGTGCTAACGACCGCATTGGAACATCGTAGGTTGTTGGGAATCGAAGATTGAAAGGTGATCATTGTGCCGTCATCGTTGCCTGCGGTGAATCGATACCATCCCGGAAGGAAAGTAAATTTTCCTTTCCAGACCGCCCCGAAATTATCGGCGGCGAGACCCGGATCGGGGGTCCCGGTGCCCCAATTTTCGTTGATCGCAGTCGCCGTTTCATATACTGCGCCGCTTGCCGCCGGATCGGTTACGTTTGGTCCGGGCGCCGCAGGTCCGTGCAGGGTGTTGAAACCGACATCTTTGTAGAGACAGCCGACCATTTGATTCGTGCCAATCGCATTGAAATCGCAGACGGACGGTTTCCAGCTGAAATTGATGTCGGTATTTGTGTTGCCCGGAGTCTCCTTATAGAGAATGACCCGAATGGTAACCGTGCTTTCCGCGGAAAATGTGTGTGCAAACGACACATTTGATCCGTAACTTTTTTGTTCTACGGTGTTATCGGAATAAAGAAACGAAACTAACGCCGACTGATTTGCGTCGGTGACAAATTCATACATTCCGGGCGCGAAAGTGAATGTTCCGATCCATACTGCCGTGAAGGCCGAGTCCGTTCCAGTAATAGGAGAAAGTGTACCAAAATCATGTTCGATGGCTGTTGCCGATTCGGGTGCCGGGTTGGCAATGACCGCACCCGGCGGCGCGTCCCCGTAACGTTCCGCGGTAAAATAGTCGTGGAAGCATCCCTTGAATTGACCGGGGTTCGCGCCTTTTTGCCACGAATCCTTATCGCACGTAATGAAAAATATGCTGTCGAGTGTTTTTTCATTTCCTGCGGTGTCCCGCGCCGTTATGGTATACGAATGCGAGCTTCCACTCACGGGATAGGGACCGAGGGTCCCGGTTACGCAATCAGGTGCAATTAACGGCCCCTGCGTTCCCGAACCGGCAAAATCACACCTCTTCACCTCTGTTCCATCAACGGATATCCGTATCCATTGTATCCCGGAATAGGTATCCTGCGCCGAGCCGGTGATCGTCAGCGTTTCGTCGTTCTTGAAAGAAAATTTATCGGGGGTATTGACCGACGAAACGATCGGCAGAGTTCTGTCGATACCGAATGCCAATAATCCCGACCAGGAGGATATCGGATCCGGAGCGCCCCCGTTCAAGCCGGCATAAAATCCCCATGACTGCCATCCTTCCTGAAGCTGAGAAGGAAAAGTAAGGGTATAAGTGCCTACCCCCGGAGAGCCGGAGACGTTCACCGTTGCGGGAGATAATGCTCCCGCGTATAGCTTGAACGAATGAACGCCGGTCACCCCATGTGTCGAGGTCATGTTGAGTACTTCGGCGTCGAAAGTCGGCTGGGCACTGAACCATTGTCCTGTCGGCGATACCGGACGGATCGACAGTCCCTGTGCAAGCGGTGCAAGGTGGATGTGCGCCCGAATACGTTTCCCCGCCCACGCTTCAGGATTGTTTAATACGGTATATGCACCGGTGAAGTCGCGGTAATTGGGCGGCCCGTCGACTTTCACGGATACTCTTTGCGTCGTCACATTAATGCAAATTGTATTGGTCCGCGAGATCAAGTTCCCCGATACCGTCCCCACGGTCGCGCCGGTTGCTTGGTCGTTCACCGTAATGGTAATATTCTCGACGACGACCGCCGTTTCGTTGCTTAAATTTTTCGTCTCAAAATCAAATTGTGTTTCTCCGGGAGAGCATGCGCCGGCACCGAGATCTTCGGCGAAGAATGAAAAATATCCGTAACCAGGCTCTGCGGCATTCGCAGTTAAGCTCAAAGCTGTTCCTCCGAAAAGTATCGCTCCGATGGTGATCACCCTGACGAAACGACGTACGGCGATATGTTCCATGGAAAAGTAAAAAGCAAAAATTAATTAAAAACTCGCGGCGGGCGGAGGACCATCCTCCATATTGCGGATATTCTCGATGATCCTTATCGCTTCGATCTCGAAAGTTCTGTCAATCGCTCCGATCGTGAATAGCGTCCCGACATCACCCACGCGGATCTCGGAAAGCTTGACATGGCGTTCACCCCGCAATATCTGGGTATCTGCAGTGACTATTCCGGTATACGAATTTTTGCCGTTCGTACTTAAACGAACCGTTTTCCTCTTCAGGTCTACTTCGGCGATCTGTCCGGTGACGTTCGTCGTGACCGGTTGCGGTTCCCTGATCTCCAGCGTGTATACCGCAACAGGAGTGTTGTCTTTGTTCAGCAGAAAACCTTTCGTTTTTGCCAGATTCACAAGCAGTACGGCAAGTATGCTAAGTACGAGGATGGCGCATGCGGCGATGATAAATTTTTTAATGCCTTCTTGGTTCGTCATAATATAAAATTTAATATTGAAAGTTACTGCTCCACCTATTCATTAAAGCACGAACCCTTGAATCCGTCTCATTCCGGCAAATAGACCTGTGCATAAGAAAAATAGACGAATATCCAAAGCTTTACGTCGGCGCAAAAGCCCGATGAACGATATAAGCCGATTCTGCGAGATGCAAACAGGGCGAACCTATTCGGATAACTTATCGACGAGTTCTATGGTGATCCGTCCGGGATCGTCAGGAAATAATCGATTCCATATCGGACTGACGGATGCCTGTGCTCGCTCGACGGACGGATATTTCGAAAGAATGTTATTGAAGCTGTCCTTTGGAGTGCCGACGAGCGCAGTCTTCACGGCCGCATCATCAATGACCCAGATTAATTCCGACGTACCTTTCAGGATGAAATCCAGCTTTGTTCCGTTCATCAGTGCACTGCCGTTTTGCGGAGACATGCTGAACTCAAGAGACTCAAGATTCTTTATGTTGATGTCTTCTCCTTCGTAATTATTCACGAGTTTTTTTGCGATCGCTTTTGTGAGATCCGCGCGTTTAAAGAAGACGACAGAGATCGTCCCCTCTTCAGTGACGACCGCCTTGTTATTCGCGGATGCTTGCGCTTTCGAAAGCACCGGCTGGCCAAGCTCTACCACGATGCTCTGATCATATGCGATCTGGAATGGCGCCAGGTCACCCCGCGCTTTTGAACGCAGCTTGGTCTCAAGCTGTACACGCAGCGTCTCTCCCGCCTGTTTCAGATCCTGATCCGATACGGTTTTGATCGTTCCCGACGCGCCCCCGGTCATCGAACCGTTTGAGCGTGCGTATACTTTTGTGAAAAGAGCAGATCCTTTGAGGCCAGGCAAAGTGAAATCGATGGGATCTGAATTATATTCAGGTCCGGCCTCGTCGGCGTAGACGGTCACTTGGAGCGAACCGGGGGTTGCTTTTCCGCCGGAAACGGTCGCTTTTGGCACCGTGACCGAATCACTGATCCGATAGACCTTTCCTGAGGGTGCCTGAAAACGGGTATTCTTGATCAGGCGCTGCGTATTCGACTGTTCATTGTAGATAATGATCTTCCCGGAAGCCTTCGTTGTTACCGTTTTTTCTCCTGTGGCCGGCACTTCAAGCGACAATGACGTCGTTGTGGACATGATCGCATAAGCAAGCTCGTTCGCTCCTGCGCTTTTAACCGCCGTAAATTTTTCATCGATCGGAAGAGTTTCATTTTTCGGGACTATCGATATCGTCGCCCCGGAAAGAAAATTAAAAAGCAGATATATTCCGACAAGAACGATCGCCAGTCCGGCTAGCCATGGCAGCCACGCGATCAGCCGGCGTTGACCGCCGCTACCCATCGACGCATATTCCGGAAATCGAGGAGGTTTCTCGGGCGGAGGAACGGAAATAACGGGTGCATCATGAGCCTGTTCGGTATATTGCTCATATCCTTGATCACGCTGCTCGGGCGTAAACATCTTTGCCGATTTGCACGGAGCTTCGACGGGTATGTCCTCCTTGCTTTGCTGTTCCGGATCGTCGTTCCCTATCTGTTCGGCGATCATTTTCCACGGATTTCCGACAGTTGCCGGATCAGCGGTTTTCTTTACCGCCAATGGTGTTTTGCGTATCGGATGCTCGGGATGAGTGATCGTATATTCTTCATCGATCGGCTTTTTGACGTCTACGCTCGCAGCCTTTCGCTGCTTTCTGTGCGCCGGGACGATATCCTGGATCAAATATTTACTCATGTGCTATTTGTTTATTAATGTTGAGAACTTATTGGCAAAGATAACTTCGATGGCAAGAAATGGATCCTCGAGATCCGGGTCGACCAAATGAACAAATTTGTTCAAAAAAGTGTTTCCCAGCGACCTGACCACGAACACCCCTCCTTCCTGAGAGAACTGTTCAAAATTCGTTTCGCGGATCGCTCTCTCGAACCATTCAGTGATGTTGTCATCTGCAGTATAGAATATTGCGCGCGGAATGGGAAATTCTTTGGCAAAACGCTGCAGTGCGTCACGGAAAGAAACCTGCCATTCCTTCGTGGTTTTGCCAAGCACCTCCTCGATCATTTTTGCATGTTCGGGCGTCGAACGATGGTCGGAGTAAAGCTCAAGTTCCGAGACGGCGAGCGCGGGTGTCGTTTTCATTTTTTCCACAAGCGCCCGAATGAGCTTGTTCTTTCCCGCCGGAAAAGAAATAGACTGTAAAAGCACATTATCTTTCGCGAGAGAAATATCAGTGACCTCGCCGGCGATATCCATAAAGAGAAAAGAAGATTCGTCCGGAAAGATATCACGAATGGTATCAAATGCGGTGAATGAGAATGAAGAGAAATGCAGCCCGCGCGGATGCCAAAATTTAGCGATCGATTCGTTGATCGACGCGCGTATGCTTCCCGGTATCATGCTGATATAGACCGCGACCTCAAGTTCGGACGCTTTTTTTCCGTAGGGATCTTTCATTTCGTAACCGTTCAGTTTGATCTGTATGATCTTTGATTCCACGATCTCCGGCGGCGTGTCCCCTCCTTTCGAGCGGGTAAAAAGTTTTGACTCGCGAAAGAGCTCGATCTCCTTTTTAATGAGCTTATCAAGTCCGTCGGCCGTTATCGCAAAAGGGGTCTCCTGACTGTATTTGATCAGTCGGGTCTGCGAGGCATACCAGGGTGAAGCCAAGACGCAATACGCCTGATCGACACGAGTTCTTCCGCCCGCCTTCTGCATGAGCGCAAAAAGTTCTTCAAGCGTTTTGATCATGGAATTAAGAAAACGGTCAAAGTTCAGTTTTTCCTGAAAGGGAATATCCCGGCGTGTCGTGAAAATAATATCCGGAACTTTTCCGGTGTTGAGCTCTACGAATGCTCCTCCGATCGAGGCGCTTCCGATATCGAAAATAACAGCAAAGCGCCGCCCGTTCTTTTCTCTGTGTGGGAACAGATCCATAAGCAAAATTATAACACACTTTTTGCTGTCATAAGAAAAACGTTTCGCGAGGAAACTGTTCCAAAACCGCCTTGATCCGGCGTATACCCTGTGCAATCGCCGCTATGCATCGAAGACGCTGCAAACTGGCGGAGTGCGGTACTTCAGAAAGTAGGCGCTCCTCTAACTTATTCGAGTACAGCTTTTATACGTCTTATACCCTGAGCCACTGCTTCCTCTTTGAGTATCCGAAAATGACCGAGTTCGCTTGTATTGTTCACATGCGGCCCGCCGCAGAATTCAATGGAAAAACGTTTGTCGAATTGCGGGTTTTCTGGTGTCGCATCTTTCGGACCGACGGAATAGACGGAAACACGCTCGGGATATTTTTGACCGAATTCATGTTCCGCGCCGAGCTTCTCCGCTTCTTCAAGCGGCATTTCGCTTCGGATGACCGGGAGCGCCTCAGTGATCTTTTCATTCACGATCCGCTCCACTTCTTTCTTTTGTTCGTCGGTCATTTTTTGTCCGTACGCAAAATCGATCCTCAGGCGTTCCTCGGTGATATTCGAACCCCGCTGATGCACCTCCGGGCCAAGCACGATCTGGAGCGCCCGCAAGAGCAAGTGATGTGCCGTGTGGAGGCGCACGGTTTTTTCGGCATGATCCGCGAGACCACCGGCAAATTTCTGCGCGGCACCGGAACGCGAAAGTGCCTGGTGCTCTTCCATTTTCTTTTTCATCGCGTCCATATCAACCGTTATTCCCCTCTCCTGCGCTATCTCCGCAGTAAGTTCAATTGGAAATCCGTAGGTAGTGAAGAGGAGAAAGGCGTCAATGTTCCGCCCCATCTTCTCAAGTTCCCGCGTTCCTTGTGCGAGAGTAAGCAGAAACTTGTTCTCTTCATCAATGATAAGTTTTTGAATCTCACTCTGCTTAGGAATGAGGTGCGGATATTCTCCTTTGTATATATTGATAAAAGTCTCGGCGATCCACCCCAAGGAAAGAAACGAGCCGTCTGACGGATTTGGCTTTAGTTTGTTGATAAACAACATACTTCGGCGCAGTAAACGCCGAAGAATGTAACCTTGCTCGGTGTTTGACGGCCGTACCCCCGCCGCCATAATGAACACTGCCGCGCGCATATGATCAAGGACTATTCTGATGGCGCGGGTTACCTTCGCATCCTCCCCATATTTCTTGCCCGATAATTCCTCAAGTGTTCCCCGACATTGTTTAAAAATATCGATCTTAAAGATATCCGGCGTGTCTAACACTGCCACAGCGATACGCTCGAGGCCGCCGCCAAAATCCACATTCTGCTTCGGGAGTTTGCCGAAAGTTCCGTCGGCATTTTTGATGTACTCCATAAACACCGAATTTCCGATTTCCATAAACCGTCCGCAGTCGCAGTTGGGGTGACATTTTGCTCCGAACTTCGGATCATGCGCCACACTGGTGAATTCGTAAAAAATCTCCGAATCCGGTCCACCAGGTTCTCCTGCCGGCATTTTGTCGGGAGCACCGGAACGACTCCACCAATTTTTCTTCGCATCGTAAAAAAGTATGCGCTCTTCGGTCATGCCGATCTTTTTCCAGATCTCCGCCGACTCAGTGTCTTTTGGCAGACCAAACTTTTCGTCACCCGCAAAACAGGTGACCCAAAGACGCTCTCTCGGAAGTTTCAGATCTTTCGTCAAAAACTCATAGATCCACGGCAACTGCTCTTTCTTAAAGTAGTCACCCAGTGACCAGTTCCCCAGCATTTCAAAGAAGGTAGTATGACGATTGTCTCCGACCTCTTCAATATCCCCCGCGCGGAATGAAAGTTGAGAATTTGCAAGTCGGACTCCCCCTGGATGAGGTTGGCCAAGAAGGTACGGCACCAAAGGTTGCATACCACTACTTGTAAAAAGCGTTGTGGGATCGTTCTCGGGCACAAGTGATGCCGACGGGAGAATAGTATGTCCGCGTTCTTTAAAGAACTCGAGAAATCGTGTGCGAATGTCGGTTGATGAAAGCATGCCTAAGATTATAGCGAGTTTCCGACATCACCGGGTGGTTGACAAAATATGTAAATTGTATACTATTTATCCAGCTTGTTTTCGAGATGTTCCACTCCACTTAGGGAAAATATATGTCTGAACACACAAGGATTCGAGTGTTGTTGCCCCGCAGGTCCGCACCTACTTTGGTTCTTTGTGAGTGTAGTCGAAAGGCACTTGAAGAATTTAATCAGTCATGTGGGCTTTTCGCGGAATGTTGGGTAGATCGCTTTTACATTCAAGATGTATCGCAAGAAGAGCCAGCAATCGCCGAAGAATTAAAATCTAGCCTCGAAGCGGCCGAGGAGAGTGCGCAACTGTTCTATGCGCATCTCGCAAAATACGTCGATCCGGCGGGTTTATGGCTTTTTCGGCGAGGGAAACTGAGCGAGGAAAAGTTGCTGGCAAATGTGAAGTGGACTTTTGCAAATTACGCATAGGTTTTTTTACACCCTTATCCTCAAGCCGCTGTATGGGTTCGCCCAGAACAGCGGCTTTTTTTGTATTCAATTTTTTTGCTTATACCTAACTCGTTGTCGAACGACAACGAGTTAGGTATAGGGGGTTTTAGCGAATTTTCCGCGTTTCTTCGCCACAAAGATCGAGGATCGTCGAGGGTTTTCCGTCAATCTCTCCCCCGTCAATATAGAAATCGACAGCGGTGCCGAAATACTTTTGCGCTTGTTCGATAGTTTGCGCCGGTGGCTGCCCCTCGATATTTGCCGACGGTGCAACGATGGGGCCGGCTTCGCGGAGAAGCTTGCGCAGCTCTTCTTTATCCGGAAGACGAAATGCTATCGTTCCCAGGCCGCGATGCAGATAATCGAAGTCATCGTCGGCTGTCGGAAGTATTATCGAATACGGTCCGGGCCAATAAGTATTCAAGTGCGCGGAAAGTCTATCCGAAAGCACGACACCGAATCGTTCAAGATCATCGATGTCAGCGACGAGGACGATCAGCGGCTTTTGGGGGTCGCGCTCTTTGAGGGTATAGATACGTTCGACGGTCTCCGGTAAGAGCGCAGAGCCCACGATGCCGTAGAGGGTGTCAGTAGGAAGAATCCCCACACACCCTTCTCCAAGCGCACGAACAATTTGCTCCCATTGTTCCATGTCTACTGAAGCCGCCCGCCTGGGTTGTTCCAATCAGGCGGAATAAACGTTTGCGCACTCGGATCGGATGGCTCACGCAAGCCGGTCATTTCCTTGCCGCGCGGAGTCAGACCTTGTTCCGCGTACACCTCGATGAATCTCCCGATATCGTTCAACGCCCTTCTGATCTCCAATTCTTTTTCCTTGCGCTGTTCTGAGTCTTCGATCTTTTCAAGACATTCGACGTCCTCGCGTAAACCCTCAAGCATTTCTTTTGCCTGTATCACTTCGATAGTTACGGAGCGGGCAAGAAGAAGAGGCTGAAGCAATTGGATAAGGGCTCCGACCTCCGTCCGATACTCGTTGTTCCCCTCGATGACCGTATCAGGCATCCCGTGGTAATATTCGGAAGAGAATGGCGCATTGGTTTTCTCTTGCTCTCCATCGCCGCTCCGTTCAATTTTTTTCATAGATGAAAATTTAGATGTTTAATTTGATAATACTATTGCGGTCGGTCTTCCCAATCATGCGGAACAACGACGTTTGTTTTATCTGGGTTGGCCGGCAAATTCACTCCGTGATCATCACGAATATGTTTGTCTATTTGCAGTTTGTTGCTGAGATCGACCGGCTCACGAGTGCTTTCCATCAGCTCATCGATGCGCGCTCGAATTTTCTCTTGATAGTCTGGATCGGTCGTCTGTGCATATCGGTCAAGCCCATTGAGTGTGTTTTGAATGTTTTTTATCACTTCAACAAGAGCAAGATTGGGTACTTTTTCCGCCCTTGCTTTCGCAAGCTGATCTCTGAGCTGAAAGCGGATCGAATCAATATCACTCATCACGGTATCGCCGGTTTCATTTCCGCTCGAAACATCATCATTGTCCGCCGTGAGATCTTTTTCTTTTGACATGAAGTGAATGATTATCTGATCGTTATAAAAAGCACTAATACATAATATAGAGAATCGTTCAGCTCCCGCTGAACTCCGCATTTCATTCAGGAAGGATCACCGAACCGATCTTTGTTTCAAGAGCGCTCTTTATCATGTCCACTCCCACTATCTTTATGGTAAGCCCGTGCTCTTTCGCCAGCGCGATCGCGGACTGATCAGCAGCCTTCAGGTTTTGTTCAAGCACCTTGCTTCCCGTGATGCTTTTGATAAAAGTCGCTCGTTTGTTCTTCTTCGGATCGCCGGTATAGAGCCCGTCGACACCGTTCTTCGCCATGATAAGCATGTCTGCGCCCATCTCGAGCGCGCGCTGAACGGCGGTCGAATCCGTCGTAAAATACGGCGCCCCGAGTCCTGCGGCAAAGATCATGATGCGTCCCTTTTCCATATGTCGGAGAGCGCGCTTCGGAATGTAACTTTCACAGATCTGCGGCATTGCGATCGCGGATGAAACCCGTGTGGCAATGCCTTTCGTCTGGAAATAATCACGGAGAATGAGTGCGTTCTGGACCGTCGCCAGCATACCGATATAATCAGCGGTCGGCCGCTCTATGGAAAGTTTCTCGGTCAATTTGTGTCCGCGGAAAAGATTGCCGCCGCCGATCACCAAGGCGATCTGGTGTCCTTGTGATTGCAATGCCCGGATCTGCTCGGCAATGCGTTCGAGTACGGGTTCCGCATAAAAACTACCATCGCCCCCTCTTTCGCTCAGACTTTCTCCGGAAAGCTTTATTAACAATTTCATTACCAGAATAGTCTATCAGTTACGCCGCTTTTTTTCTAGCGGTGTGTCATGCCATGATCTCCGGTTCATGCCAACCTGCCCGCATACTTTGCCCGGCGGTCCCCCTCGTCTTCGATCTCCCCCACGATCTCTTCAAGAATATTTTCCATAGTCACCAGCCCGACGATCTTCTCCGGCCACCCAGCCCTGTGCACCAGATACATGTGCGAGCGTTCCTTGCCCATCAGGCGAAAGACCGCCTGGATCGGGAGCTGTTCGTCGACGGCAGTAAGCGGTGAAATGAAGAGTGCAAGAGGCTTATCGCGGTCGTCTGAATTGAGCACGCGCATGACGTCATTGGTGTGAACATAGCCGATATAATTTCCCGGGTTTCCATCATAAACCGGAAGGCGCGAGAATCCTGATTGTGAGACATAATAGGCGATCTGCTCGACCGGCACGGCACCGGAGAGCGCGTCGATCTTCTTTTTTGGCGTCATGACATCGCCGACGGGTATATCGTCGAACTCAAAAATATTTTCGATCATTTCCCTCTCTTCTTTATCGATCTCGCCGTGCTCCAAGCCAAGTTCTGCCATGATGCGGATCTCTTCTTCCGAAACAACACTCGCTGAGCTCATGAGCGAATACTTCTTCCACCGTTCCTCGATCCATACAAAAAGACTGGAGACGGGATAAAGAAGTATGTAGAAGAAATACATATAGTACGCCATCCACCTCGAAACGCGCTTGCGATACGTATAAGCAAATGTCTTCGGAAATATTTCGCCCAGCACCAACACGACGACCGTCGTGAGCCCCGTCGCAATTCCGGCGCCGATAGAGCCGAAGTAAGCGATCGCAATGACGGTAGCGAGCGATGCGATCGAAATATTCACGATGTTGTTTCCGATAAGGATTGTCACGAGCAGACGCTGCGGATGTTCTTTGAGCTTTGCGACCAGCCGCGCACCCCATTCACCGTTACGCTCCATAAGACGAGTCTGACTTTCGCGAAGTGAAAAAAGCGCCGTTTCTGACGCGGAAAACATTGCGGAGAGAGTGATCAAAACAAAAAAAACGAAGATCTCGGTGATATCCATTGATTAGATCGAAAGGCTCTTGAGATACGAACGAAATCCGGGGCCGATATCGTCGCGTTTGAGCGCATACTCGACGACCGCCTTGAGATAATTCAGCGGATCGCCCGTCGTGAGCCATTCCCCGTCTTTGACTTCTTCGACCATAAAACGGCCTCCGCCTCGGACATATTCACTGATCGCATCGGTTACCCAGAGCTCCCCGCCTTTTCCGAGCTTTGTCCGCTTGAGGATCTCGACGATCTCGGGGGTAAGCACCATGCGACCAAATTGCGCGAGGCGCGAGGGCGCTTTCCCGACGGCGGGTTTTTCAACGACAAGTTCCATTTCTTTCGTGCCCGGACGAAGTTTCACGATGCCGTAACGATCCACATGTTCTCTCGGTACGGCCTGCACGCCGATGACCGGTGATCCGTTCTTCTCAAAATTTTCGATCAGGCTTTTGGTGAATGGTTTCTTGGAGAGCACGAGATCATCTCCCCACGCAAAGACGAAAGGCTCGCCTTCGACCAAATTCGCCGCAGAGAGAATGGGCGTCCCGTTCCCATATGGTCCTTTTTGGCGGACATAAATGAAATTCGCCATTGTCGAGATCCTGCGGACATCGTCGAGTAATTTCTTTTTACCCGCCTGCTCAAGAGCGTATTCCAGTTCGAACGAGCGATCGAAATGATCTTCGAGGGTTTTTTTGTCCCACTTTGTCACCAGAATGATGTCGGTAATGCCTGAGGCGACCATCTCTTCAACAACATACTGAACGATCGGCTTGTCGACGATCGGTAGCATCTCTTTCGGCTGAGCTTTTGTTGCGGGCAAAAAGCGCGTTCCGCTCCCCGCTACCGCAATAACTGCCTTCCGTATCTTGGTGGGAGAATTTTTCATACGCGCAGGAAATTAACTTTCATTTTCGTGCTCTCGCCGAGGGCGTCTGGCGCTTTCGATGAACTCTTCTTCGATATCGGTCCGTGCCGTACGCACAAATCTCTCTTCGACATACCAGAGCACCTCGAAAATGACCAAGGTAAGAAATGTGACATACGCGGCGATAACGTAGAGACCGAATCCCGCAGCGGCACCGACAGCCGCGACGACCCAAAGTCCCGCAGCGGTCGTAAGCCCGGTCAGTATCTGCCGTTGAACGAATATCACTCCCGCACCAAGAAAACCGATGCCGACAACGATCTGCGACATCACGCGCAGCGGATCAAACACGAATGTTTCAGCATATTGGTATGAAATAACTCCGGCAATAACGACAAAAAGCGCCGCCCCCAAAGCAACGAGTGCATAGGTGCGCATACCGGCACGTTTTCCCACACGGGAACGTTCTGCACCTACCAAAAGTCCCAAAAAAGCCGCTACGGTAAGGCGGAGCACGAGATCCCACTCTGACACGGCAAAAAGTTCCATGAAGATTTATAGTATACCCTCACCCCACCCAAAGAAGCAATAAGGGTCTTGGTGGCGCACAAACTATAGCGTAACCGGGCAAACCTGTTCTCCCTCCTTCAAGACCGATGCTATCCGCGTTTTATTGATCCCGATACGTGCAAGCGGCGCAGGATCCTTAAGGATATCCTGGCAAAGCACGACACCTTCATTGAGCAATTGTGATTTATGTGCCGGCGTAAGCGTCGTCAAACAGGTGATGGGATGAGTCTGTGTTTCCTGTACGATGTCCTGAAGCGTATTGCCTTTCGGATAATTCCATCCGGTGAGCGAGAGCCCGGAACAGGAGCCGTATTGAATCGCCTGAGAAGTGAAGTGCGTATTCGTGATGAGCCATGCGTGCGTGAACCGCTCCCCTGGCTCCTCCTCGGCAAGCCGTTTCTCGATATCCGCAAAACGCGCAGAAACATAAAGCGCCACTTTGACATCGGACCGTATCTCCGGAGAATTATGGAACTTTGCTTCGACAAGGATGCGCTCGTCATTTTTTTCCGCAGTGACATCGACTTCATGCGCGATGCAGAATCCCCTGACGATCTGGCCGACCTTGGTATGATAACCGCGCGCATTCAAAATTTTCGCCACGAAGCGTTCGAACGGAAAACCGGAAGGACCCAATTGGGCGATCGCCCGTCGCAAGCTGTATTGCGCCGCGCTTGGCCTGTCATAACGCTTCAGGAACGAAAAGGCGTGCGCATAAATTTCGTTCGTGCGAAGGCCGTCGCGCAGGTCTTTTTCGATGTGTCTGACGATTTCCTGGACGACATCGTTACTCGCCTTCGCTGCTCGCAGAGAGCGCTCAAGTTTCTGTGCATCCCAAAGCTCGCGTTCCCCTGAAGCCTTGACGATATAGATGGGCATAGCTCCCGCCGATGAATTTTTCATGCTTTTATTTCGGATTGTTTTCCAGATTGAGGATCGTTCCTCTTGGATCCTGCCACGCCGTCTCGACCAAATTGACAGGGACACTCTCTCCGTTGACCCGAAGGATCATTTTTGCATCCTCGGGCGCATCCGTAATTGCCTCGAAAGGATAGGTCGTTGTGATCTGAAAACAAAGACGCGGATCGAGCATTTTGTCCCTTGTCGTGAGGCTCAGAATGACACTATTCGGCATTTTTGCGTTTGAGGAGACTAAGGGATCAAGCTGGTCATAGCAGGAATGCGGAAGGCGGAGTGCGCCAATGTAACGATGCACGCCGTCCTTATACGCATGCATAATAGTGATCGTATTTGATGAAGGCGGCGCTGAGGTCGGAGGATTTAATGACAAGCCCTGAAAAAGAAACCAGAGAATGAGTCCGGAAAAGACGAACGCTACAATGGTTATCCACTTGATCATGACAATGTATCTTAGCATCTTATCATACGTCAATAATGGCCTAAAGTGAACCCATACCGCACAGGCCATACCGATACAACTCCGGTCACCATCCTTTATGCGATGGGTATATCAATATTTCTATAAGCAAAGGGTCTTAAGGTGAAGTGCGCATGATCACACCGCCTCCCAGACACTCCTCATTTTTATACAGCACAAGAGACTGACCGAGAGCGATCCCTTCTTCGTTCTGCTTAAGTATGATCTCTGCTTCTTCATCGCCGGAATGAGCGCCGAATCGCCATGTTGCCGGAAGAAGTGATCCGCGGTAACGCACGCGTACCAGAATTTTCTGCTTACGGTGATCGGCTGATTTTTTTGAGATGACATTTAACATCCCCAGTCCGATATTGCGATATCCATTCTGGGATTTTTCAGGATCACGATGCGCTACAGTGATGGTATTTTTTTGCATATCTTTTGCGACGACAAAATACGGCTCTTCACCGGGCAGATTTCTTTTGACAATGAACCCATGGCGCTGACCTATAGTAAACAGGAGCGCCCCTTTGTGCGTGCCGATGGTCTTCCCCTCGGTATCAAGCACCGCACCATTTTTGGTCGGCAAATAATGTCTGAGAAAATCCGCCATGTCGACCTTTCCAATGAAACACAGACCCTGGCTGTCTTTCTTTTCCGCATTCGGCAGTCCAAATTTGCGCGCAAGTTTCCGCACATCTTTTTTCAGCAAATGACCGACGGGAAAAAGTATATGCGCCAATTGCTCCTGTGTGAGCGTCCAGAGGAAATAACTCTGATCTTTCTCTTTATCCACACCTTTAAGCAATTTATAGTTGCCAGTTGCCAGTTTCCAGGCGTAAGGATCTGAATCTGCGTTTTTTACTTGAAACTGGTGACTGGCAACTGGCGACTGTATGCGAGCGTAATGTCCGGTCGCAATAAGATCCGCTCCGTTCGCTTTTGCATATTCGAGAAATGCACCGAATTTCACGTGTTTATTGCACATGACGTCGGGATTCGGAACACGGCCTCTCCCATATTCGCGTACCATGTAGTCAACAACCTCTTTTTTGTATTCTTTTTCAAGGTCAAGCGTTACGAACGGGATATCAAGACGAGCGGCCGCGCGCATAGCATCACGCCTTTCTTCGCGCCATGTGCAGGGCAAAAAATCCGCCTGCCAGACTTTGATGAAAACAGCGACAACATCGTAACCCTGTTCTTTGAGCAGCGCGGCGGCCACCGAGCTATCGACACCACCTGATAAACCAACGAAGATCCGCTTCTGTCTTGACGCACGAAGAGCCTGCCCCATAGTGAGCTTATTAGCTCTACTACTGGGGTCTACTCCCCCGCTCATACCCACGAAAATTTTACCTTTTGATCCGTTCATGCGGCACACAGTAACACACGATGCGGAAGGCATCAACAGAGCAGAGCGACGCCGGAAATTTTGTTAAAAAATCATGCTACCAGCCCCGTAGTAGACCCGCGCCTCTAGCGGGCTCACTGCAGGGCCAGCACCTTCTTGCAAATCTCGAATGTCGCACGCGCATCAGCAAGCGCCGTGTGCGCATCCTGATTGGTTACCTCAAAATATCCAGCCATTTCACGCAAGCTAAACTTCGTAAGCTTGGGGTCATGATAGAACTTTCCAAACGTCATTGAGGCAAGATCGAGTTTGTGGTAATGCACTTGTTTTTCGAAATTGACGCCGTACTCGTTTCCCGCTTTCTGGAGGAACGCCCAATCAAAGGCGACGTTCTGTGCAATAAAAATAGTCCCTTCAAGCAATGCTGCCGCCGCTTCGAACCCCTCCTTTTGTCCGACCGCTTTCGACCAGTTGCGCTCTTTGTATCTTGTGATGAGAAGTGCCTTGGGATCCGCCGTTTCGATGTGGATAGGCTTCAGCTGTATTTCGTGTTCAGAGATCAGTTCGAGCGATTGTTTGCCTGCCTGCGCCGTGCCCATCGCGGCAGGCAGGCCAAACAGGTCATTCTTCTGCTCGACAAGGACGATGCCTATCTCGATGATCTCATGACGAAACGGGTCAAGCCCCGTTGATTCGATATCAACAAATGCAAGTCTATGTTTTTTCATATCGCGGGAAGTTGCTCATGAATAATGTTTTTCTGATGTTCGATATCTTGAAACTCATGGTGCACAAGCTTTTTTGCCAATTCATCCGCATCACCGGCGCCAATGACAAGGATAACATCAAATGCGTCCGCTTTCTCTCTTGCCATGGTCTCGCTTTCTTCCAGATCTTTTGCATAACGAATATCGGCACTCGGATCTTTTGCGTGCACCGCTTCCACAAGATCACGGGAGCTAACTCGCCGCTCCTCTTCGCGCCCGGCAACATCGTAGATCTCCGCCAGTATCACATGTTCGATCTGTAGAAGAACCGCGACGAACTGATCAAAAAGCTTCTCGGTCCGTTCGCGGTGATGCGGACGAAAGATAACAAGAATTCTTTTCCCTTCATATTTCGCTTGTGCCGCCTCAACGACTGCGCGAAGCGCCGTCGGATGATGAGCGTAATCGGCAATGATCGTCGCGCCATCAAGCATTCCTATGATCTCAAACCTCCGCGCGACGCCGCTAAAATTCGCAAGCGCCTCATGGATGGTTTCTGTTTTTCCGCTGTATGCAAGATATGTCCCGACGGCACCGAGGATATTATAGACGTTATAAAGTCCCGGGAGCGGCGTTGTAAATGTACCCAGCGGCGTTCCTTTCCACACCAGATCGAACGACTGTCCGAAACCGGTTTGCTTGATGTCCCTCGCGATAAGATCAGCGCTTTCGCCGATCCCATATCGAACGATCGATGCGTCAAATCCGCGGGTGATATCGCGAATATTCGCATCGTCATTATTCATAATGAGGAGACCGTTCACTCCCAGTTTTTCAATATAATCATGAAAGGCGCTCTTCACATCCGCAAGATCGTGATAATAATCGGGATGATCGAGTTCAAGATTCGTCAGCAAGATCGCCTGCGGGGAAAGCTCCAGCATGTTTCGGCGATATTCGCATGCCTCGACGATGAACATGTTGCTTTTTCCGATATGCAAGTTGTGGTCCCATTTCCCTCCATCCGTTCGGGACGGGCCGGGAACCTCCGCGCCAACGATCACCGACGGGTCGAATCCTCCCGCTTCGAACAATTTTCCCAAGAGTGCCGTGGTCGTCGATTTGCCGTGTGTTCCCGATACCGCGATCGTATTATAGGAATGCGTGATCACTCCGAGCGCTTTCGGGTAGCTCAATTCGGGGATCCCAAGCTCGCGGGCACGAACACGTTCGGCGTGCGATTCCGGCACTGCGGGAGAGTAGATGAGCACCCCGGAATCACGGGGTACATGTTCCGCGTTTTCTCCTTCAGCATAATCGCCCGGCGGCAGTGTCGTGAGCGACGGGAGACGGATATCCGACCCCGCAATCGCTATTCCGCGCGCCGCCAAAAGCCGTAAAAGCGCGGAAACCCCTATCCCTCCGACGCCGACGAAGTATGCCTTGGAAATATTCTGAAGATCCATAACGTACATCCATCCTACCGAAGATACCGTTCCTTATTCAACTTGTGCTCGTCAAAAGTTTTGGCATAATGCATTACCCCGTTTTTATCCGATAGATAATAAAAATAAGGCGTCGCTTTCGGATGAAGGGCGGCATCGATCGCATCGAGTCCGGGATTGGTAATGGGTGTCGGCGGAAGCCCTTTGTTGCGGTACGTATTGTACGGTGAATCGATCTTCAAGTCGTCAATGGAAAGTGTGGCGGAGTTTTTTCCGATCGCGTAAGCGAATGGCGCATCGACCTGAAGCGGCATCTGTTTTTCCAGCCGCTTCCAGAGTATCCCAGAAACGATGCGGCGGTCATCCGGTGTTCCGGCTTCCTCCTCAAGGATAGACGCCATAATAATGACTTGTTCCCAATTGCGTTTGCTCGCAAGCGCCTCGTTGTATAATGCGGCGGTTTTTTTTCTGAAGTTCGCCCGAAGCGTCTCAATGATCGGGCCGCTCGTAGCTGTTGAATAGAAAAAATACGTATCAGGAAAGAGATAGCCCTCGTTCGGAGTCGCAAGCGCAACGAATTGCGCCTCATTGAATTCGGAATGATTCTTCTTGAGTATTTTTCCGATACCGGAAGCGGACGTACCTTCAGGTATCGTTATACGGATATTTTCTATACCGCGTGTCCCGGAGATGAGTCGTTGAGCGACGCCATAAAGATCGTGAGGAGCTGCAAAAAAATAGTCCCCCGCTATAATGCGTGATTGGGCGCCCCTGTATTGCACAAGCGCGATGAAGGCAAGCCGCGAACGGATAACATGCTCATCTTCGAGCAGAAGAGCGATCTGCTCTAGGCTTGAACCGGACGGTATTGCAATGATCTTTTGGGTCGGGAAATCATCCGGTGAAGCACTGATCTCCTTCCATCCCATGATCGATGCCGCGACCAACATAACAATGACCGCGAAGCACCAAAGTGACCGGCGTGCGCGCCGAGATGGTGTGTGTGCTGCCGATGTTTCGGTTGATTCGAGCGGGGGCATGCGTTATTACACCGGCAAATTCGCCGGCGGTTCGCCTTTGCGTGATTCTATTCGCGTGAATGTCGGAGTTTCCGCAACGCCGCCTGGAAAATGATAGATCGTCGCAAGTTCCTCAGTGTTTAGGACGAATGGCTGTTTCTTGTAAGGCGGATGGAACCACGAGCGCCGCACATATGCATCAAACATCTTCTTCTTTTTTCTTGCGCCGCGTATGCCGTGAAAATCCTGCCACGGATAATCGAAACCAGTCGATCCGGTCGGACGAAAACCGTTTAAGTCTTGCGAGCTGTATTGCTGAAAAGCATTCCTGATGCCCGATTTATTCGTCCGGTCATACTGTTCTTTTTTGGCGATATAGACCGCGCGAATGCCCGTATCAAAACCGACTTTGCCGAGCGAACGCTCGATAGCATGTATGACCTCAGCCTGCCTTTTTGTTGCACGCATTCCCGTTTCACCCGCATATTTATCCTGGAGGTCCTGTATGAGTTTCTTTCCTTCCTCCTGCCAATTATGGCGTCCGAAGTATTTTCCCGGGGTCTTGTAACGCTTTCCGTTCACCTGGAGCAGGATCTGAATCCATATCTGTTGACCGCGCCCGACTCCCCCGAGAAATTCAATGAGCGAAGTGATCGGATCGCTCTTGTTCTCTTCATCGGTCATCGTTGAGTCAAGTCCGTAATCAATATATGTTTTAATAGGATACGGGTCGGGCTTATTCAGTTTGAACACGCAACCCCACAAACTCCACTCCTGCTCTTGACCGATGTATGACGCAAGCGAGACATAGTCCTTCACCTCGTGCACCTCGACATCGGGATACTGCGCATAAATGGTCGACTCGATGATCCGCTTATACTTCGCAGGGGTGCGAATGAGAAACTTCACCGCACCCTCAATGGAAACGAGCTCAAGCGAGAACCATGGTCGGACCATTCCCAGCCACCAGCGTTCATACCAATTTGAAATATCGGGCTGGTAGAACGCCTGGAGCACCAATTCCATGGCGATGGGTGTTTTTCCGATGACGCGCGGTAATTTGACCTCGAGAAGGATAAAATCGAAATTTTTCGCGATAAATTTCGCCTGAACATAGTTCAGCCACAATTTTTGTGCAAGCCAGACGGATAAAACCGGACCCCAGATAAATGCGGTAAACGCGAAGATCTCATAGACCTGCGTCATGACCCGAAAAACTGTTGTGTCGAAAAGTGATGTAAATGGCGCAAACATGGGTGTGCTCAAGTATATCGCATGCGGAAAGAATGGGGAATCACCAATAAGAAAGAACCGCCTCTCTTAAGGGGCGGTTCTCATTTACTGTGAAGCTCAGGCAACGACATATTTTCCCTCCTTGTTCTTTTTGAAATATTTCGGGTCTTGCAGATTCACCAGAATGGTGTTCGGTTTGACATAGCGCTCACGCATGACCTTCTCGATGATCTCCTCGCGCGAAAGCGGGCCGTTCTTTTTGATGATATCCGCGATCACGTCGCGAACGACACCGGTCGAGTATCCCCATTCGGAAAGCGCATAAAGGCCTCGTCCCACCAGCACGAACCGCTTATCCTTGATGAGCTCATTGTGCGTCGTCGCGATATGCGCACGTTTGTCAAAATGTTCTCCGATAGCCTTCGCCACTTCCGTAAAGTGCATCGGTGAACCGTGCTTGCGAAGAACGAGAAATGCATAATCCCGGACACCGCGGGCGTTGACATTCGGCGAGTGCGCCATGCCCCATTCGCCGAGCGGATTTTTGCCGATCTTTTTTGAAAGGGAAAGCCAGCGTCGGAGGATCTCTTCGTTCTTATATTCCTCAGAAACGTCTTTCAGGTGTGAAAGAAAGCGCTCCACCATTTTCGCTTCTTCGATGAGCTCGTCGTCCGAAAGGGATGCATAGAGTTTCCGCAGTGATTCGTGCACCTTTCCGGCGGTATCATGGTCGGCGCTCCAGCGATGGGTGAATTCTTCGTCTTCTTTATGCTTTACAAAAAGATCTCCGAGGACAAGTAAAAAATGAACATGGTTTTGCGTACCCTTATCAGGAGCAAGACTCTCCAGAAAATCGTGTTCCGGCACCAAACCACCCTGTGAAAGCATCACTCTTTGCAATTCCTCGAGCGTCAGAAGTTCAGCCTTGAAGACGTCGGATTTGCGGATCGAGGCAAGTGCAAAATTTTCGATCTGCCGAACACGTTCGCGGGTGATCCCGTAACTCTCACCGATGGCTTCGAGGGTCATCTTCTTCGTCTCAGCGCCGAGACCATAGCGCTTTGTGATGACATCCTGAGCTCGCCTAGGCAAAACAGAAAGAAAATGCTTTGTAACCTGCTTTGGTTTAAACGTGATTTGTGCCGTACTCATAAACTGATGAATAATTAAAAATTCTTGTCCTCAGGATCATCCTCGAAATAACGACAGCTGAGAATAAAAACATAAATAAATGACCAGCATTGACTCTGTGAGTGGTCTGATGTGGGACCTCCACAGCGGCGGTCCTTCTGTAAGCCCTCGGGAACATTCTCATCCTTCCTGAGACCATGACGAAAGATCGACCCTGTAGCAGATCCCGACTTTCGGATATCCACCACGACATCATCTCCACAGTGATCCTTTTGAAGAATATGTCGAACTCTTCTTACCGAGACTCACCATAGGGTTGACAATTTTCTTCCAATACTCGGTTATGCTTAGTTTTAGCATTACCAAAATCCTTGTCAAGTACCACCAGAGAAAATACTGCTCTATGTCAAAAGGGCTTAAAAGATGAGGATTCTGTGAATTCGCACACGCGCACCGAATATGATCTTCACATGCGATACGCAAAGGAACATATTGCAGTTGCGAGAAAATACATTTTTAATGAATGACGATATTCAGGATCTTGCCCGGAATATAGATCAATTTTATCGGCGTCTTTCCCTCGAGCCATTTGTGGACAAACGGTCGTGCGAGCGCGGCTTTCTTTACTTCTTCTTCACCGGTATTGCGGGGTGAAGAAAATGTATCTCTCAGTTTTCCATTTACCTGAACGGCGATCGTCATTTCGTCCGAAAGAATTTTCTCCGGATCGAATAACGGCCATTGTTCATTGTCGAGCGAAGTCTCTTGACCAAGTTCCTCCCAGAGTTCATTGGCGACGTGGGGAGCGAACGGCGCAAGCAGACGAACAAAAGAACATAAAGCGTGAGAAGGGACTTTCTCAAGTTTCTCGAGATGATTCAAGAGGATCATGAGCTGTGAGATCGCCGTGTTAAAAGCGAATCCTTCGATATCCTCCCCGACTTTTTTGATGGTCTGATTGAGCAGCAATTCCGTATCTTTTCCCGAAGCAACTTCACGATGCGCTCTCTCTTTTAATCTCCAGATACGCTCAATGAACCTCCTCGCACCAACGAGGTTGTCCGTCGACCATGCGATCGCCTGTCCGAAAGGCCCCATGAACATCTCATAGATGCGCAGAGAATCAGCGCCGAATTGTTCGATGATGTCATCAGGATTAATGACGTTTCCCAGCCTCTTGCTCATCTTCACTCCGCCCTCGCCAAGTACAAGCCCAACGCCTTTTCTCCGGGTGAACGGCTCGAGAGTCGAGACAACGCCAATGTCGAAAAGAAATTTATGCCAAAATCGCGCATAGATAAGATGGCGCGTTACGTGCTCCGCTCCGCCGACATAGACGTCAACGGGTGCCCAGTATTTTTCCTTGTCTTTGCCGACAAGCGCGTCAGCATTTTTTGGGTCCATGAACCGCAGATAGTACCAGGATGAACCAGCCCACTGCGGCATGGTATTCGTCTCGCGGCGGAATATTTTTGTTTCTGTACCTTTCAGCGCATCTTTCTCTTCTGCTATTTTGAATGTTCCGCGTTCGGTGATATATCCCTTTGCATTGACCCAATCGGAGATATCCGCAAGCGGCGACTCTCCTGTCCCGGTCGGAGCGTACGATCTCACCTCTGGTAAGACGACCGGCAGATCGCGCTCATCGACGGGATACACTTTTCCGCTTTCGTCGTGCACGACGGGGATCGGTTCTCCCCAATAGCGCTGACGCGAGAAGACCCAGTCCTTTAGGCGATATTGTTTTGTCATTTTTCCGCCGATAAATGCAGTGATCGCCTTTTTTGCATCATCGGAAAACATGCCGGTGAATTTTCCGGATTCCACAAGATGCCCCGAGCCGGCGTACGCCTCATCCAGTATCGGGCAATGTGAAGCGGGATAATTCGGGCAAATGACCATACGTATCGGGAGCTTATACTTCTTCGCGAACGCAAAATCGCGTTCGTCGTGCGCGGGCACCGCCATGATCGCGCCGGATCCATAGCCCGAGAGAACATAATTGGCGATCCATATGGGGATCTTTTCATTATTTGCGGGGTTGACCGCGAAAACGCCGGTCGCAATGCCTTCTTTTTCCGGTACCTCATCAAATGACCGATTTGCCTCGGCTTTGAGGGTTCTCTCGATGAATGCGTGAACTTCCATACTGGCCTCCCAGCCCGCATCGAGCCATTGCTTCGCAAGTTCAGCCGATATGGCGACGAACGTGGCGCCGAAAAGCGTGTCGGGGCGCGTAGTGAACACGCTAATATCCTGAATTAAAAATTTTTCTGGCAACTGGCCGCTGGAAACTAAAAACTGGATTTGCGCTCCCTCGCTGCGCCCGATCCAATTCCGCTGCGCCTCTTTGATCGCTTCGGACCATTCGGGAAGCGTCTCAAGATCGTCAATGAGCCGGTCGGCGTAATCAGTGATGCGGATCATCCACTGACGCATCGGTTTTTTCACCACCGGCGTATCGCAGCGCTCGCAGTTATTTCCCTCAAGATCTTCGTTCGCAAGACCCGTCTGGCATGTCATGCACCAATTGATCGGTTCGAAGGATTGAAACGCAAGCCCTTTCTCAAACATTTTAATGAACGCCCATTGCGTCCACTTGTAGTAGAAAGGATCGGTGGTGTTCACCTCGCGCTCCCAGTCATAGGAAAGTCCGACGCACTCCATCTGCTCACGATAGCGCTCGGTATTTTTCTTCACTGATGCGGAAGGATGCACTTTATTCTTGATCGCAAATTGCTCGGCGGGAAGACCAAAGGCATCCCACCCGCTCGGAAAAAGCACATTGTATCCCTGCATGCGTTTCATGCGCGCATACACATCGCTCGCAGTATAGATACGGGTGTGTCCGGTGTGGAGTCCTTCGCCTGAGGGATACGGAAACTCACCCAACACATAACATTTGGGTTTTTTCGGGTCGTCTCTGGTGCGGCTCAGGCCGAACTCCTTCCATTTCTTTTGCCATTTCGCCTCGATTTTCTTTGGATCGTATTCCTTCATTGAGCCTTAATAATACTCGCAAAATAGGCCTCTCTGCAAATAGTACTAGACAAACATCAAAATTAATGATATAGTTTTTGCAGTTCGCCATGCCCCAAAGGAGAGACCATGGAAATCGTCTGCGGTTACCTGCCCGCCGAAGGTCGCCGCCACAACTACCTCACGTTGGGCGGCATCTGCCAGGAATGTGCCTGGGATGAGATCGACGCAGCGAAACACTGACGCCCCGTTCTTCCGCGTCAAAAGCCGCCCCTCAAAGGGCGGCTTTTGACGCTCTCGCTTAGATCTTAAACTCAACGACGTCTCCGTCTTTCACAATATATTCTTTTCCTTCTGTGCGAACGAGGCCCTTCTCCCGAGCGGCAGCATATGATCCCGCCTCAAGAAGTGTTTTCCAATTGATGACCTCGGCGCGAATAAATTTATCGCGGAAGTCGGTGTGGATTGCCATTCCAGCGACCGGTGCGGTACTTCCCGCGTTGATCGTCCATGCGCGGCTTTCATCTTCTCCGGTAGTGAAATAGGTCATCAAGCCCAGCAACTTATATGCCGCGACAATAAGCTCGTCGACGCCGTCACCTTTTACGCCAAGTTCTTGCGCAAATGTTTTCTTCTCCTCGCCCTCAAATTCGTTGAGTTCCTCCTCAATTTTCGCGTCGACGATCACGTAGGAGTCTCCGCGATCTTTGAAGAAAGCAAGTAATTTTTGAAAACGCTCGTCATTCGTTTCATCGAGATTTTTTCCGCCGGCTTTTTTGTTGAGAATATAGAGAATGGGTTTTGCGGTAAGCAAATTGAGCTGTTTCACGATCTTTCCCTCTTCTTCGTCGAGCAATGCCGAGGAAGCGAGCCGTTCACCCTCAAGTACGGCTCTCACCTTGGTGAGCGCGGAGTGTTCTTTGACGGCTGCTTTGTCATTGCGCCGCACATCGCGCCCGATATTTTCCATGCGTTTCGTTACCGTTTGGAGGTCTGCAAGAATAAGTTCAAGATTGATCGTCTCGACATCGCCCAGAGGATCGATCTTCCCGTTCACATGAATGATTTCATCGTCCTCAAAAATGCGTACGACTTCGCCGATCGCGCTCGTTTCACGGATGTTCGCAAGGAATTGATTACCTAATCCTTCGCCTTCCGATGCTCCTTTTACCAGTCCGGCGATATCGACGAATTCGACGATCGCGGGGATGGTTTTTTTTGAAGAAGAGAATTTGGCAAGCTGCCACAGACGCTCATCGGGAACAGTAACGATACCCACCGACGGGTCAATGGTACAGAACGGGTAATTCGCGGTTTCCGCGCCCTTCTTGGTGAGGGCATTAAAGAGCGTCGATTTCCCGACATTCGGTAGCCCAACAATGCCTACAGATAATGACATACCGACATACTAGCTCACTCTTTCTAAATAACAAAATCCCCCACGAAGCATCGTGGGGGTGTAAACTAAAAATATGCATCAAGGCGCTCACGCAATGTTGGTGGTATTTTTTTCTTTATCTTCTCGGGCAGAACATTATACAAGCTGATCTCACATGAGTGATCTTTCCCGTAGATCGACAGAAGTTTTTCCCTCAGCAAGTGATTCATTGTTGTTATCCCCTCCGCAATATATGTCTTATCCGAGAGTACGAATGGATCAAGCAGAAGGTTGAATAACTGTATATTCGGAAAGAACTCAGATCCTTCTTCTGTGTACGCGAAGAAATCAAGTATGGTGCCACCCGCGACTTTTTTCGGATTTTTACCAACCTCTTTTTCGACACCCCTCAGACTTCGGAATGTTTGTGTGTCTGCGCGTGCCTCCAGTGGTTTTCCTGCGCCGTCGGTTAGGTCACTTCGAAACGTCCGTACTCCACCACGAAAATGAGGGCTTAATAGTAAATTTGTGAGGCTAATATCATGATAAGGTGGCTCTATTAAGAGCTAGTTGAGTAAATAATTATGACGCAATTTAAAAAAAC
>Ga0155703_139_pt1 | contig 46232 bp, 52 predicted proteins | sample RifCSPlowO2_01_FD_107360 | JGI IMG/M metagenome (GOLD analysis project Ga0155703, IMG submission 107360) | Candidatus Lloydbacteria bacterium RIFCSPLOWO2_01_FULL_50_20
ACGCAGATGCGGGAGATGGGACTGCGCTGGTTCGCCTATAACATGCTGGTGATTTAGGCGTACCTTGGTGACACGGGGTGTTTTCTACAGAGCATGGCTGTCCCCGTTTCTTCCCCGCGACAGGATTGAACGCGGTGTTTTGCGACCGACGCCTTGGGATGATTGAGCGGCAATGCTCGTCTTTGCTGCTTCTTTCCTCACGGTTAAGCTAGAATTAAGTTATGTTTTTTTTGCTTTTTAATCTCAATATAATGCACGGGCGTAATCGTAAGAGTGCCCTGTGGCCGCTCGCCGTGGATCGTGACGAGATAGAGCAAAATCTTAAGAATATTTGTGAGTGCGTCCACACATATAATCCTGACTTTGTTGCACTTCAAGAAATAGACAGGACATCGATATTGAGCGGCGGCATTAATCAATTTGAGTTTTTGAACAAGCGACTCCGGTATCCATACCGCTTTTTTGCGCCAAGTTGCTCGATTGGAAGCCTCTTTGTCTCCGGGAACACACTCTTTTCAAAATATCCACTGGTGAACTGCGAGTCGTTTCAATTCGCTCCTGCGTTCCCGACTGACCGCATGGGATTTGTCATAGCTGATGCCACATTGCCCAATGGTACTCTAGTGTCGATTGCTTCGATTCATCTGGTCTATCTGGACTGGTTGCGTCTGGATTCACGCGGGCAAGAATTACTATTAGTTGAGAAAGTCACAGCTGCACGGAAAGGAAACATTGTCCTTGCTGGTGATTTTAATTGTGATCTAGTGGGCAACGAACCTTCACTACGAAATTTTATTGAGAAGTTAGATTTGCAAGCGTACCGTCCACTGAGTAACGACTCGGCAACATATCCGTCTTGGAACCCCATTAGGCGTATTGATTGGATTCTGGCATCGAAAAACTTAAATTTTATTTCCTATAAAACCCTTCATAACAAAATCTCCGATCATTTCGCGATACTTGCAAATCTCTCGGCTTAGGCCCCGACCGATCTTCACCGACGCTCATAGGGCAATACGCCTTGCGCCAGTGTCTTCATTGGCGTATCCTCCGTTTATGAAATATCTCGCCATTGATTACGGAACGAAACGCGTCGGCATTGCGACCTCGGATGATGGGGGAACGATGGCTTTTCCGCTGCGCGTGATCCCGAACAGCAAAAAACTCGTTGAAGATATCACGGAAATTTGCCGTCTCGAACGTATCGGGACGATCATCATGGGGAAGTCGCATAATTTCAAAAACGAACCTAATCCGCTCATGCGCGATATTATTCCTTTTGCGGAAGCGCTGAAGAAAAAGACCGGTCTTCCCGTTCTTTTCATGACCGAGGTCTTCTCGTCACAGGAAGCGGCACGTGTGACCGGTGAGAATAGTGGAAATGACGCCTCGGCTGCTGCACTGGTGCTCCAGAGTTACCTTGATCGCGCGAATATTTCGGGCACCAAATCTCCTGGTGAAGCGAAACTGTGATATTCTGTATTTGTCTACTCGCTACTTACTACTCCCCACCTACTCATTTATGGCCACTATCGAAGACTTTAAGAATATTGAAATGAAGATCGGCACCATTCTTGTTGCTGAATATATCGAGGGAGCAGATAAACTGCTCCGGCTTGAGGTCGATTTCGGACCAAAGGAAAAAAGGAGCGACATGGAAGCCGAGGCGGCCATCGAGGGGGAAAGGGATATTCGTCAGATCCTTTCGGGTATCCGCGAATATTATTCTCCGGAACAGCTGATCGGGGAACAATGTCCGTTCGTGACCAATTTGGAACCGCGTACGCTCCGCGGTCTTGTGAGCAACGGCATGATCCTTGCCGTCAAATCTCCCGATGGCGGTGCGATACTCCTTCACCCGGAGAGACCCACTGAGGCGGGCAGCATGCTTTCATAATATTTTAAAAATCCCCTTTTATGTTTGACATTGAAAGCATCATCACTATAACGGGGCTCGTCGGCGTCACGGCGATAGTTTTCGCCGAGTCCGGACTTTTTTTTGGTTTTTTTCTTCCTGGAGATAGTTTACTTTTTACGGCCGGTTTTCTTGCTTCTCAGGGAGTCATTCCGATCACGCCGCTGGTCATTGCGACGATCATCGCTGCGATCCTCGGCGATTCGGTCGGCTATTGGTTCGGTAGGAAAGTCGGCCCGATGATATTCACCAGACCGGATTCACGGTGGTTTTCTCAAGAGCGGCTCAATGATGCCCACGTTTTTTTTGAAAAATATGGAGCAAAGAGTCTCATCCTTGCGCGTTTTATTCCCGCAGTGCGCACGTTCACTCCGATATTGGCCGGCGTCGGAAGGATGCAATACGGAAAATTTCTCACGTATAACGTCATCGGCGGCCTGCTTTGGGGAGGGGTGCTCCCTCTCGCGGGATATTTTCTCGGGGCGAAAATTCCCGGAGCCGAGCGCTATGTCACCCTTATCATCCTTTTTATTATTTTTCTCTCCGTACTTCCTATCGCAGTTCCCTTGGCAAAACACTGGTTTGCAAAAAGGCGATCATAGCACCATTTCGAGGATTGGCTTAGCATGAAAAGCAAAGTCACGTATAATGAAGAGTGATGACTTCAATTTTTAATGCACCGAAGTTCCTCACAATGCCGGCGGTCGGACTCGATATCTCAGCAGATGCGCTTCGCTTCATTGAGCTTGCTCCCGCAAAAGGGCAGCTCGCTGTCGTGCGTTTTGCGACGAAGAATTTTCCGCTTGGTGTCATCGCGAACGGGCGGGTGCGAGACAAAGAAAAGTTAGCTGAGGCCATTACCGCGCTCGCAAAGGAACATCAGTTGTCGTTTGCGAACGTCGCCCTCCCTGAAGAGCAGGGTTATCTGGCGAATATGCATCTTTCGTATGTTTCACCGAAAGAGATACGTGACGCTGTCGAACTCCACCTCGAAGAGCATGTACCCATTCCCGTCGCCGATGCAATCTTTGACTATATGGTGATCGACGATGACACACATCAGCGCCAAGATACCCTCGACGTGGTCGTTTCCGTTCTTCCGCGCGCTGTTGTGGAAGAGTATCTCGAAATATTCCGGGGAACCGGCATCATTCCGAAGGCCTTTGAATTCGAGTCGCAGGCGATGGCCAGAGCGCTTATTACGCGCGGTGATAACGGGACATTTCTTGTTGCCGATATCGGCAAAATGATCACCGACATTTTCGTGGTCGCGAACGGCGTCGTACAGTTCTCCGCTTCATTGGATATTGGCGGATATCATGTGACACAAGCTATTGTCAAAGCGACTGGAGTTTCCTATGAAGAGGCTGAAAGTCTTAAAGTGAAATATGGTCTTGTGGGAGGAGAAAAAGAAGCATCACTGCACAAAGCGATGTATCCCGCTCTCCAAGATCTTCGCGCCCGCCTCATCCGCCATTATTCGTATTGGCAAACGCATCATGGCGAAAAAGTGGGAGGAAATATCGAATGTATCTATCTGACGGGCGGCGGCGCGAACCTGAAAGGCATTGAGGAATATCTGTCGGCAGAGATAGACATCAAAGTGATCATTGCGAACCCCTGGGTGAATGTCTGCTCGTTCAATGACGTTATTCCGCCGCTGAAGCTTCATGAATCGCACGGATTCAGCGCGTCAATAGGACTTGCACTTCGTAATACATTCACGAACTGAAATTTTTATGGTCAACCTGCTTTCCCCATCTGAAAAAAAAGAGCTGCTCCGTGAACATTGGCTGCGTTTCGGTATCATTGTGCTTTGCGCGCTTTTTTTGCTCGAGATATTAAGCGTAGTATATTTTACCCCCGCCTACTATACGCTTTATCTGAGCACAAAGGGATTGGAGCAGAATCTTTCCGATCTGCGTTCCATCACTCCGGAGGGCGCGAAAGAAGCCGAAGCGGATCTTGCTTTGATCAAACAGCAGATGGCGCTGCTTAAGATCACCGAAGGGGTTGTCGATGTTCCCCCTTCAGTACTTCTCCAGGAGATCATTCTTCAAAAACCGCTTGGGATCGATATCGCTTCGTTCTCATACGTGCGCACGGCAAGTGCCGTCAATATGCAGATCTCCGGTGTCGCACTGACGCAGGAGGATATCTTCGCCTTTCGGAGGAATGTCAAGGCGAACCCGCGCGTGCTTGATTTTAAATATGGAGGCAATTATGTCACGCTGAAAAATGACATTAGTTTTACCGCGACGATCACCTTTAAATGACCATGAAACGCCTGATCAACATTATTATTGCGCTTTCCGTACTCAATCTTGTCGGGCTTGGCATTTTTTGGTTCGAGTATTCGACGATCCAGACAAAAAGGGGAGAAGAAACCCGGTTGCGCAAGGAGATCGCGGATGAAAGAGAGAAGGGAATAGAATTTACTGCTACGCAGAAAGTGGTCACACAGGCGCAAAAAGAAAGCGGTGCACTTCAGAAATATTTTTACGACCCTGCCGAGGAAAGCCAGGTCGAGTTTGTGGCAGCAATAGAAGCACTCGGCAGCTCAACGTCGCACGCGCTTGTGGAAACAAAGTCGCTTGATCTTATCGGCGGAGCTCTGCCCGGTTTTCGGGGAGAATTTATCATTAAAGGCACGTGGAGCGAACTCTTTCACTTTTTGCGTCTTATCGAAACGTTTCCTGCGCATGTGGTCGTCAACCGCTTTAGCGTGAGCGCCCCCGATAAAACCAGCACCCTTTCTTCGTGGACGGGTGGCATAAACATCGATCTGGTCGGCTTAAAGAACCCTTAGCATATGGAAAAAATACTCGGTAAAATTTCGTTTTCTTTTCTCGGTCCGTTGGTTCGCCGCTTCACATCGGGGCAGATGAATGACAACATGCTGTGGCGCAGTGTCATCGGCTGCACGATTTTTGCTGCCATCATTATCGGGTTTCTCGCCTGGCTTTCTTTTGGTGAAGTGACCACTGAGCCCACAGTTTCACCGTTAATCAGGAAAAATAAAGCAGTGCTTTCGATAGAGGAGCTTCGCGGGGTGATCGATTTCTATCGGAAAAAAGAAGAAGAGTTTACGGCTCTGCATTCGATTTCTCCGCGTGCTCCCCAATTACATAAAGGAAGCGGGGTGAGCATCCCCCTGAATTCGGTTGAGACATCAGAAGAAGAGCTGCCGCTTTGATTTTCCAATCGGGTCCGCTTGCTTCCCTGTGCGATCTCTCTCTTTGACCAGATGCCCCCGCCAAGAATCGAACTTGGATCCGAAGCTTAGAAGGCTTCTGTTTTATCCATTAAACTACGGGGACAGTATCATCACCTTAGCGTAAAAAATTGCGTATGTCGATAATTTGTTTTATTGTTTGTTGATCGCGCGATGAGCTCCCCCCGTAGCAAAGAAGACTTGCTACGGGGTAAGTAGTTGGCACCCGCCCGAACGACGAACATCGTTCAGTCGGGCTGGGAGTAACTGCTTTATTCACCCGCCCACTTTTTCACGCATCCTTAGCTCAGTTGGTAGAGCAGCGCTTTTACACAGCGAAGGTCGCAGGTTCGAATCCTGCAGGATGCACCACTTCGCTCCCTTGTCTGACTCGGGAGCTACGCGGTGCAAGCACAAAAAATCAATGGCTTGTAACATTTTGATAAATAAAGCGAAGTGGCCCCGCGAAGCTTTAGCGTAGTGGGGCAAAACAATATGCATTATTGCTATATCCTGCAAAGTCTTAAAGATAAAAGTTTCTACGTCGGATCAACTTCTGATCTTAAAGAAAGATTTAGGGAACACAACAATAAAGAGGCTAAATATTCTACAAGCAAAGTCCCGTTTAAAATAGTGTGGTATGGGGCATTTGAAAATAAATCTAAGGCTCAAAAATTTGAGAAATATTTGAAAGCAAGTTCAGGATTCGCGTTCAGAAACAAGAGATTAGTTTAATCGCCGTTTCTATTTCAGAAATCCTTGCCCGTCCGTAGTCCCGCCAAGGCGGGACGAAGGAGGGTCGGAGGTTCTAACATCGTCTATAAAAGTGCATACTCAATTGTGCGGACTGATCACGGAAGAGCGGGACACGGATAAACTATAAAAAGTGTATATCATTTTTTCTGAACTGTCAATAATTACCATGCCTCTTCTTCGCATACAATTGGGTCATGAAAAAACGCATTGAATGTAGCGTATCAGGGCGCGTACAAATGGTCATGTACCGCGATTTTGCGGCACGCAGGGCACGCAGCTCCGACCTGGTCGGCGAGGTAGAGAATAAAGCAGACGGGACAGTCTTTGTGGTTGCTGAGGGTGAAGAGGAAAAGCTCAAGGCATATATCGAAGAACTCAAAAAGGGTCCTCTTTTGGCGCATGTCAATCATGTGGATGTCACGTGGGGTATGCCGGGAGGAGAATTCAAAGATTTTACGCTACTCTATTGAACATGAACGACCGCAAAATACCCCGATCGATAGGCATCATCATGGACGGTAATCGCCGGTGGGCGAAAATGAACGGGCTGCCGTCTTTGGAGGGGCATCGGAGAGGATACGAAAAATTACGCGAAGTAACGAAGTGGTGCAAAGAGAACGGAGTGAAAAATTTGATCGTCTACGCATTTTCCTCGGAAAATTGGAACAGGGCCAAAGAAGAAGTCGGCTACCTCATGAACCTTTTCCGCGAAGTGATCGGGCGCATGACCGAAGAAGCACTTGAAGATGATACGCGGCTTCTTTTCCTCGGTGAGCGGCATCGGTTTGATGCGGACATTCTCCGTGCGATCGGGAATGCGGAAGAAAAGACGCGTTTGTGCGCTTCGTTTACGTTTGGCATCGCGCTTTCCTACGGCGGACGTGCGGAGATCATTGATGCGATCCATCGTATCCCGAAGGAGAAACTTTCCTCACTCACCGAGGAAGAGTTTTCCCGCCTTCTCTGGACGAAGGATATTCCCGATCCGGATATTATCATCCGCACCAGCGGGGAACAGCGGCTCTCGGGATTTCTTCCGTGGCAGGGAGTGTATAGCGAGCTTTTTTTTGTAGAAACCAAATGGCCGGCCCTTACGCGCAAAGAGTTTGACCGTATCCTCGGAGAATATGCCGAGCGAGAACGGCGGTGTGGAAAGTAAAAAACAAAGAACGGTATTGGGTTGCAAGAAAAAATCAGTTGAGTTATGATGATTTTGCTTGCTAAAATCCCCGGTATGGTGGCGTGAGAACGGGAGTCGGCTTCCAAAGGAGGAAGCGAGAGGGTCTGGTCCGACCCAAACCGAAAGGCGATGTTGGGCGAGTGAAATCCCTATGGGGAGGCGTTGTGGAAACCACCAAGGTGCACAGCGCTTTTTATTTTTATGAGCCCACAGATACTTTATGAAGACGAGGACTTTCTTGCGGTCGACAAGCCTGCGGGTTTAGTCATGCATGCGGACGGGCGAACCAAAGAGCCGACGCTCGCCGACTGGGTGCTTGAAAAATATCCGAACCTGAAAGACGTCGGGGGCATGCACACGCTTGATTCGGGAAGATATGCGCCGCGTACGGGAATTCTTCACCGGCTCGATCGTGAAACTTCCGGCGTGATCCTGATCGCCAAGAATGATGAGACATTTTATTTTCTCCAACGGCAATTTCTCGATCATTCAATAGAAAAAACATACAACGCATTCGTTGAGGGGGCGCTCCAAACATCTGAAGGCGTGATCGAGCTTCCAATCGGCCGCAGCCGAAGCGATTTTCGGCAGTGGACGACGGGTACCGGAGCTCGCGGAAATCTTCGCAAGGCGACAACCGTATATCGTGTGATCAAAGAAAGCGGAGGATTTTCATTGCTTGAGTTGAAACCCCAAACGGGTCGGACACATCAACTCCGCGTGCATTTGAAAGCGATCGGTCACCCCATCGTATGCGACAAGCGTTATGGGGGGGCATGCGCGCTTGGATTTGACCGCGTCGCGCTTCACGCGAGGATGATCACCTTCGAATATCCGAAAGGAGAAAGACGTACCATTGAAGCGCCGATTCCCGCCGATTTTGTCCGTGCGTTAGGGGAGTTGAGGAATTCGCAATAATTTATCTCCCATGATCCTTCGATTTTCCAAAGATCTTCGCGAACAGCATATCTATGCCAATGGCACCGAGCTTGCGAGCGTCATGGGAAAAGACCGTGACGCAAAAGGCCGACGGATATTCAACCATCCCAAAGCAAGCGAGCTCTTCGTTACGACAATAAAAAACCCCGTGTTAGTTACCGACGTCTATCGTATCGCGCAAATGCCGCCAACGGTGCGCGACACCATCTTTAAATTATATGAATCTCCCGTGCGAAGAACAGAGTACGGAGGTGTCGCTCTTGATTTTGAACAAGGAAAATATAAAGGAGCATGGGGGCCGAGTATTGATACGCTGCTTTTTTGCCGCGCGCTCAATAAGATGGATCGCGGATACTTCCGAGGTAAATCGTTGGTCGACATCGGCGCGGGATCGGGATTTATCTCAAAATATATTCTCGGCACTTTTCCAGGAGTAAGATCTGCCACGCTTGTTGATCTTAGTCCTCATGCGATCGTGTCGTGCAAGGATAATATCAAGGACAAGCGCGCGAAATTTGTCTGCGGTGACGCGATTCGTTATATCAAAAAAAGGAAATTCGATGTCATCGTATGCAATCCGCCGTATATTCCGCGCGAACGAAGTTCCGATGACAATCCTTATGAGGGAATTCTTCTTACGACGCATCTGTTCTCCATCCTTCGGGCGACGCTTCTTCCTGGCGGATGTTTCTTAACGAATATTTCCAGTTTGTCAGAAAAAGATGTCTATGCGGCTATGAAAAAATATGGGATCACCGCCGTGAAGCTCGATACGATGAATGTGCCGCTGAAAGTCATGAACGTGCTGAATAATAAGGCATGGATGCGTTACCTCAAAAAATGCGGCTTAAAAAGAACGCGGCGCGGAGGATACGAATATTATCAATCGCTTACGATCGTCCGCGTCGACTCTTGTCCAGGAAGGAAGGAAAAAGGAGCAGAAAGAAAGACCCCCCACAGAAAATAATGAGCGTCAGCTGATGGAGCGGCCCGAGCTTGAGTTTAACCGTTTTCGTCAGTCTTGCAAAGGTTTTCCGGCCGTGTTAGATTAGCCACTACTATGAATACGGAACTATTGAACAAAATAAAGCTTTCACCCATCAATCTTGAGGCACGAAAAAAACTCGAATTTCGCACGGGAGATACGGTGCGTGTCTGGGTCAAAGTGCTTGAAGACGCCGGAAAAAAGAAATATCGCCTTCAGGCGTTTGAAGGGCTTGTGCTGGCGCGAAAACATGGAGCTGAGCCGGGTGCCTCGTTCACCGTACGCAAGGTTGCGAGCGGGGTCGGAGTTGAACGTATCTTCCCGCTCTATTCCCCAATGATCGATAAGATCGAGCTGGTGAAACGCTCGACCGTGCGCCGCTCGAAACTGTATTATGTACGCGCAAAAGCGATCCGTGATGTACGCCGGAAGATGAAACAAACATTGATGGGCGGAGGTTCGACGAAAGATTTTGAAGAAGACGTCGATATCACCGAAGCGCCGAAAGAAGAAACAGAAAAATAGCACAAAAAATCCGCCATCAGGCGGACTCTTTGTTTATAATTTGGTGTAGTATTCTTGAATTAGTCCGAACGCATTTCGCCACCGCAGGCGGCGAGGAAGTCCCCTCGCAAAAATTCGGAAAGGCGGCGGAGCCGCACCGATAGCAATTTCCAATTTTTCTTTGGCGGCAATTCAATTATGAAATTAATTTATTCAAAAATCAAGAAAAATGAAAAGGGTTGTGAGATTTCTCTCACAACCCCAGTTGAGACATCTCGCTTACATGCCGTGATGGTTGTTGGTGAAGTGGTGGCCGCAGCAGAGGCAGAGTGCGAGATAGTAGTTCGTGATGTTGTCCTCGGTCCTTCCGCACTCCCGACACTTCTGCGTCTGCACTTCCTTGTACCGCGCCATCGGTTGTCCGCAGTGGCGGCTTGCCCAGTAGGTCTTCTTGCCGAAGATTCCTGGATTGGGCTCGTTCCGCTTCTCACCGACGTTTTCCCACTCCGGTTCGTGGTCAAAACACGGACCGTGACGACACTGGCAGTGGGGATACTTCTGGCCTGCAAGATTGTTATGGTCCATAACAATTCTCCTTTCTGGCCACCCATTTTCTTAGGTGCCGCTTACTATAATACACGAAACTACGATAAAGTCAAGCCAAACAAAAAACCGACATCTCTGCCGTTTCTTATCTTTAAACCTTAAAATGGATTCTTGGATTAAAAATTTTTCTTTTCTTCTTTCAAAATCGCCAATTCGTTTTTGCCCAGAAAATTCAGTACAAACTAGCCGCCGAGCGAAGCGAGGCGGGCTCTCAAAACTTGCAGTTTCCTCATTGGTGCCCAGGAGAGGAATTGAACCTCCACGCCTTTCGGCACATGCACCTCAAGCATGCGTGTATACCATTTCACCACCTGGGCAGAGGCCACAACACTATAGCAGTCTGTGAAATATTTTCAAGCAGGCGAAAAAGGTTGTGAATGGTTGATCGATTATTTTTTATACGCAGAATAAAACGACAAGTCGGGATCGCGAGAAATTTTTCTGCGTATAAAAAATCCCCGTGCAATATGCACGGGGTATAACTTATTTCTTGAAACCTTCCCCTTGTTCCTGACGCTCTTTAGCGCCGGGGACGAATTCGGCTTCCGCTTTCTGCCACTGGTCGACACGCATCAGTGCCTGGTGGCTCTCCGTCGGATGTCCTCGTTTTGCTTCCTGCATTTCCCAGAGTGCTCGTGCGCCCACTTCGCGGAATCGCTTCGCGTAGTTGTACGAGGCCATGGAATGCGCATGAAAGTCCGCGATGGTCACGAAAATGAATTTGTAACCCATTGCGGTGAGATCCGAGAAAACGAGACGCTCCGACTCCGGGGTCTTGACCCATGGAAGAGACGGCGAATAGTTGAATGCGAGCGGAATATTCGGATGATGCCGTTTCACTCCTTCCGCGAATGTTTCAGGGAATCCACGGCCGCACCCGTTGAATTCGCACCAGAGCAGATCAGCTCCCGCGTCGGCATATGCCACTGAACGGGAAACCGCTTCTTCCATGCTGCCTTGGGTCTTGGAGTTAAACGCATCGGTACGTGCCACGATGATTCCCGATGAATACACGCCGTCGCGCGTACGGACAGCCGCGCGAACTTTCCCCACCATCGTCTCGATGGGAACGAGTTCTTTACCGGCAATGTGTCCACAGCGTTTGGGAAATTTCTGGTCTTCGATATGGACACCCGCGAGGCGATGCACAACGCGTGTTTCAAAATCATATTCGAGCGTGCCGAACATTTCCGCGACCGTTCGGATGATGTTTTTCGCATCCCCATAGCCATCGTCAATGTCCGCGATAACGGGTAATTTTGTCGCGCGGACGATGTCGCGAACAGCATCACGCTGCTCAGTCATTGTTACCTGACCCATGTCCGGACGACATTTTGACCCAGCAATTGACCAACCTCCCGCGTAGATCACCTCTGAACCGGCCATTTCTCCAACGTGCGCACCGAGCGCGTTTTCGACGCCGTAACCAAAGACGCCTTGAGGGCGAGCGATCAATGCTCTGAATTTGTTGCCGGGATCTTTATCGTTTTCCAATGCCTATCTCTCTTTCCTGATTTCATGCTGTGAAAAAACAAAATGTCTGTCCAGTATAGTAACACAGAAAAGGGATTATCCTAGTGGGGACAGTGATGTCCTTGAGACTGCTTTCGTACTGAGTGGGCGTGGAGAGACTCGCCGATCACTTCGGCGGGTGACTTTCGGTCTCGATGACTCGACAACGAAAGTCCATTCGAGTCTCTCGCGCAGGCAAGCAGTTGCCTGCTCGCGCCCAATTACCATAGACGAAATACTGTTTTAACCACGTTAAATTACTGGTGGGCACGGAGAGACGAACGCTCAAGGGTTTCCCCTGTATGCTTCCGCCGACGCAAAGTCTTTGGTGGACAGGTCTGAGACAACTTCTGTATTGAGTGGGCGTGGAGAGACTCGAACTCTCAACCCTTTCGGGATACGCTTCTGAGACGTACGCGTATACCAGTTCCGCCACACGCCCACTCAATACATAAGCGCGGACATTTATCCGCCATAGTTCTTACGACGGCGGGCCAATTCTTTACCCCGTAGTTCCGCATTGGGCGGATACTACCGGGACGCCACACACCTTTTCGCTTTCATCTGTGAATAACCTTGTGGATAAGACTTGGATATCCCCATTTTTCAGGCAACGAAGTGAAAAATGTTCATCACCCGATACCGCAAGCTTAACAGAATCGGCTCACCCCTCCAACTTTTTGAAATAGTTGATCTCGTTGATCCTGTTCGGGTATTCAAGAATGGATTTGACAAAGCGTCAATCTTTACGATGTGAACCGCGATGCTAGGGTTAAAAACAGGTGATTGTTTTAGTTCGTTGACATATAGCCAACACATCGGTTTTGGTGCATGTGTCATCAGGCTGTTTCATTCCATAAAATACCCAACTTGGAGGTGGACGCCATGTCGGACATACAAGAAAAGAGCATTACGGCACTTTTTGCTGAAAGTTTCCGTGCTACGGCCCCTGAAGTGTGCACGATCGATGAATTCCTCGAGGCAGCGAAGGCAAATCCCGAGGTTTATGATTCTGTCGATGGTCGCCTCTTGAGGGCGATCGGCAACTCCGTTGTTGTCGATACCAGCAAAGATGAGAGTTTGGGTCCCTACTTTGAAAATCAGGTGATCAGGCTTTATCCTTCGCTGGAAGAGTTTTATGATTTCGAGAAAGTGAATGAACGGTTCGTTACTTTTCTCATGAAGGCCAACCAGGGCCTCGAAGAATCGAAGCAGATCCCCGTTTTTCTCGGCCCCCCCGGAGTTGCGAAGTCTGACTATGTTCGGAGAATGCTCTCTCTTTTCGAGGGAATTCCATTCTGGACCATCGCTTTGTCTGAAGAAGGCATCGAACGATTGAGAAAGAATCTGGCGCCGAAAGGAATCGAACCCGAAAGGGACTTTCCGGTCGTTTCGCCGATTCTCGAATCGCCGCTCGGAATTTTTTGCGAGCAAGGGCGTCGCAGAATGCTCCACGACCGTTACCATATCCCGACTTGGCGCATACCACTTCTCATGTCTACGTGGTTGGTAAAGCGACTCGATCAGCTTGGCGGTGATCTCAGCATGTTTCGTGCTGTGAAACTTTATCCGTCACTCTTGCGCCAGACCAGCATTGCCGTTGTCGAGGCACAAGATCAGTCCGTTCAGGACGTCTCAGATCTTGTCGGCGCCGTTGACCTGCAAAAAGTCAGAAAGTTTTCGACCAGCGATACGGACGCGTACAACTATTCCGGCGGCCTCAATCTGACGACCGAAGGACTGATGGAGTTTCGCGAATTCCACCGTGCACAGGAGAGCATGCTGAATCCGCTCTATGGCGCGACGCAGGATCGCAGCTATCGGCCATCCGAGCGTCTGCCGCTTCTGCCGTATCATGGCCGGCTACTTACGCACTCCAACCTCGATGAGTTCGAGAAATTCAAGACTGGCGGACACAAAGGCTTCATTGATCGTGCGACCATCATTCGCGTCCCTTATGTCCTGCGTGAAAGCGCAGAGATCGAGATCGTGAAAAAGATGATCCGCGAAAGCAAGCTCGACATTGCGAAATGCGCGCCGGAGACGATCCGTCTCATCGCGCGATTCGTTATCCTCTCGCGGATGAGAGAACCGCAGAACGAGAAAGGTGAAAAGGTCGGTGATCTTTTCGTCAAAGGGCGAGTCTACGATCGCCGAAAGATGAAGGATGTCGATCCGCGCGCTCTCTCTTTCGCTGATTATCGGCGCCTTGCCGGCAACGACGAAGGCATGGACGGTCTCTCAACTCGTTTCGAGAAGAAGATCTTAGGCACTGTGTATAACGTGAACGACCCGGTTGAGCACAGCGCCAATCCTGTTGACCTGTTTTACCTTCTCAAGAAGGAGGTCGACTATGAAGGCTTCCCGAAAGATGTCCGGGAAAAATATCTTTCCTGGATCAAGGAATACCTCGAAGGTCCGTACAAGGAATACATCGGCAAAAAGATCCGCCTCGCACTTCATGAGGGGTCGCAGAAACTTGCACAGGATGAATACGAAAAATACATTCTGTATGCCGACAAATGGATGGAAGGCGAGGATGCGATCGACCCAATAACGGGTACGTCGCTCAATCACGAGGGCCTCAATAGGTGGCTTGAAGAACGAGAGAAAGCCGCTGGGGTCTCGCAGGCGAAACAAGTTCGCACCGACGCAGTAAAGTACGATCTGAAACATCGGGTTGTCCGGGATAAGTGCATTTCCTGGCGTGAGAATCCGAAGCTTGCCAAGGTGATCGAAAAATACTGCTTCGATTCGGTGGAGCTCCATCAAAACATCCTGCTTTCGAATGCGTCACGCACGACGGAGCAGAATGACACAAGGAAATCTTTCATGGATCGCTTCATGAAGGACGAAGGGCTTACTGAACTCCAGGCGGTGAAGATCGCCAACTGGTACGCAGGCCTCGCTAAGGAAGACTGATCGATCAATTGATCAGACGGTTGAAGGGGTCGTGGCTTTTAGCTCCGATCCCTTTTTTCAAATCGCAATTTGAAAAAGGAACAATCTCATGGACAATCCGCTTGTATGTCATTCACATGTCGTGGACCAGCGTGGTTCGCTCTGGGAAGAGAAAATGATGGTGAATCGTGAGCGTTTTCGGAAACGTTACGATGACGCGATCAAGCGAGCAGTAAAGGAGCAGCTGAGCGGAAAAGGCATCACCGACATCACTGGTGACGGGGACATTGTTGTTGAGATCGACCTCATGTCTGTTCCTCGTTTACGGCACGACCCTTCGAGTGCACCAAGTGAGAAGGTTTTCCCGGGCAACATTATCCTACACAAGGGAGACAAAATTCCCAAACAGGGTGGGGGGTCTGGTTCTGGAAAAGGAAAATCCGGTCATGGCCAGGAGGCGGGACAAGGAGGAGGCGGAGGACGTATGCGGCTTCCGCTTACGAAAGAGGAATGGATCGGATATGTCTTCCAAGATCTCGAACTCCCCAATCTTGTGCTTAAGATGCTCACGAGTTCCGACGAATTGCGGCTGGAGCAACGCGGATTCAGTTCAGTAGGACCCGCACACCTGCTCGACCTCAAACGTACGATCCTCCGCTCCGACGGCCGTCTTCAGGTCATCGAGCAGCAGATCGAGGACGATCTCGACGAAGAGCGAAAGAAGATGAAGCAGCAAGAAGCGGTCATCGCTGAAGAGGAGGCAAAGAAGCAATCGGGCTCTCCCCGCTGGCGTCAGGCGCAGATGCAGAAGGGTTATCACCTTGAGCGTATCCGTGAGCTCGAGAATGAGCTCGGTGTCGTACCGCAGTTCGAAAAAATGGATCTTCGGTATCGGCATCACGAAATGATCCCAGTTCCGGTCACTGAGGCGGTGGTATTTTTCCACCTCGACGTTTCCGGAAGCATGTCAGAAAAAGACAAGCTGTTGGCACTAACGTTGTTCCGCTTCGAATATCTCTTTCTCACTAAGCTTTACCGTCGCGTGCACCTCGTGCTCATTCACTATCACGGTGAAGCGTACGAATGCCAATCGGTCGAAGAGTTTTTTGGGACTTCCGGAACGGGCGGTACGGAATATTCATGCGCCCTCGAGCTCCATCAAAAGATCCAAGAAGAGCGTTTTCCCGCAAGCCAGTACAACATCTACGTAACACATGCATCCGATGGCGACAACTTTACGGAAGATCGGGAAAAAACAATAAAGTTCATGAACGAGGTGGTGTTGCCGCGAACGCAGTATTACGTTTATGTGCAAATAGGCAACGAAAGAAAAGATACGGAGTTCTGGAGAACGTTCAGTAAGTTGCAAAAGCCGTATCCGCAACTGACGATCGCAGCGTTAACCGAACCTCGGGAAATCATCCCGGTCTTTCGGAAGCTGTTTAAGAAGAAAGGAGTGAAGGTCAAATGAAAAAGTTCGAGAGACCGATCTATGAAGGTGAAGAATGGACGCCCGCGCTTTTGCAACGCTTTCTCGAGATCTCTGAAGAGATCGCGGTCGAGAAGTGCGGGCTCGATCTTTATCCGAATGAGGTGAAGATCGTTACATCGAAACAGATGGAAGATGCGATGGTAACGGGAGCGCTCCCGCTCCAGCTTTACCACTGGTTTTATGGCATGCAAAGTTACCAAATTGAAGCCACGGGCTCCCGTGGATACCTGGAGATCGTGCAAAACACGAATCCATGCCAGCTCTATTGCGCAGAGAACAACACGGCAACTGAAATGCTCGTCGTGATCGCGCATGCCGGTTGCGGACACAATGCGGTGTACAAGAACAATTTCCTTTTCCGGCAGTTTACGAATCCGAAAGGAATCGTCGACTACCTCATCTTTGCCCGAGATTTCTTGCGAAAATGCGAAGAAAAATACGGAGAAGAGCGTGTTTCCGACCTCATGACGGCCTGCATGGCGCTGGGACCATATTCGGTGGACTTGATACGTAAACCGAAACCCCGTTCATACGACGACGAACTCGCACGTCTCCAAAAAAGAGTCGAGCAGTTCGAACGGAGTTTCAATCCGGTCTTTCATGACCGATCCTCCAGTCCTCTTCGTGGGCAGAATGAGATCGAGATCAGGATACCGGAGTCGCCGGACGAAAACATCTTGAAGTTCATCGAAAAGCAAGGGCCTCGTCTTCGGGTGATTGAAGAATGGGAGGCGGAAGTCACCCGGATATTTCGCAAGATCAACGAGTACTTCTATCCTCACACACGCACCAAGGTTGTCCACGAAGGTGCAGCGTGTACGCTCCAGCGGACGGTTTTCAATTGCCTTTCTCCTTTGGAGCTCGGTGCGGTCTCTAATAGCGCGATGAACAACTTTTTCGACGTCCACGCGCGGGTGACCGGACAGCCAGGATATCGTTGGAGAGACAAATTTGAGGGAAAAATTCCGCTCTGGGGTATCAATCATTATTCCCTGGGTTTTCAGTTGTTTCAGGACATTGAACGGATCTGCCGTGAGCCGACCGACGAAGATCGCGCATGGTTCCCGGACCTCATTGGTGCGAATTTCTGGGAAGTGTTCCGACATATCATTGCCGAACATGATGATGAATCGTTCATTCAGACCTATTTTTCACCAAAATTGATCCGGGATTACGCATTCTTTGCGCTGGAAGACGATCCGGAGCACGATTATTTTGAGGTGACGGACATTCACAATGAGGAAGGGTACCGCCACGTCCGCGATCGTTTGGCACACCAGTATGCATATCATGCAGCGTTGCCTAATCTTGAAGTCGCTTCGGTTGATATCGGAAGCGGCTGTGCGCTGACATTGCGGCATACCCAGCATGACCGTGTGCATCTTGACGGCAATTCCGTTGGCGAGTTCCTCTTTATTGTGCACCGAAATCTTTGGCCGCGTACGATGAGGATCGAGTCGGTCGATGCAGAAGGGAAGGTGACCGATCTTTGGATCGCCAACGAAGGAAAAGTAACAAATGTCGTTCCTCGTTAACGACAAAACATAAATGGTTTGTTCATTCATGCGCCGCACTTTGTGGCGCTTTTTTATACAAAAATCGCTCCTATCTCGATCGCCGGGGAGATAAAAAACCGGCATGTTTTGCCGGCCATGAAGATTATGTTTTTGCAATGCGCGTATGCTCATCAAGATGTGCGTGGTCATTCCACGAGTGCAGTTTCCATAACATTCCAGTTTTCCAGTAGTTCTCGGTATACTCGAGATGCATGATCCCGGTGTTGGCGACGTTTTTTGCGGGAACGAATTTGTCCCAGAACGTTCGTCCATTCAGTTGTTCGCCGAGAAGAACATACGCGAAGATCACTTTCATAAACATCCCGTGCGAGACGACGACAATGGTTCGCTCCGGAAGCGTTTCGAGCAATGTGAGTGCCTTCTTCGCACGCAGGATAAGATCTTCAAAATTCTCCTCATCGGAATACCGCCAGCCTGGAACGCCGTAATGTTTCGCGATCTCGTCCCAGATCTGTTCAGTTTCCGGAACACCAGCTTTTGTTCCCAGCATGATCGACGGATTCACGCGCTCGATGAAGAGCTCCGAATATTCGACGGAAGCGGGGCACGAAGCATCAATGAGCGGCCGCGCGGTTTCCGTGGTGCGCACATAGGGGCTTACCAGAATACATCCGACGGGGAGTTGGGCGATACGTTTTGCCACAGCACTTGCCTGTATCCTCCCTTTTTCGCTGAGCTGACTTTTGGGCCCTTGGCGGATTCCCGTCGCATTTGCTACGGACTCCCCGTGGCGAACGAAATAGACATGTTTTGAGCTCATAAGCCGAGTACCTCTTGATAGTTCGCCCACGTGAGGCGGCGGTTGTTGTATCTGCGGTTGTACGGCTGATCGTAGAATACTTGTTCCCATGAAGGCGTGCAAACGCCGGGCACATTCGGTTTGTCGTCGATCAGGATGTCGCCGTGAACGAGTGTCTTATCACGAGTGAGAACGATGCGCTCTACGAATTTTTGCCCGAGATGTTTCTCGATCCACGCGAACTTCTCGGGTACGCAGAACGTATGCTTGCGTTTTGGCGCTGTTACGATCCGGACGTCATGCCCTAGTACAAGCATCGTTTCAAGTGCCTCTTTTGCTCCGGATATCGGACTCAGACTCCCGAAAAATCCTTTTCGCACGGTAATCTCCTCAATGAGATCGCGATATTCGGGGGGATAATTCTTATCGACATCATATTCCGCTGAATCCGCCAGCGAGACCCAGACCTTTTCAGGGTGTTCGTTTTTCCATATTTCAAGAAACCGCGCGTGATAATTCGCGAGTACGTCGTCCTGGTCGATCAGAATGATTTTTTTATTGGTGTTGTTCATGATTATTTCCTTTGTGAACAAAGAAGCGCTGAAAAGATCTTTCCTTGGATGATCGCGTCATCAAGCGCACGGTGCGGAAGTTTCTCGAATGGCATACCTGCATATTGAGCCATGTTCTTGAAAGTCGCTTTGTCCCAAGAGCATCCGGTCATTCCCATGAAATATGCTTTCATGTCCAAGGCTGAATGTCCGAAGGGGTTTTTAATGCCATACGCGGTGAAGTACCATGCGACGAACATCCAGTCGAATGGTGCATTGTTCCCGACAAAGACCGGATTTTTCTCTCCCGCCACTTGGTTCACCCAGTTCGCGAAAGCCCTCATCGTTGTCTTGGCGCCGTACATCCCTGTTCGTCCGAGGAGTATGCTGACGTCAGTGATGTGCATTACGGCGAGTATTTCCGGATCGTAGGAATTTTTTGAGAGGAGCTTCACTTTTTTTTCAAAGCATTTTTGTTCTTTACTGATAACGCATGCACCGAGCTCGTACATACTGTACATACCCGGAGTCGGTCCCGTTGTTTCAATATCGACCGAGATAAGGCATTCATTCATGGTCACTTGTCCTCCCAGTTCACGGAATTTTCCGGGACTTCATAGGAAGGACCTTTGTTTCCCCGCTCGGTCACGGCAATCCCGCCGTCACTGATACAGCCATACGTGTATCCGTGATATCTAAAAACGCATTTCCCTCTTTTCCAAGTTTTGTGAAGCCAAGGATACTTTTCTTGGTCCAAGGTGTATCGGAGTATGCCGCGCATGATTTTTCCCTTTCAAGGTACGGATGATCTGATCTGAACGTACACCCGGGAGCATCAACTCGTCTTGAAACAATTCAAAATTTGTATGTATTTTGTCGATTGCGCTGATTTAAGTTGTTTTTCCAATGTTATTTTTGTATAATAACTTGTATCAAATTCATACAACAATATGGACCATAAGGAATTTCTCACAAAGCTCGGCTTGGATGAACGCGAAAGCGCGGTGTATCTCACGCTTCTTGAACAAGGGAAATCGGGCGTTTCCGGTATTGCCCGAAGGACAGGTCTTTATCGGACAATGGTTTACGACGCATTGGGTGGACTGTTGAGAGAAGGGTTGGCCAGTATTTCCCTGGAAGGAAAGTACAAAGTCTATGCTGCGGAATCGCCCAAAAAATTTGAAGCGAAATTTCTCAAACTTTCGGATGAGTTCGATCGGGGAATGGCGGAGCTTACGGCATTGCACCAAAGCCCTGATGCGTGTCGACCGGTCGTGAAATATGTTGAGGGCGCCGATGCTATCCGCGCGATCAACGATGATGTGGTAATGAGTTTAAAGCGGGGAGATATCTATTATCGCTACAGTTCCTCAAAGGTTACCGAGCACGAATGGCGCCACAATTATCTTTCAAAAAAATATCGTGTCTTCCGAGATCAAAAACAGCTTGAGCGCAAGCTCATAACAAATGTGCCGAATAAGATGAAAAAAACACCGAGACTTGAGCGCGAGATCAAAGTAGTTCCGCCGGACTTTGATCTGTTCGAGTACAACATTTCCCAGATCATTTACGGGAATAAGGTTGCGGTGATCGACTACAATACCGAGACTGCTGTCGTGATCGAAAATCCTACGATCGCGAAATTCCAAGAGAAGATCTTTCAGCTCCTTTTCCGCAAACTCTAGTTTGTGTTATCCTTACGCTATGTCAGCAGTCAAAAAAACCTACGCACATGCAGTGATCGCCACCGATGTGGTCATTTTTACCGTCGAGCATGGCGTGCTTAAGGTGCTCCTGATCGCTATGAAGAAACACCCCCATGAAAAGCACTGGGCGTTGCCTGGCGGACTGGCAAGAGGGGAGGAAGGACTTGAAGATACGGCAAACCGCCATCTTTTCGACAAAACCGGAGTGCGTGATGTGTATCTCGAACAGCTTGCGACATTCGGCGATCCAAAGCGCGATCCGTTCGGCCGCGTTGTTTCGGTTGCGTATATGGCACTGCTTCCATCTCCCGTGCTTCGCCTGAAAACAACGAAAGAGTATGCGGGAGTGGCGTGGTTTCCCATAGCGAAAGTTCCGTCGCTCGCGTATGACCATAAAAAAATTTTGCAGTTTGCCTGCGAGCGATTGGCTGGGAAACTTTCTTATACCAATATTGCCTACGGACTTCTTCCTAAAGAATTCACGCTTTCGGAATTACAATCTACCTATGAGATCGTGCTTGGGCACCGGCTCGATAAGCGTAATTTCCGAAAAAAGCTGCTTGTGCTTGATCTGGTCAAATCGACAAAGAAATATCGCAGGAAAGGGGCGCATCGTCCGGCGGAGCTCTATCGCTTCACGCGCCACACCCCGATGGTTGTCGAGGTCCTTTAAACGAAAAATCCGCTTATTCTTCGGCGCAGAACTGTCTTCGGACAGTATTTTTGTCGTCCTTACTTAGTGTATTATACACACTTTATCCACAGTTCGGGCTTGCACATGTTTTTATTAGTGTATAAAGTACACGAAGTAGAACAACGCGTTGCCTCTCCGAAAGGGTTCATTCTTTCGGAGAGGCGGCCTCGGGAAACGAAATCTCCCAAATATATGAGGCAACTGTTTTATCGCGATGTTCTGCTGTTCATTGATAACTTAACAGAGAAAGGAAGTAGCTATGAGAAAAGCACTCAAGGTCCACCTGTTGGTCATTGACCCGCAAGTGGACTTCATGGATTCGGCCGGATCAAGCCTGCCGGTTAACGGCGCGAACGAGGACATGAAACGCCTTGCGGCGCTCGTGGCTCGTGTCGGGCACAAGTTTGAGGATATCCACGTGACGCTCGATTCGCACCATACGATCGATGTGGGGCATCCGGGCATGTGGCGCGATCGAGACGGCCAATTGCCGCCGCCCTTCACGCTCATTTTTGCGAAAGATATCGCGAACGGTATTTGGACGCCGCGCGATCCGCAACTGCGTCTCCGCATGTCGACGTACGCAGAAACGCTCGAGAAGAACGGGAACTACAACCTGATGGTATGGCCCGAGCATTGCAAGATCGGTTCCCCTGGGCACAACGTCCAGGCGGACCTTCTGAAAGCGCTCGAGGCGTGGGAGCGCAAAGAGTTCGCGACGGTGAATTATGTCACGAAGGGGGCGAACCCTTTCACCGAACACTATGGCGCGCTCATGGCCGAAGTGCCGGATCCGAATGACCCGTCAACGATGCTCAATAGCGATTTTCTCACGATGCTCCAGGAAGCGGATATTGTCGGCGTTGCCGGCGAAGCGCTTTCGCATTGTGTGAAGTCGACGGTCGATCAGATCGCGCGCAATATCGGTGACGAGCATATCCAGAAGTTTCACATTCTCACTGACTGCACGAATCCCGTGCCGAAAGTGGGGAATGGTCCTGACTTTCCGGCGATCGCGTCTTCGTGGCTGAAGGTCATGGAGTCGCAAGGAATGACGCTGGTCTCGTCGGCCGACTTCTTGAAATAACATCTCACGATTCTTGAAAGGAGAATACTATGCCTCGTCTGATCACCCCCGAAGGGATGCAGAACCATAAGTTGGGCGGGAACTTCACGTTCACCGCGAAGCGTATCGAACACTTAGGTGCGACGGAATACACCTTGGTGACGATCGCGACCGATGAGTCCGGATCGGTTTCCGGATTCATGGATCAACTTCTGGCGATGGTGCAGGAATCGGTCGGCTCATGCAAGAGCTCGCCGCGTTCCGACAACCTGCTTGTCCGCGTGCTCTATTTCTCGGACAAGCATCCGAACGGCGTGAAGGAAATTCACGGCTTCAAACCGCTTGCCGAGATCGACCCGGCGCAGTATCCGATGCCGAATCCCGGCGGGTGGACGCCGCTGTGCGATGCGGTCTATTCCGCAATCGGCGCGATGAACAAATACGGCAAAGAGCTGTATGACCGGGACTATCTTGCGAATGGTATCGTGTTCATCATCACTGACGGTGGAGAGAACGCATCAGTCGCGACGATGCCTATGGTAAAGACTGAGCTCGCGAAGTCGGTTACCGGAGAGATCCTCGAATCGATGATCTCTATCCTGATCGGCGTGAATGTCGATCGCTGCAAGGATATCCTCGACGAGTTCAGCCGAGAAGCGGGCATCACGCAGTTCATTGATGCCGGCGACGCCAGCGCGAAAAACCTGGCAAAGATCGCCAATTTTGTTTCGCGTTCGGTGTCGAGCCAGTCCCAATCACTGGGGACGGGCGGCCCGAGTCAGCAGATCGCGGCAACGATCTGAATATCGACAACCTGGGGCGGCGCACATACCGCCCCTTTTTCTTTCGGAGGTCCATATGTTCAAGTTTTCCGCTGACCATCATTTTGTGATCGGCCGCGATCACGTGCTTCAGGCAAAACCATGCCAAGATCACGCGCTTTCGTTTGCGCAGGACGATCTTGCAATAGCGGTTGTTTCCGACGGCTGTTCGTCGGGAGGAGAGACGGATATGGGTGCGCGCATGCTGACGTTCACTCTCATAAACACGATAAAAAAAATGAGAAAGATCGCCGATGACACCCCGCTCTCGAAAAGTCCGGCACACATCCGATTTGCGCAGTGGATCATGCTTAAGGAAGCGGTTGGGCTGCTTGGTTTTTCGGCGCATGACGCGCTTGCGACGTGTACGTATGCGTACCTGACGCCCTCTGGCGGCTATGTTCATCTTCGCGGTGACGGGGTCATAGCGCTCCGGTTTCGTGATGGAAGTTCGACGCTCCTCCGCTACGATTGGGACAACAACATGCCTTTTTATCCCGCGTATGCGGATGACGGACCGAGAGGCTATGACTGCTTTATCGAAGCGCATGGCGGCTCGCTCTTGAAAGAAGTATTCAAAGAAGAGGAGTGGATGGAACGACCGGGACGCGTATGCGCAAAAGTTTCCGAAACGATGCATTCTTTAAGTGCCGGAATACAGGGAAGAGTTATTCCGTTCAGTAGAGATGAGCTCGCGAATATGGCATCCATTTCCGTCTTTACCGACGGAGTGACGCAAGTTGACGGTGTTGACTGGAAAGATACGGTCATTCAATTGCTCGACTTCAAAACAACGGAAGGTGCCTTCGTGAAGCGCCGGATGAATCGTCTGCTTAAAGACTATCGGAAGCGCGGTGACGAACCTTCCGATGACATCGCCTGTGCGGTGGTCCTTATTGATTGCAACGACGAGAAAGGAGAAGATTATGAGCGCGCTGAAACTCCCCCGGAAAATAATACTTGAGGGGAAAGGGACACTCACGCTCCGCCTACCGGATTATCTTTCAAGCGGCGGCGAAGGCTCCATTTATCGTGTGGGGAATACTGTGATCAAGCTCTATGTCGATCAGGATAAGATGCGTTACGACGGCATGGCGGAAAAAATCACGCTGCTTCGAAAACTCACGCATCCTTCCATCGTTGCGCCCTGCGGCATCGTGACCTTGCCTTCGGGTGAGCCGATCGGCTTTCACATGGCGTATGTCTCAGGAGAACCGCTCTCGCGGGTCTTCACCAATGACTTCCGTCAGCGTGAAGGATTTACGGACGAGATGGCAAAGATACTTGTCGCGCGGATGCGTGAAACGGTGGATTTCGCCCACGATAAAGGTGCGATCTTGGTTGACGCGAACGAGCTCAATTGGCTTGCGCAGATCAAAAACACGAGTGAGCCGATGCCGTATGTGATCGATGTGGATTCGTGGGCGATCGGAAAGTTCGGGGCTTCCGTGATCATGCCGTCGATCCGCGACTGGCACGCGAAACGCTTTGATCAGGCAAGCGACTGGTTCGCCTGGGGAATCGTGACGTTTCAACTTTGGACGGGCATTCACCCGTACAAGGGAAAGCTCGATGGGTACAGGCCGGGTGATCTCGAGACGCGCATGAAAGCGAACAAGTCCGTTTTTTCTCCTGGTGTTCGTCTCAATCGGGCCGTGCGGGATTTTCGCGTCATTCCTGCGCCGCTTACCGAATGGTATGAGGCGACATTTGAAAAAGGACTACGGACAAAGCCACCTTCACCGTTGGACACTGCCGTTACGGCGGTGAATAAGCGGATGATCATGCGGATAATCACTACGCAGGCAGGCGCGCTCATCTTCGAGAAACTTTTTGAAGATGTTTCTCGTCCGATCATCGGTGTTTTTCCCTCGGGAATTTTGCGGCTTGGAGATGGCACACTGCTTGATCTTTCCACAAAGCGTACGATTGGAAAGTTTCTTACACCGAAGAGTGAAGTCATTAAAGTTGAAGGCGGTTGGCTTCTGGCGAGTATCGTTGACGGCACGCTTGTCGCCGATTATGTCGCCGAAGCGACTGGCTTGTCGGAACGACTGAGCCTTCCGATCGCGCTTTCTGGACTTTTTCGTTCCGGGAACAGACTTTTTGCGGTCACTGAACAAGGTCTTACCGAGTTCGCACTTCGTCTGTTTGGGAAGCCGATACTTGCCGTCGGCGGGACGTGGGGTGCACCCCAACGGTCGACAAAATTTTTCGACGGCGTTGGGATCCACGATTCATTGGGGGCGAAGTTTCTGATACTTCCGTTTGCGGAGAGTGCATGTGCGATCGTGCGCACGCCCGAGCTTGATTCGCTCACCGTGGTTGATGCGAAAGGCGGAGCACGATTTGTTGCGGTGATCGCGCTCAAGAAAAATGGCGAGTATGAGCGGCTTGAATTTACCCTCGATCGTGAACATGGGTCGTATGTGTTCTCCAGGACGCTTGCGGATACGCCGGAATTGAACATGGTGATTCTTCCCAAGGGCGTTGTCGCTTCTGTCGTAGATGACGGGTCGCTCATGATCCTTGTTCCGACGAACGGAAAGACGGTACATGTTGCTGATAAATATATCGCCACTGACATGATGCTCACGCGTCTCGATGATCAAGTGCTCTATATCAAAGACGGAGCACTGTGGAGTGTGCGAATGCGTTAGAAAAATGCGGTTGAGGCAGGGTGACCTGCCTCATTTTTTTTGAAAAAAATTTGACACACAAAGAGCCTCTTGCTATGGTTTTTGTGGCTGTAACAAGGGACACAAAGGAGTAGAACGGAATGGACACGATCAAAATCTGCCGTGAGACCGATGCGCTCGTCATCGTGGACGTACAGAACGATTTCATGCCCGGCGGGGCACTTGCTGTCCCTCGAGGCGATGAAGTGGTGCCTGTTATCAATGCGTTGGCAGGACATTTTGACAATGCGGTTTTTACGAAGGACTGGCATCCTGCGGGACATATTTCGTTCGCGTCTTCGCATCCTGGGAAGAAGCCGTTTGAAACGATCACGCTTCCTTACGGTGAACAAGTGCTCTGGCCGGATCACTGTGTGCAGGGAACGAAGGGCGCCGAACTCCATGTTGGCCTTTCAATTCCGCACGCAAGATTTATTCAGAAAGGCTACCATCCGTACACCGATAGTTACTCCGCGTTCAAGGAGGCGGACGGAACATCGACCGGACTCGGCGATAGTTTGCGTGCACGAGGGATCAAGAGGCTTTTCTTTGTCGGACTCGCGACGGACTATTGCGTTGCATGGTCGGCGATGGATGCCCGGCGTGAACGTTTCGGTGTTCTCGTTATCGAAGACGCTTGCCGCGCCATCGACATGAACGGTTCGCTCGCCAAGGCTTGGCAAGATATGTCTGCCCTGCAGGTGGGGCGGATCATCTCCTCGCAAATCGCTTAACGCGCAGCGGTTCCATCAGCCCGGATCTTCCCGGGCTTTTTATGAATATTTCTGCCGATCCAAGCAACTGTTGCGTAACATATTAGATAGTGTAATAATAACACTAATGAGAACAGAAAGAGCGAAACGCATCGCCGTTGTCGGATCGGCGGCAAATCCGGTGACCAAAGCGCATCGTGAGTTTGCGGAGGTACTCACCGAGAGCGGGAGGTTCGATCTCATACTCTGGCTTCCTTCCGGGTCGCGTCTTGATAAACCCGATCTTGTTTCTTCGGAACATCGGGTATGCATGACCGAACTTGCCTTCAATGAAGCATGGCGAAAAAAACAGCCGACAAAATTTGAGATCGATCTTCGTGAAGCCCGTGGCGCATCGATCCCGACCGCCATTCTGTTGCGGGAGTTTGAGCAAGAGTATCCTGACGCGGAAATTATTTTTGCGACAGGTGTCGATGTGCTCGTGCCGCGCCCTGAGTACGGCGGGAAGTGCGAGGTGCTCCATCATTGGAGGGAGGGCGAGTCGCTCATGAAGAACTGGACGTTCGTCGTGTTGCCGCGAGAAGGTTATCCGCATCCGCGGCTCTTGCAGGAGAAAGGGGAGATCCCGGCGCACTTCATCGTTCTTGAACGGACGGTCGGAGATATTTCGAGCACGGAAATTCGCAGGAGGATCGCTCATGGTGAACCTTTCGATGATCTGGTCGATCCGCCAGTCGCGGAATACATCCGAGCGCATAAGCTCTATCAGTAGTGTTCATTACGGGCCCTGCCCCGTAGATCGGGCCTCTTGGCAGGATTACTGTGGGGTTGACAGCAGTTTGATAGTGTATATAATACACTAAGATACGGCAGTTCCTTGAGTAGCCTTTACAGACTGCATACTATGACGTAGTTTGCACTGAGAGGTTTTGTTCCACGACAACTTGTCAGGAGGTCGTATATGTACGGTTTTAATCCGTTGGTTGGAGATGGTGCGCCGATCATTGGTGCGGTGCTGAGCAATGACTCATATAAGTTCACGACCGGACAGTTTGCATTGCTGTGTCATCCGAGAACGCCTGTTGTTTCCGCATTTCACAATCGGACGGCATCCGAGCGTCTTGCGGAGATCATCGATGAACGCGATCTGCGGCGCGAGCTCGATCATGTCCGCTCGTTACGCATGCGGCCCGACGAGATCGATTACCTGTATGGATTACGACTTGTTAACCATGTTCCCAGATATGCGCCGAAAGAGACGAATCATCCGCGGGTCTTCCACGATGAGTACGTCGATTTCATGAGAGAATTCCAGTATCCGTCCTATCAGCTTTCCGTGACGGCCGACGGGCAATATGACCTGCGTTTCCCGGGTCTCTGGGAAAAACAGACGTATTGGGAATGTCCTGGGATGCGGATCATGAATACACTTCGTATCCGTGCACTGCTTGCACAGATGACACCGGAGCAGCAGACAAAGATCTATCGGGACGCACAAGAACGCCTTGAAGAGAAGATCCTCTTTTTCAAGGCCCATCCGTGGATCCAGTTCATCGATTTTGGTTTTCGCCGTGCAGGAGGACCGGAGTGGCACGATGAATTGGATGAACGTCTCTTTCGCGCTCTTCCGCCGAAACAGCTTCTGGGAGTTTCCGAAATGAGTGCGGCCCGTCGACATGGTACCCCGAGCTTGGGGACCATTCCTCATGAACCCATTCAGGTGCTTTCGGGTATCTATTACGAGGACGATGACCGTGCGGGAACGATGGAATCTCATCAGCGCTTTTTCTTGGAGTGGGATGAGTTCTATGACGGAGAATTTTCGGTCGCACTCACCGACACATACGGAAGAAAGTACTTCTTCGATAACTTCCCGCATGGCCTTGCCGTGCGCTGGTCAGGTCTTCGCCAGGACTCCGGTAATCCCGTCTCATTTCTTGATGATGCCGAGGATTTTTATCGGCGTCACAAGGTGGAGATGCGGACGAAGCGTGCAGTGCCGAGTGATGGTCTCACCACGCGCTTGATCCATTCCATTGATGCGGCAAATCGTGAACGCTTCAATGTTGCACACGGTCTTGGGACAAGTCTCACCTTTGACTTTTCCGATGAGTTTGGTGTTTCCCCGATCCCGAGCATTTCTATTGTGGTGAAAGCCGTAGAAGCCTGTGGCCATGAGCTGGTGAAGGTGCCGGATAACTCCGCCAAGGCGCTCGGATCACCTGAAGCGCTCGCGCGGGTCAGGCGTCTCACCGGTGATGTTGCCGATAAGACATTCGTCACACCGGCAAGTTAGTCGATTTGTTTATTTTGGCGGAGGGGACACTCTCTCTTCCGCCCATTTATTCAGTTTCGCACAATATTGTGGGCAACTGAAAAAATGAAGTTCTTTGATTAAAAGGAGTGACGATGAATTTAGCTCTGACGTTAGCAGATCGCATTTTCGCCATGTTCGCGTTGGGCGCGATCGGCGATGCTTTGGGCGCTCCGCTTGAGATGATGACCGCGACCGAGATTGCAAAACAATACGGACGTCTCACTACATTCGTTGAGCGCGGAGATCACAAATTCGGGCCGATCGCAAAAGGCGAGACGACCGATGACACACAGCTCAAGCTTGCGATCGCACGTTCGATCGTGCACATGCTCGGGATCGATCTTGGCGATATCGCTCGCGAACATGTCGCAGAACTTCCGCGTACGACACGCGGATGGGGCGGAAGTACCAGAGAGGCAGTCAAACGACTTGAAGCAGGCGCACATTGGAGCGTGTCCGGAAGCGCCCCATGCCGCACGCAGAAAAAACGCGGAAAAGGAAATGGCGTGGCGATGAAGATCGATCCCGTTGGAGCTTTTTGCGCTTTACGCGGTGTTGATCCATTGCTGAGCGGTGAACATCGGACCGAGATCAAATCTCTTGCGCTCATGACGCACAATAGTGCGATGGGCGTCGCGTCAGGTCTCGCGCAGGTGGTGGCTATTCACCATTTGCTTGGAAATAGCATCGTTCTTCCGCAGAGTTTTGCAGAGCGAGTGACGCATGCTGCCTTGATCGGCGAGAGGGTGTTTCCTGCAGCTGTCATCAATGACGACGACTTTCTCTCCGAACGTTTTCAGTTGCTCGGAGGAGTGACCCCCGAGACCTCGAATGAGTTGCTTCGTTCGAATTTCGGGAACGGCGGCTGTTATGTCTATGAGTCGCTTCCAGTCGCTTATGCGCTCTTTTTACGCAAGCCACATTCCATAGAGGCGCTCTATGATGCGGTTGCGTTCGGCGGGGATACCGACACGGTCGCGTCCATCGTTGGGTCGCTCCTCGGGGCGTTGAACGGTTCAATGCTCATACCGCAAGCGCTGTGGAGCATGATCAATCGCCGTCAGGAGATCGAAACAACGGTCGCAGAATTCGTTCAAGCGCTCACTCCTTGATCTCGTCTGGCGGAAGGGATGACCTTCCTTCCGCCCATTTATTGAGCCGCTCATGATAGCATGGACGGCTGAAGAGATGTTGTTCTTTAAATATGGTTCATAGGTTCATAAAGGAAAAAAAAGATGAAAGTTGCTGTCATACAGTCGCATATCCTAGTCGGTGATTTCGCCGGAAACGCGGAACGCCTGCTTGCTGCATACAAAAAAGCCGTCGCAAGCGGCACGGAAATTGTCGTCGCGCAAGAAGATGCGATCGCCGGCTATTGCGAAGGCGATCAGCGGTTCTACCCGTCGTTCCTCCAAGCGCATGATGCTGCTCTTTCCGTCCTTGCGAAGAACATCGGCGATGTCGGTCTGGTGATGAGTGTCACTGTGCCGAACGGCGGACAAGGAAAGCCGCTCTTCAATATGGGCGTGCTCATACAGCATGGCACGATAAAAAATCTGCAGGCAAAAACCAACCTCGCGACCGATACGGTCTTCAATGACTACCGCTGGTACGAACCGAACACGCTGGGGATCGAGATATTCGAATATCGGGGCCTCCGCTTGGCGGCGCTCATTTGCCAGGATCTGTGGGAAAAATACGACGCCGCGCATGGCGAACATTTTTTCACGCGGTATCCGATTTCCGAGTTGAAAGGAAAAGGCGTCGACTTACTGCTCGTTCCCAACGCCTCGCCGTACTGGTGGGGGAAAGGAAGCGTGCGGGAGGAGATGGTACGCGATGTGACGAGAGAACTCGGCTGCGCCGTCCTCTATGCGAATTATTGGGGTGGACAGGACGAGCTTGTCTTTGACGGCCGGAGTTTCATCATGAACAAAGATGGCGTGGTCATCGGCGTTGCACCGGCGTATGCGGATGCCGTCGTTGTCGCCGATCTTGCCGGTCCAGAAGTCGGTTATTTTTCCGATCAGGACGACATCAATGCGCTTGAAGATGCGCTGGTCATCTCACTCCGTGATTATGTCGAAAAGAATCGCATCAAAGGGGTGGTCATCGGTCTTTCCGGCGGTATCGATTCGGCGCTTGTCGCCGCACTTGCCGTAAAAGCGCTCGGTCCGGAAAAAGTGGTCGGCGTACGGCTTCCCTCAGCGTATTCGTCGGACGGGAGTTTGACGGATGCTCTCGCGCTTGCGAAGAATCTCGGTATTCGTCTCGAGACCGTTCCGATCGCTGATGTTTATGAAACACTCCGAAAAAGTGTTACTCCTCTGATCGGCTTTCATGAGCCGGGAGAGATCGCGGGTGACGTGACCGAAGAGAATATGCAGGCGCGCATTCGCGGGATGATCTTGATGGCGTTCGCCAATCGTTTTGGTTTTATCCCGATCGCCACGGGGAATAAGTCCGAATTCTCGGTAGGATTCGCCACGCTCTACGGCGACATGTGCGGCGGGTTTGCGCTCATCAAAGACGTGCTCAAACGTGATGTGTACCGGCTTGCGGAAAATTGCAACCGGGACGGTATCATGATCCCGAAAAATTCGATCACCAAACCGCCGTCTGCGGAGCTGCGGCCTAATCAGGTAGACTCGGATTCGCTTCCCGATTACCCGACACTTGACCCGATACTTGAACTGCACATTGAACAGTCCAAAGGTGTTGAGGAAATTGTCGCGGAAGGATTTGACCGCAAAACAGTCAAGCGCGTTGTGCTCATGACCGCGCGCGCAGAGTTCAAGCGCCGTCAAGCTCCGCCCGGACCGATCGTATCGAAAGAAGGTCTCGCGTGGCTCAACCGGCAGTATCCGATCTCGACGAAATTCCTTCCATAGGAGCGTGTTTATGATCTTGATCAAAAAATTGCCAAACATGAGCGCCCGGGATAAACGGTTCGTACTTCGTCCGTTTGAGCAAGGTGATGAAATTGCGCTCGTGCGGCATATCAACTCATCGCGTATCGCCGAACGTGTCTCGAACATTCCCCATCCGTATACGGAAAAACATGCGCAAGATTGGCTCCTCCGGCTCGCAGAAGAACGGGACAAGTTTCATTACGCACGCCGCATGGATTTTGCGATCACTGTCTCCGATGAGGTGGTTGGATCGATCGCGTTCATTAACATCGACGGGCATAAGGCGCAGATCTCGTATTGGCTTGGCGAGGAGTTTCAGGGACGAGGGATCATGCCCGAAGTGCTTCGTCTTGTTGCCGAGTTCGGGTTCACCGTGTGCGGTTTCAAGCGCATCTGGGGTTACACATGGGAGACAAATCCAGCTTCTCAGCGTGTGCTTGAAAAAGCGGGTTTCACCCGAGAGGGCGTACATCGTAAAGAGTGGTACAAGAACGGCGCCTATCATGACTCGGTCATGTATGCGATCGTACAATAAAAAACATACCAGAAAAAAGAAAAATGCCGCACCCATGGGTGCGGCGATGTTTTTTTATCGCGACGGAATATCTTGTTCCGAAAGCTTGCTTACGCTTCCGCCGGAAGTGAGCGACTCCATGATCGCGTTGGCGAGCATGTTGTCGCAGGGGATCATCGTAAGAAAGTCCGCGTGATCTTTCAGATATTGCGGCGGCCGGGGGATGGTATTCAGTGCCAGTACTTTTATTCCTTCCTTTCGGAATTTTGCTTCAGCCGTACGCCACGTCGCGTCTTTACCGGGAACATCTCTCGGACTTGCGAGCCAGTGCGTCGTGCATGCGGTAATACTTGCGGCGCCCTCTTCCCGAAGCCTCGCTGCCGCACTGATCATTGTGCCGGCGGTATCAATGAGGTCGTCCGGCAGTATGACGTTGAGGCCGATGATCGGATCGCCGATGTAGCGTTTGGCGTTGGCGACATTTGCCTCTACGCGTTCTTTGTAGACCAGTCCCTTAAAAGGAAAACCCGACCGCTTCGCGAATTTTTCTGCGCGTTTGACGCCCCCGACATCCGCGGCCACAACCCCGACAGTTTTTGCGTTCCAGCTGGGGATCCCGAGCGCGTATTCCGCGAGAAGGACTTGTCCCTTGAGGTCGTCGGTCTGGACATGATCAAATGCGAGAACGATCTGTTCCGCGTGAAGATCGAACGTAAAAAGTCCGTCCACGCTCGGATAGTGTTCAATGATCCTCGCGAGCTCTTTGACATTGGTCGAGGTTCGGGCTTCGGATTTTCTATCCGCTCTTCCTTCCCAGAAGTGAGGGAGAACGACCTTGATCGATCGCGGAGAACCGAAATGAGCGGCGTTCAGGATCTTTCCGAGTTCGGCAAGTCCGAGATCGGGACGATCGATCGGGGCCGCATAGAAGAGATAGACCTCAGTGCGCCGGACCGATTGCGTGATCTTCGGCAAAGTGATGCCGTCCGCGAATCGCTTGACCTCAATGGGGATGACGTCGCGCACCGCAAAATCTTTTGCCGCCATGATCCCATGCACACTCTGTGCGAGCGGCAGCATGTCGGGAACCGCAATGAATGATATCTTATCGCCTCTCGGCATTGGACACCTCTCCTTATATAGAGAACAAAATGTGGAAGAACAGAATGAACGGACAATAACATTATTTACGGCTTCTGTGAAGCGCGGTCAAAAAAGAGGGCATCCGCCCTCTTGCCGTTATCGATTCAAAATAAATTTTTTGAGGACCATTGCATGGTCAAACGCGAATTTTTCGTCCGGCATCGCGAGGATCTCTTCGGGACTCATGAGCACGACCTTGGTCAGATGTTTTTCATCGCGTATCTCGCCGTGTGCTTCACCGGTGAATACACAGGAGTGACTTGACTCGTAACGCGGATCACGCCATGCACCGCTTTTTTCCATGAAGAATTTCTTCCCCGTAAGCACCAGCCCTGTTTCTTCGGTGAATTCTCGGCCTGCGGCTTCTTCCGCATTTTCACCTGGATCGACGTGTCCGCCCGGGAACGCGAAGCCGTAGGGATAATGCAGACGTTCAATGAGCACGATCTTGCTCTCGTATCGCGCGATGACATCGGTCATCTCGATCGTTTTGCCGTACGTAAGGAGTGCGTACACTTCACCGGCGAAGAGTTCCCGCCCGCCAAGTTCTCCCAGTTCCATGAGTGTCGAGAGTCCGACGACTGAAGCACCGAATGACTCGATAAGTTCTTTGCCTGCATGTGCAGTTCCGCCGGTCGCCAAGAGATCATCAACGAAGAGTACGCGGTCGTCTTTTTGAACGACACCTTCTTTGATCTCCAAAGAATCTCGGCCATATTCTAAACCGTATTCTTTTCTGACGGTCTTCCCCGGCAATTTCCCTTTTTTGCGGATCATGAAGAAGGGGAGTGTCATTTCTTTAGCGAGCGCTCCGGCAAAGATGAATCCACGCGCATCAAACGCGCCGATCTTGGTGACCCCCGCGTGTTTCCAGCGTGACTGCATAAGGTCGATCACCATGCCGAATGCGAAGGGGTTGGCGAGCAAGGGGCTCATGTCTCGAAACAAAATGCCCGGTTTCGGAAAATCCGGAATGCTCTCGATCAGTTCATGGAGGATGACGCCATTGTTCATGTGTTTTCCTTTGTTCATGCTGTTTCTCTGCGCAAACGTTAACAGTTGTGCCGGCTTTTGTAAACCGGCCACATTTTTTGCTCAACCCAATCCCATGCCGTCAAATTGTCGCCGCTTGCGGAATTTCAGAAAAAACTCTTTCGGCTTTTATATCAGAAGCTTTAAATTGACAGCAATGCTTTTTATGATAGGGTTGCTCGAGAGGCTTCTTGTTGCCTCGTTACTGAGAGAGGGATATTGTGTCTGCCGACAAGTATGAATTTCTCGAGTGGTACAAGCTGGACCCGCTCATCCGTGCGTACATTATTCCCATGATTGAAGGGATAAGGCCTGGCGCAAATCTGGCGATGTACAAGATGGAACAAGAATACCCCGCCTATTTTTTACAGCAAAAACCCCTTCTCTTGAGTACTCGCTTGTAAGGCTTGGACTCTTGCACAAAAAACATGAGAGAGATTATTATATTGCTCGCGAGGCGTCGGTTTTGGAGCGTTTGTGGGTGAACGAACTCGAGATTGGCGAATTTCTTGGTTACCCCGACTGTTGCGCTAACGCTTTTTATGCCGGTTGTGAAAAAGCGATGACTCAAGGGTTTGAATGGGGTCCGGCGGTTCAGTTCTTACGAAAACGAAAGGTGAACGACAACCTGCTCTTCGACTACAATTTCCATGTTCCGTGCAGTATCGAATGTGAGCCGAGTTTAATGATGGGGAAAGCAATAAAGGAAGTTTTGGAAAAAAATGACCCAGGTGCGGCCGTTGCTCTTCGCGAATGGAACCAGTACGAATTTTACGAGTTTTACTATTTTTATCCTCCCGATGGGTTTCATCAATGAGGTATTATCCCGAGCAATGATCGGGATTTTTATTTTCGGTAATTTTTTCAATGTCGTTTTGTTTTCGAACGATATCTTGATGCAATGCGAACTGCGCTCTTGCTTTCGTGAGGTTTTGCGTTAAGCGGTCCGGGTAGTTCGCGGCGTCGAATGTAAAATACGATTCGCGGTAAGCGTCCGTCAAAAATCGCGCGGCAAGCTCAAGTGTGATCTGCGCGATCGCTTCCGGCAACGCGGCACGCTCTTCTTTACTCAAAAAGTCCGCAGTGTGGTCATAGCCCTCCATCATTGCGCGGAAAATCGCGAGATCAAATTCCGCGTGTTCGACATCGCCCTCGTCGGCGCGGTTGCACCAACTGCGCGCCGCATCAGCCAAGTCGATGAGGACGCTGTGCCGTCCGAGCGTATCGAGATCGAGCAGGGCGATCGCAGCTGATGAATGTTCGGCAAAACGGATATTATTCAACTTGAGGTCGCCGTGTATGATCCGCCTCGGAAGATGCATCCAGGCATTTACGTGTTTGCCGTAAGCATCTTTGATATGTGTGCCGAATGGCTCAAGCATCCGCTGTTTTTCTGAATCAGCGTACTCGCTCATGGTGTCGTTCAGTTTCGTCATAATGGAAGGAGTGTCATGGAAGCCCACGCGCGCATGTCTGAATTCATATTCGTGTTTCGCGAATGTATTATGGAAATTTCCGATCAACTCCATTCCATTCTGCGCTTCTTCCGGCGTCATACGGTCTTCGATCGTGCGTCCGGAAATATAGGTAAGTATGCGCCAGCAATCGCCGTTTTTTACGAGGCCAAGCTCTCCTGTTTTGGTGGGAACAAGCAGAGGGGTGGTAAGACCACGCTCCCTCATCGTGCGGGTCAACGCGTGGATATCTTCAAGAACCGCCGGGGAAAACATGGAGTGTAACTTTTGTAATACATAGCGTTCGCCGTTGTCGGTGGTGATGAGCAATGTCTCATTGATACGCCCATTTCCGAAAGGCTCGATGTTTGCTATCGTCCCGTCGATCTGGAACTGTTTCGCGATGTTTTGAAGCGGTGTTTCTTGCTGGGCGTCCATGAGCATAGTATATCTTGCGCTCTCGGGTCCTTCATAATTTGCCAATATACCGAGAAGTGTTTAGTCTCAAGCGATGGATCACCGCGGACTTTTTCAATGGGCAAAACGGCACCCGCTCTTCCTCTCCTTACTGTTACTTTTTGTCGTAGACTTTTTTATTCTCACTGCATATCTGGAACGAAAACACAGCGTACTTACCGTTGTGTTTCTTGATGTCGGCCAGGGTGACGCGGTGTTCGTGGAAGCACCGAACGGGAATCAGTTGCTCTACGACGCCGGACCGCCTACGGGTGCCGTCCTCCGTGCGCTCAGTGAAGTCATGCCGCGCTGGGACCGTTCGATCGATGTGGTTGTGCTTTCGCATCCGGATCAGGATCATATCGGCGGACTTCTTGATATGTTCGATCGCTATGCGTTTGATGTTGTGGTTGAATCCGGCGCAAGTTCCACGAATGGCGTATGGGCTGAAGCTGAGAATGAAATAGTGAAACGGAATATCGCACATTTCGTAGCTCAAAAAGGGATGATGATCGATCTGGGTGGTGGAGTACAAGCGGATATTCTGTACCCTGATCATGATACAACGAACATAGAAACGAATTCGGCATCCATCATCATGCGCATTCGCTACGGTGAGACTTCATTTCTTCTTTCCGGGGACCTTCCGAAAAACATAGAGGATTATGCAGTGACGGTTCATGGCGATCAACTTGAGGCGCAAGTACTGAAACTCGGACATCATGGGTCACGAACTTCTTCAAGTGAGACATGGCTTCGTACGGTGAAACCTGGTGTCGCGATCATTTCGGCAGGAGCGGATAACCGTTATGGCCATCCGCATGTCGAAGTACTCGAGATGCTTGATCGATTACGCATTCCCTATTTCATTACTTTTAACGAGGGATTGATCAGATTTGAAAGCAACGGAAAAATGGTGAAGCGGGAGTAAGTGCACTTCTTTGACACGGAAATCGCCTCGTGATTGAGTTGGTAAAGATGTTCACGGATGCTCCGTAAGGAGGAAACATGCGGCACGATGATGTTCTTCAATGTCTCAAGGCATACCAAGATTTTGAAAAAGACACAGGACGGACTGAAATACTCGTCAAAAAAATAGTTAACGGGATCAACCGGCGGGTTTTGGACAGGCATGACTGGTGGGCGAAGTGTGCGATTTGGAAACTCTTTGACCTCATCTATGTTGCTCCGCTCCACCCGCTCTTTGGCCTGGCGGCGCTCCAGCAGATTTGCCGCGATGACCTGCTTGAATTCACGGTGGAGGAGGACGAAGAGCTTATCGCGCGGATCAGTAAAGGTTCATATTTTCTATTACACCGTGTTTTAGACCTTACGGTTGAGACTCAAGAGGGGGTCGTTTGACCGCTTCAAAACCAACATGCGCTAAATACCGCTCAGTGAAGCGGTTTTTTTCTTAATAGGAGTATACATAAGTCCGACCTACGTACATAGGTCGGACTTATGTGTGGGCGTGGTTTACAGGTAGATATCACTAATATTTGACACAACTGATTTGTCGTGATACCCTGTTCATTATAGGTTCTTCGAGTCTCACTTTGTTTTTCAACACATTACGAGGAGAAACCAGTGCTCAATCCCATGCCGTACCGGCTGCATCTTCCGCCGACCTTGGTGGAGGGTGGAAAGTTGTTTATCATTTTCGCCATCACCGAAAAAACGGAGGGTCCGGATTTCATCCAGAGATATGCTTCCGGCCCCCTTGGCGACAAAGAGTACCGCGCCAAAGTTAAGCAAACGTGGAAAAAGCGCTTCCTGCGAAGCAAAAAAGACGGCGATGCCGTCACTTTCTCGCTTGCGTCGCTTCGCGAGCGCGGGTTCTCGCTTAACAGCGCAAAATGGATGGTGCGTGATGGGCATTGCCGCATCCTCACATGGTGGGATCGCGCGCGCCCCGAATTTTGCGGACTGGAGGCGGTCCGCCAAGCGGGTGCAGCAGAAACCGCGGACTATCTCGCAGATCTTTTCGGGGGGATCTATGAGAGTGTGAATGTGACCGAGAGAGGAGAAGGGTGGACGTTTGAGTTTGCGCGACGTCTCCCGCTCGGCACGAATGCGAAGACCAAGCTTGAGCTGCGCTGGTCAACAAAAGCGGAAGAATTGCTTGCAACCATTGCACCGCAGAAAGAGGTAGCCTAGAAAAAGACCTCTAAGGTACATAGGTCGGACTTATGTATCAGCGGCTTATGTATCAGAAACGAAATCCCCGGTGCTCGTGCGCCGGGGATTTTTTTATTTGTCTATTTGTTTTTCGCGCTTATTTTTTTACAGCTTCGAGCTGTTTGCCTGCCTTCAAGCAGCGTGTGCAGATCTTGACGCGTCCGCCGCCCAAAGATTTCGGGAGCGCGGTCCATTGCAGATTAGGATATTTGCGTTTGTTTCCCGTCGGGTTGAATTGTGTCGCTCGGACACGATTCGAATAGCCGCCCGCAACACGAGTGCCTTTTTTACAATAATTACAGGTGTTTGATGAGGCCATAGTGGTATCGAGCACTTTAAGCTTGGTGGCGTCTATGCTATCATGGGGGAATTCACTATGCAAGACATAGGACTTATACAAGTTATTTTTTCCGTCGCGGTGCTTATTTTCTCCGTGGTGGCGCACGAAGTGTCTCACGGATACATGGCGCAATATCTCGGCGACCCGACAGCGCGCCTCGCGGGTCGGCTGACGTTGAATCCGGTCAAACATCTTGACCCGATCGGCTCGTTGCTCGTCCCTTTCATCACTTCACTCCTTCCGGGTGGATTCGTCTTCGGTTGGGCAAAGCCGGTACCGTACAATCCGTATAATCTGCGGGATCAAAAATGGGGTGATGCGAAGGTTGCACTCGCTGGTCCGCTCACCAATTTCGGCATCGCCGTACTTTTTGCGCTTATTCTTCGTTTCGGCGCGCAGAATTTTTCTCCGGACATGCTCGGGATCATGCAGCTTATCATCCTCATTAATATTGTGCTGACGATCTTCAACCTCATCCCCATCCCTCCGCTCGACGGCTCCAAGGTGCTCTTTAATGCGCTTCCGCTTCGTTACCGTTATGTTGAGGAGTATTTTCAGCGCTATGCACTGGTGTTTATTCTGGTGTTTGCGTTCTTTCTCTGGAGATTCTTTTTGCCGCTCATTTATCTCATCTATTTTCTCCTTATTGGTTCATCCTAGTGTGTGAAGTTTCGCCTGTATCATTGCTTTTCTATCTATAAGCTGGTAGGTTTTCAATGGAGTAGTTTCGTCTTACATTGTTGCATTTACCCAAGGAGAGTTCCGTGGAGAGAGCATTGCTCGTAGTGGCCATACTTTTGGCGCTTGTTTTCATGGGAATCAGCGTCTACTCCTACACTGGTCTGCAAGAGCGACATCTGATCCCTCCCATAAATGGGAGTTCAGCACGGCCATTTCAGAGAGAGATCTGATGACAAAACTCGGGGTACCCGTCGATTGGGGTAATCCGAATGTGTATTATGTAGTTTCCTCCGTTGTTCAATAAGGGGTAGCCCCACTCCAAGAGGGCAATGGCTACTAAAATCACGAAGGCGGCATGAGGCCACACATGTCGCCTTTTTTCATTTCCATGGTCAGTGCCCCGATAATCCAACAAGAGGGGTTGGCAACAATTTTAATATAGCCCATAACAACGAAGACTTGCATTTTCAGGGGTCATATACTAGACTAGCGCATACCCCGTGAGTTTGTAGGGGGATTTTTTCTGAAAGTGTATCGGGTTATGCCAACTATCAATCAACTCATCAAGAAGAACCGAAAAGAAGTGCGCCGCAAGTCTAAAGCGGTGGCGATGGGCCGCGGCTTCAATTCCATTCAGAATCGCCCGATCTATTATTCTTCGCCGTTCAAACGCGGTGTTTGCACAAAGGTAACAACGATGACACCCCGCAAGCCCAACTCCGCTATTCGCAAGATCGCACGCGTTCGCCTGACCAACGGCATGGAAGTGACCGCATATATCCCCGGTATCGGACATAAGCTCCAGGAACACTCTGTCGTCGTCGTGCGCGGCGGTCGCGTGAAAGACCTCGGACTCCGTTACACGGTTGTCCGCGGGCGCCTCGATGCTTCAGGTGTCGAGAATCGTAAGCAGGGACGCTCGCAATACGGCGCGAAGCGTTCGGAAGAAAAAAGTAGTAGAAAATAATGAGTGAAACGAATATATTTTCTTTACCCCTCACTAAATTTTACGAAACAATTATGAACAAAACATTTTACTATCACAAAGATAAGAGATATATACGCGACGCGTTTCGGCGAATAGCCGAGCCCTATTCGGGCGCAGCGTCGCTCGTTATTTTAGTGGCAAAATTAGTGAGGGGTGGTGATTTTTATACTCGCTTCACTCATTAAAAATCAATCATGCGTAGAGCAGTAAAAAACCGCAATATCCGCCAGCCCGATCTCAAGTACAAATCACTTGAGGTTTCGCAATTGGTGAATTACGTCATGTGGGACGGGAAGAAAACGGTCGCCGAGAGGGTTGTCTATGGCGCTTTGGACGAGATCAAAAAACAGCTAAAAGTGGAAGACCCGATGGAAACGCTTAAGGAGGCGCTCCGAAATGCCGGCCCCGTTATGGAGATCCGCTCTCGGCGTGTCGGCGGTGCGAACTATCAGGTGCCGCGCGAGGTGCGTCCAGAGCGCCGTTCCTTCCTTGCTCTCCGCTGGATCATTGAGGCCGCTCGTTCCAAGAAAGGCGCTCCGACCGCAAAAAAGCTGGCTGACGAGATCGTCGCCGCCTCAAAGAACGAGGGGGAGGCCATCAAGAAACGTGAGAACGTGCACAAAATGGCTGAGGCGAACAAGGCCTTCGCCCACTTTGCGTGGTAAATTTCCTTCATTTTTCGCGAATCACTTTGTCGACTGCAAAAAAATACTTACACGCAGTACTTTTGTACAGCATGCAAGTGTTTTTTTCTTGCCTTCGCGTGCTTCATCGAAAAAATGAAAGAAATTTTTTGCTGTCCAAACCTTCGAATTGCATCTGATTTTCCAATAATTTTCAGCGCGAATTGCATCCAAAAATCCTCACAATAAGTCGAAAGCTTCTTATGGACGACTGACCTTACTTCGTTCATCGGCGATTTTTATCACTTTTGAAAATTTGTATACTTAAAGGCTAGAAGCTCCGTTGGGGAAGGTGTGGCCGAGTGAAAAGGCGCGCGCGGCCTGGTATGTGCCTCCAAAACACATGCTCGGGTGCAACCCGCGATCACCCTGGTTCAAATCCAGGCACCTTCTCCCAACGGAGTTTTTTGTTGCGCTTCACACCAACCCATAAGTCCGACTTATGTATTTGATGCACAAGTTGGACCTATGGACGCTACAGTTGACATCAAATGAGGGTATGTTAGCATTCCTCCATCGTTCTCTTTAATCCGCCTTTCTCCTTATTTCTTCGCTTCGGCTGAAGGAATAAGCATGCAGGCGTGATATTGAGTGGAGCGAAAGCCTTCCGCAGGTAAACGAATGCGGTCTATTTTATGGCAAAAAAATCAACCATAGCTCGTCAAAAAAACCCGAAGTTTTCCACTCGGGCGGTGAACCGCTGTTTTAAATGCGGCCGCAAGCGCGGGTACATGAGGGATTTCGACCTTTGCCGCATCTGTTTTCGGGAATTAGCCAACGAGGGAAAGATCCCCGGTGTCACAAAATCATCATGGTAATCACCGACTCCATCGCCGATATGCTGGTGCGTCTGCGGAATGCAGGAAACGCGGGAAAGCCTGTAGCGTATGTGCCGTATTCGGATATGAAATTGCGCATTGCTCATGCGCTTCTCAAAGAAGGATATATCACTTCGATCGCACGCAAGACGCTCAAAGGAAAAACGACTGAGCGGATGATCGAGATCGGCATAGCTTATGAAGTGCCGGGTCAACCGCGCGTCCGAGGAGCAGAACGTGTTTCGCGCCCGTCTCGCCGTCTGTATGCCGGAGCGAAAAAGATCCGCACGGTCAATCAGGGACATGGCATCGTACTTCTTTCGACGCCGAAAGGCATCATGACCGGTGAAGCGGCGCGCAAAGAGCATGTCGGAGGAGAAATCATCTGCAAGATCTGGTAATACTTTTACACCATGTCCCGCCTCTCAAAAAAACCCATCATCATCCCCGAAAAAACCACTGTGACGCAGGAGGGTCTTACGGTTTCAGTCAAAGGACCGCTCGGCGAACTTTCTCGGCCGTTTCCTCCTTCGGTCTCCGTCGTGATCAGCGGCAAGGAGATCACTGTTTCGCTTCGGGACGCTTCGCGCGAGCATAAAGCACTTTCGGGTACTGCGGTGGCGCATATCAAAAATATGATCGCCGGCGTGAACAAGGAATATGAGAAAAAACTGCTGATCGAGGGTGTCGGTTTCAAGGCGGATGCGCAGGGAGCGAAACTCAACATAGCGCTTGGATTTTCCCACCCCGTTATTGTCGATGTGCCGAAGGGGATCAAAGTGACGACCGAGAAAGGGGTGATCAATATTTCCGGGATCAATAAGGATGCAGTCGGGCAATTTGCCGCAAAGATCCGCTCGTTGAAAGAACCCGAACCTTATAAAGGAAAGGGTATCCGGTATTCCGATGAGGTTATTAGACGTAAGCAGGGCAAGAAGACAGCATGATTTCCAATCCGAGCAAATTTCTTCGTTGCCTGCGTCGCGAGTCCGCTCAAAGTATCACTTGTACATTTCGCGGACATCGCTCCTTGACGCCTCGAACTTTATCTCAGATTGAAAGTCATAGAAACAATAAATAACGTATGGACAAGATCGAGAAAAAAAATTACCACCGCATGCGCCGGCACAACAGGATCCGCGCAAAAGTCTCGGGAACAAAAGCAATACCGCGTTTGGCAGTTTTTCGATCCGCGCGTCATTTGAGCGTACAACTGATCGATGATGTGGCGGGAAAGACGCTCGCGCAAGCATCCGATCTTAAGGTGAAGAAGGGTACCAAGTTGGAGCGTGCCGCTTTGGTCGGAAAAGATATCGCCGCAAAAGCGAAAGAGGCTAAGATCACCAAAGCCGTTTTTGACCGCGGAGGATTTTTGTATGCAGGACGCGTGAAAGCGCTTGCGGACGCGGCGCGTGAAGGAGGACTCAGCTTTTAATTTTGCAATATCATGGATGAACAAAAACCACACAACGAAGAAGTGACCACGGAAGGGGCAGCAAAAGTGCTACCGACTCCGGCGGTGAACCAAGGTCCGGGATCGCCCAAATCATTCGGAGTTGCTTCGGATGCGCAACGGAGAGATCGTGCGGGTCGCGGAGGAGGAGGTCGCGGCGGATCTGGCCGCGGAGCGGGAGGAAAAGACGGCGGCAAACGCGGAGGTCCGCGCGGCCGCAGCGATCGTCCGCGTCCGGAATATGATCAGAGATCGATCGATGTGCGCCGCGTGGCGCGCGTGGTTGCCGGCGGACGGCGCTTCTCATTCTCAGTTGCAATGATCGTGGGCGACAGAAAGGGCAAGGTCGGCGTTGGCACCGGAAAGGCCGGTGATATATCGATGGCGATGGACAAGGCCGTCAAGGATGCAAAGAAACACATGATCACGGTTCTCCTGACGAAAACAAATTCCATTCCGCATCAGGTCATGGCAAAATCATCGAGTGCAACGGTCGAGATCATCCCCGCACCGTCTCGCGGTCTCGTTGCCGGCTCTGCGGTCCGCAATGCGCTGGAACTTGCCGGGATCACTGATGTGTCCGCAAAGATCTGGAGCGGTTCGAAAAATAAACTCAACATGGCGCGCGCGACGATCAAGGCGTTGGGACAGATCCGTCCGGCAAAAAAAGTAGCAGCAGAAAAACCGGAACATAAAGAAGCGGCGGATAAAAAAGCATAAAAAAAGAACCATGCAACTCCATCAACTCAAGCGCGCTCATGCGCACCGAAAGACCAAACGAGTCGCTCGCGGCGGCAAACGCGGTAAAACTGCGGGCCGCGGAACGAAAGGCCAGAAAGCGCGTGCTGGACATCGTTTGCGTCCCGAGCTTCGTGATATCATTAAGAAGTACCCAAAGCATCGCGGGTATAGATTCAAGTCTATCGAGACGAAGCCGACGCCGATCAATCTTGATCTCATCGAAGCGACGTTTGGGGACGGAGATGCGGTGAATCCCGAATCGCTTCTCGCAAAAAAGCTCATCAAAAAAGACGGCGGACGCATGCGAAAAGTTAAAATTCTCGGTACCGGCAAGCTTTCGAAGAAGATCACCCTTTCCGGCTGCCTCGTTTCGGCTTCCGCGAAGGCTGCGATCGAAGCTTCCGGAGGAACGATAGTTAGCAAGTAGGAAGTAGCGAGTAGGTAGTAGGAAATATAAAACATAAAAATAATCATTGCCTTTCTACTCTCTACCTACTACTTACTACTCCCTGTATTCAAAATGGATAACTTTTTCTACAAAATACGGCTCATGTTCACCGACCCAATGCTTCGCAAACGGATACTTTTTGTGATCGCCGCGTTGGTCGTTTTTCGCATTGCCGCCTCTATTCCCATTCCTGGCGTTGATACGGTCGCACTCCGGCAATTTTTTGATAATAGCCAGTTCCTTGGGCTCCTCAACGTATTTTCAGGGTCCGGTCTTTCCAATCTTTCGATCGTGATGCTCGGTGTCGGCCCCTATATTACCGGTTCGATCATCATGCAGCTTCTCACGATGATGTCGCCGAAGTTAAAGGCGCTCTATCATGAAGAAGGCGAAGCTGGCCGCAAGAAATTCACACAATACTCGCGTTTGCTTACCGTGCCGCTTGCCCTGCTTCAAGGTTATGCGCTCCTCATTCTCCTTGCACGTGAGGGGGTGCTGGGAAGCCTCACTCCGTTCCAGATGTTTTCAAATGTCCTGATCGTCACGGCGGGATCGGTATTTCTCATGTGGATCGGCGAGCTCATTTCCGAATTTGGCGTTGGTAACGGCGTGTCGCTCATCATCTTTGCGGGTATCGTTGCGGGAATTCCGACCATGACCACCCAGACGCTCGCGTCGTATGATCCTTCGCAGATACCGATGTATCTCGCATTTCTCGTTGCGGCGGTGATCATTGTCGCCGGGGTCATCGTGATGACCGAAGCGGAGCGTCCCGTGCCGATCACGTATGCGAAACGCGTGCGCGGAGGAAAGATGTACGGCGGCGTTTCGACGTACTTACCGCTTCGGGTGAATCAGGCAGGTGTGATCCCGATCATCTTCGCGCTGTCGATATTGCTTTTTCCGCAATTGATCGGAGGATTTCTTGCGGGGGTCGCGAATCCTGTTGCGCAGGCGGTCGGCGAATTTCTGAAAGCGAATTTCACCAGCGGCTGGCTCTATTCGATCTTCTATTTCGTTCTGGTCTTTCTCTTCACTTACTTCTATACCGCGGTCACATTCGATCCTGAAGCGATCGCGACGAACCTGCAGAAGTCCGGCGCATTCATCCCCGGCGTACGACCCGGCTCTGCAACTGCGGAATATCTTGCCAAGATCTTAACGCGCACCACGTTTGCCGGCGCACTCTTTCTCTCGGCGGTGGCGGTGCTCCCGCTGGCAATGCAATCGCTCACGGGAAACCAGATGCTTGCGATCGGCGGCACCGCACTCCTCATCGTTGTTTCTGTCGTGCTTGATCTCATCAAGAAGCTCGATGCGCAGCTTTCGATGAGGGAATACTAGAAAGGAAAAAGAGCGAATCAAAAAACACCCTTGGTCATGCCAAGGGTGTTTGGGTGTTGTAGAAGTGTAATTGTTGCCCGAGTGAGAGACCGCGAAGTGGGGCTTAATAGTAAATTTGTGAGGCTAATATCATGATAAGGTGGCTCTATTAAGAGCTAGTTGAGTAAATAATTATGACGCA
>Ga0155703_121_pt1 | contig 45901 bp, 40 predicted proteins | sample RifCSPlowO2_01_FD_107360 | JGI IMG/M metagenome (GOLD analysis project Ga0155703, IMG submission 107360) | Candidatus Lloydbacteria bacterium RIFCSPLOWO2_01_FULL_50_20
CTTCCGCGCGCTCGGAAGTTAAAACTCATCACGTCATTGCTTGGAGTATCTGTCTAGCCTCACAAATTTACCATTAAGCCGCGGATTTTGGGTGTAATTGAGTACTCCAACGGCGAGCAGAAAATAGATCGTCGCCGCCGCAAACGCCGCACGGTGCGGGCGAAGCTGGGTGACCGAAAACGTGTATTCGGCATAGAGCGTATCAATAAGGAGATACATGAGAAAGATCACCAGTCCGATAAGCGGCTGAAACGTTCCCCATAATTCTCCGGCATGTGTGAACAGTGCGGTCATAACGATCGATCACTCAAATTGTTCGAGATGGATAAGTGCCATGCGCAATGCTTGTTTCGTGTATTCCTTGCGATCGATACGCCCCTTGGTCATGATCCCTATGGCGCCCTCTTCCGAACCGATGGCGGGATTTTTTGTCAGGCCAATTTTGTTTATCGCCTGACTCATATCCAGCCCCTCATCAACCATTGAACGAATGATCTCGCGATCCGGGAATTCCCACGCGGAAGAAAGTCCCAAATGAAATTCTTTACCGTCATATATCGCCGCGGCACACACATCCATATATCCGCTTTTCGTATTTGGCACGCGCATGAGACCGGATTCAAGACCGACGCCGTAGCCATTTCCGGGAAAAGCATCACGTGCGCGATTCATAGCCCCTTGGACCGTTTCTTCGAGTGATTTCGGCTGGTCGGATACTCCGGAGTCGGCATGTTTTCCGGTGACCTCAGCATGAGCCAGGTGCGGATATTCAGAAAGTATTTCGCTTACGGCATGCACTTTGGCCTTATTCTCGGAGCCGACGCAAATGTGAAGTGGATTGGTCATGGAATAAGTATCGCGTTGACAAATTATATCAGCTTGCTAGTCTTTATGGCAGTGATGCACCTCTCGTATTTGCCGAACGGACCAGCGTCCGATTCGAGCACCATGCGAGAGTATTATACCCCCGTAGAAACTGCCCGATGATGTCGGAAGGCCACCGCGCTGGCGGCCTTGCTTCCGGAAGAGATCGGTCTCCAGTCCTACGTATTTTCAGGCCCGAGCGCACTTGCGCGCTCTAGCAAAAGCCCTTCGCGCGGGACGTGAGGGGCTTTTTTCTTTTACGCCCCATGACACCTTTTGATTTCTAGCCATTAAGGATAAGGATGTCGAGAACCTCATCATGTACAACACCATTTGTGACGAGCACCATTTCTGAAGTAAGTCTCCATGGTTTTCCCTCCCCGTCAGTCACTTTTCCACCCGCTTCCTCAACGATGCAAATGCCAGCGATCACATCGTGGAGAATATTGCCCAAATAATAAATCTCCGAATTCCCCATGGCAATGTTTGCAAATTCATAGCTACTTGAATCAATAATTTTCACAAGACCAACCTTCTGTGCTACTGAAGAAACCAGTTGTTGTTTTCCTTTAAATTTCCCTCCCGCCCAATAAAGTGCCTGACTGACCGGTCGTTTCGAAACGTTTACTCGCTCTCCATTAGCGTATGCCCCACTTCCTTTTTCAGCCGAAATAAGCAGATCGAGAGCGGGAAAATATAAAACACCGAAGATGACCCGGCCTTTGTTCACAAGGCCAACAGAGATTCCAAAAAGCGGAATGTTGCGAATAAAATTCGATGTCCCGTCCAAGGGGTCAATATACCAGGCAAATTCTTCGTTTTCAGAAATTTTTCCCCTCTCTTCAGAAAAAATTCCATGCCCAGGAAAATTTTTCTGTATCATCCCGACAATATAACTTTCTGCTTCAATGTCGGCATCCGTCACAATTGAACCGGCGTCATATTCCGAGGATTTAAGTTTCGTTTCTACCTTGCCGTAATGCTTCATGAGAATTTCTCCAGCCTTTTTTACCGCGTTAACCACCACTTCTGTGTACATAAAATCTTTCGTTACTTTATCCCTCATGACATTTTTTGATATGTGATACGAACGGGAAATTAAATTAGACCAATATATCCGATCTGCACCTGAACATCTTTTGGTTTATCGCGACGATAGGAAAAATACTCTTTCTCATGACAGTGCGTACAAATTTCACTATCTTCTATGTGTTTGGCCGAAATACCTTTATCTAAAAGCTTGATCCTTAGTATACCAGGCAAATCAACAAATACTTTACCGCTTCTTTCCAAAACAAACTGCGAATATTCTTTGAACTTTTCTTTGTCCGCAGGGCTTATCTCAAAGTGGCATCCTCGAATGCCAGGACTTATGCTCACAAGTAGATCCTGCGGAGCTACGCCAAAGCTCTGGGTCAATCCGGCAATCGTGTTTTCTACTATACCGGCAAGCAATCCTCGCCAGCCAGCATGGGCGATACCGACAACATTCTTTAGGGGATCGTAAAAGTAAAGCAAAAAACAATCAGCTGCGGTAGCGGTGAGCAATAATCCTCGGGTGTCGGTCACGAGTCCGTCGGTTTTCGTAACCATAATTCCCCCTTCCTGACCTGAAACCCCGACTACATTTGCACCGTGAATGAGATCTGCCGTTACAACACGACCAGAATCAACGCCTAACGTTTTGAAATACTTTTCTCTATTTTCCTTCTCCAAATGACGATGCATCGAGCCATCACTGCGACCCGAAAAACCATAGATAAAATCAGGATACCCCGCAAACTGTGAAAAGGTGGGAGACATGTGCTGTTACTAGATGATGAGGTTGCGAATAACGATGCTACGCCCCATGACCCCCCTCCGCTCTTCGAGCTACGGACGGGCGCAGCACTTTTTATTTTTCAACAAGTTTGGGATTGCGAGATATCACTTTCCATGACATCGCTTATATTTCTTCTCGAAGCTTTGTGGCGCATTGTTTAATCTTTTCTAAACTTTCCTTTCCTGAAAACTTTTGTTTCGCGTATTTCATAATGTCCTTAATCTCATATAGTTTTCCGTTCCATTTTTCTTTCATCCAGTCATGCCACGGAAAAAGCCATAAGTGGAAATGAGAGGTTGTCGTGTTTTCTTCTTGGACTAGAGTTAGCGCAGAAATTCCTAGCATCTTTCGAAGTGCTATCCGAGCTACTTTTATAAATTTCGCAAGCTCTTCCATTTCGCTATCGGTGAACTCATCAACGGAAACAATATGTCTTTTAGAAACAATTGTAATAAGGCCTTCAATCGGCCACTCAAGATCTTGTTCTAAAACAAAATTTTCTGTTTCTGCAATTCTTTCGATGGGTAAGGAAATTTTCCCGCCTTGAATGGCGCAAGCCATACATTCAATTTCGTGTTTATTGCCTTTTATATCTATAATTTCAGTCATATTATTTTCCGTGGCACTTTTTATCCTCCTTCGCTAAAGCTACGGAAGGATTGCGCTCCGTCATGCACCGTGACATCGCTTATATTTCTTCCCTGAACCGCGCCTGCGCACCAAAGCCCGGCTTGGTACGGGACTTCGCTCACTTTAACTGAAAACTATGCACTTTTTCCATGGCAGTGCTTGTATTTTACCGGAGTCCCGTCGGCCTTCTTCGCTCCGCACCAGCAGGGGTCGTTGCGACCGGGTTCCTTATTCGTATTTTTTTGGCCACTAGCCACTGGCAACTGACTACTCGTATTTGTCGCCCCACCCGCGAGCGTCATCTGCGACTGTACTTTTCTCATTTCTGCCTCGGCCGCCGTGAATGCGGAGACTTGAATGCGTGGGATCATGTTCAATATCTGCTCGGTAATGGTCTCTTCCATCTCTTTATAAAGACGGAGCGCTTCGCGTTTGTATTCCACCAAGGGATCGCGCTGTCCATAAGCGCGCAGATTGACCGATGAGCGCGCGTAATCCATGAGCTCCAGATGATCGATCCAAAACATGTCGTTCGTCTGAAGCGCAAGGCGCCGGATGACATCGTAGAACGCCTTTTTGCCGATCGCGGCGATCTTCTCGTCGACATGCTTCTGTGTGTCCTCGCCAAACTCTCCCGCTTCCGCGACAAGACCGGCGAGATATGCTTCGACCTCTTCTTCCGTACCCAAAAGGAGCTTGCGGCGTCGCGCATACATCGTCTGACGGTGCAGATTGATGATGTTATCGTACTGGAGAACATGTTTACGCGCGTCAAAATTGAATCCTTCGATCTTCGTCTGTGCGTTCTCGAGGGCTCTGGTGATCATCTTGTTCTCTATCGGCTGATCCGGCGGGATGCCGAATCTTCCCATCAAATTTTTGATCGTATCGCTCGCGAAGATGCGCATCAGCGAATCCTCGAGTGAAACGTAGAACTGTGTTTCTCCCGGATCGCCCTGACGGCCAGAGCGGCCACGCAGCTGATTGTCGATGCGCCGTGCGTCATGGCGCTCCGTACCCAAGACAAAAAGTCCACCCGCCTTTTTCACCGCTTCGTAGTCTTCCGTTGTTCCCGGATTTCCGCCCAGTTTGATATCGACACCGCGACCCGCCATGTTGGTCGCGATCACGACCGAACCGCGTCTGCCCGCCTGCGCGATGATCTCTCCTTCACGCTCGTGATTCTTTGCGTTCAACACCTCGTGTGGTACGCCTTCGCGGGTGAGAAACGCCGAGAGGAGCTCGTTCTTCTCGATGGAGACCGTGCCGATGAGTACCGGCTGTTCTCTATCGTGGAGCTCTTTTACTTTCCGCGCGATGGCGGTAAATTTTCCTTCCTCGGTCTGAAAAATAAGATCGTTCTGATCGATACGCGCCGACGGCCGGTTCGGCGGAATCGGGGTCACCTCCAACCCGTAGATCTTGAAAAATTCTTCCGATGACGTAAAAGCGGTTCCCGTCATGCCGGAGAGCTTTTTGTAGAGCTTGAAGTAGTTCTGGAACGTGATCGACGCCATCGTGCGCGATTCCTGTTCTACTTTCACGCCCTCCTTCGCTTCGATCGCCTGGTGGAGCCCTTCCGACCAACGCCGTCCCGGCTGGAGGCGTCCGGTAAATTCATCGACAATGACGACACCGTTGTCTTTGACCACATACTCCCGATCTCGAAGAAAGAGCGCCTTGGCGCGCACGGCAGTCTCAAGATGGTGGACGTATTTCGTCCCTTTTTCGGTATAGATATTCTCTATTCCAAGCAGTTTTTCGGCTTTGGTGACTCCGGCATCGGTAATTTGTACAGCCTTGAGTTTTTCATCGATAGTAAAATCCTCTCCCCCAGAAAGCTTCGCCGCGATCTCTGCAAACGTGCCATAAAGGCTCTCGGAATCCTGTGCGGGCGCGGAAATAATGAGCGGCGTGCGCGCCTCATCGATAAGAATAGAGTCGACTTCGTCGACGATCGCGAAGTGGTGTCCGCTTTCCCGCTGACGCAGGTCCTTCGCCTCGTAAGAAATGTTGTCGCGCAGGTAATCGAAGCCGAATTCATTATTCGTGCCGTACGTAATATCCGCCGCATACGATTCACGCCGTGTGCATGGCCGTAAAAATTCATAAAAAACGCGGAACGAACCCATCTCATCGCGCTCTTGGTCGGAAGCTTTTTGCGCAGGATCATAAAGGTACGATGAGTCATGATTAATGACGCCCACCGAAAGCCCGAGGAACGCATAGATCTCTCCCATCCATGCCGCATCGCGACGTGAGAGATAATCGTTCACCGTAATGATGTGCACCCCTTTTCCTTCAAGCGCATTCAAATAAACAGGAAGCGTCGCAACGAGCGTCTTTCCTTCTCCGGTGCGCATTTCGGCGATCCCGCTTCGATGAAGAATGATCCCGCCAAGAAGCTGCACATCGTAATGCCGCTGTCCCAATGTGCGCCGTGCCGCTTCGCGCACAAGAGCGAATGCTTCGGGAAGTATGTCGTCGAGTGTTTCCTGCCCTGAGCCTGTCGAATGGGCGCCTGCCGCAAGCCGGTCTTTGAACGTTGCGGTCTTTTCCGCAAATTCCTTATCGAGGAGTCGGATATATTCCGGCTCAAGAGCATTAATAGCCGCGACAAGAGGGTCGAGCTTTTTCAGAGCTTTTTGCGCAGGGTTCCCAAAGATATTCTTGATAAATTCCATACGATATTGATTAATAGGCACCACCAAATACACACATCTGAAAAAGACCACGGTTATCAAATACGGTCAAGACTTTCATTCGGATGCTTTACTACGTCGAGCGAGGAGCGCGTGAAAAATGCTGATTTTGCACAGCGTCCGAGCGACCTAAAATTCACGACCGCAGGGAGATGAATTTGGAAGTACTCGAAGTGGTGCGATGACGCAGAAAGGGTTGAATGCCAGCGCGGTTTGCCGCGTATTTGGGCGAGAGAGCGAGCGCACTCAACGCCCCGTGGCTTGTGCCACGGGGTCCCTTTACACTATAGCGCAGACATCCATAAATGGAAACCAATGCGTCATACGAAAAAAGCGTCGCCGCTTAATGGACGTTGCGGCGACATGATTCCGCTGAATCAAAACAAAAATCCGCCTTAGGCGGGTTTTTGTTTTGTGAGAAGAAAAGAATTTATGCCTTCTTCTTCTTCTTTGCAGCCTTCTTCTTCTTTGCCATGGTAGTTGAGAAGTTAGTGGCTTGTAATTATGCTTCGACCTCAAAGCATCATGATGATGCGAGTGTTCGATGAAAATTTTTTTCATTGCTAGCAATGAACACTCCTTACTTCATTATGAACTTCGCCACACAACAACTCAATATGTTTTGCAAGAAAGATGTGGATAACCCCGTAGGAGAGTTTCGCATGACAAAAGCCTGTTGAAGAAGAAAATGTTGCGAAACTCCCTACGGGGTAAACTTTTTCATGCAGATAACACGCGCTTGTTGCGAATAAAAAAAATTTATGACTCACTTCCGATGAACACTACTTCGGGTGAAAGTGCGATGTTCGTGAGCTCATGCGCGCGAAACTGTATCTCATGCGCGAGTGTTTTTATTTCTTCCGCACTTGCGCCGCCATAGTTCACCAAGACCAGCGCCTGCTTTCCCCATGTTCCCACGTTCCCCTTGCGTATGCCGCGTAAATTGAGGACGTGGTCGATGATCCACGGCGCGGAAAGTTTTATTTCATTTCCCCCTGAGGAAAAATGCAGCGCTTCGGGAAATCGCTTAAGAAATTGCACGGCTTCTTCCGTCGTCACCACAGGATTCTTGAAAAATGACCCCGCGGTGCCGTAACGGGCGAGGTCGGGCAGTTTTTGGGAGCGGATGGTAAAGAGTGCGTCGCGGACTTCCTGTTGCGTCGGATGGATGATCGTTTTGTCTGAAAAATACTCACGGAGATCTTTATAGTCGGTCTTCGGACTGCCGTTTTTCGCCAATCGAAATCGAACGCGGGTGATAACGCGTACGCCTTTCCGGTCATGCTTCCAGACGCTGTCGCGATATCCGAACGCGCAATCGTGAGGAAATACTCTCCGGACGAGATCGTTCTCCGTATCATATTCTTCGACCCATTCGATCGCTTCGCACGCCTCGACGCCGTAGCATCCGATATTCTGAACCGCCGACGCTCCGACCGACCCGGGAATATGGGAAAGATTTTCGAGACCCCAATATCCGCGTTCGACCGACTCCCTGACCAGTTCGTCCCACACCACCCCGGCGCCCGCTGTCGCAAAAATGGTATCGCCCTCCTCCTCCCATTCGATCCCTGAGAGCACGATGTGGAGGACGACGCCGTCAAAACCCGAATCGGAGATGAGCACGTTCGATCCGCCGCCCAATATGAATGTCGGGAGATGTTTCTCGCGTGCAAAAGCGACCGCCTCTTTGATTTCATTGAGCGAATGAATGTCACAAAAATACCGCGCCGGCCCACCGATCTTAAACGTGGTATATGGCGCAAGCGGAACAGATTCATTCATCTCCATGGCTTCATTCTACCCCGTAGTAAGTCCGCTAAGAAGCGGTCTACTACGTCGAGCGAGGAGCGCGTGCAAAATGCTGATTTTGCACAGCGTCCGAGCGACCTAAAATTCACGACCGCAGGGAGATGAATTTGGAAGTACTCGAAGTGGTGCGACGATGTGGACAAGTCTTAACTTACTACGGGGCGAACGCGAGGCGTGTCATAAAACAAAACCCCCTGCACCAATAAAACGCGCTCGTCCAACCTCGCTGCAAGAACCTCGACTGAGTGCTCCAACCCCGAGCTCCCCTCGGCCTGAGGAGTGCGGCTGAGGATCACTCGAAGTCCTCGGGACGAAGGCAGCACCGAGGGGCTCGGTCGAAGTCCCGACGGGGTATTCGACGAGCGCGTTTTATTAACGAGGGGTAAAAAAAACGCGAACTGGGTGATTCGCGCTTTCATCATCAAAATCGTTAGATGCCGACGCCCCTCCCGCGCAGGTCGCCGTCCGGCTGGCTCTCAAATTTTTTGTTCAGTTCCCCCCAAACATCCGAGGTGTTCTTTTTCACCAGAAGGCCCGAATCAGGTTCCATGACATTCCACATCCCCTTTTTGATCTCTTCTTCGAGTTCACCGGGGCGCCAAATGACCGAACCGAACAAGAAACGAGCGTTACCGGGATCGGATTCGATGATCTTGTCGACCATCTCAGCAGCGATAGCCAGGAAAATATCTTTGGTGAAACGTATCGAGCCGGCGCCGGGACTCTCACTGCCCCGAACGAGAGCAAAAAGCATGTTGACATCTACGGGACCGCCGAGAAACAAAGTGGAGGCTGCTTTTTTCGACGGTTCGTGATCCGGAAATGCATCGCCCAAGGTGACTTTCGTCGGCTTGTTCAGGATGAATCCGATGTGCACCCCGCCGTCAACGGGCATCGCGATCAGGACAGAATTGCCGTAGAGCGGATGCAGAAGCTGCGGCTTTGCGACCAACATGACCGTTTCTTGAGCCGGATCGGGTGCCGTCTGCGCATATGACGTAATAGCGAATGAAAGGGCTATTGCCAATGCGAAGACTATAGTGTTGCGGAATGCATTCATGGCCATCTCCTGAGTTGAAAGATTAAAAGGTGCTCGAAAAATGCCTCTCTAAATTACGCTACCCCCTTACTGACAATTGTCAATAGATACTCAAGTACACCGGGTAATTCTCCGGCTATTCTCCGGTCCGCGCCGAATTCAATGTTATTGGGCCCCACCGCCCATCAGTTGAGCAATCATTTTTTCACCCTCTTCTTTGAGACTCGGATCCACACTCATACCCTGCCGGATCGCCGCTAATGCATTCGCTGTCTGACCAAGTCCGTCATATCCGCCCGCCAACGAGAAGTAGTCCCGACCGGTTGCATAACCTCGCGCGATCCTTTCATTCACCAACTCCACGACTTTGCCGAAGTTGCGATTGGCGCCATAAGCGGATATGAGACGGTTTTCGTATATGACCGGAGCGCCTTTTTCTTTGAACGGCGCGAGTACCTTTTCCACCTCATCGAGTTTTTTCTGATATACAAGGGTGACCGTATAAGCAAGCGCCGCTGCGGGATACGTGGGATCAAGCTCGTAGGCTGTCTTGGTGACCGCTTCAGCTTCGTCGTAGTTCCCCTGAATAAGAAACTGCTGGGAAAGGTCGAGATATGATTCCTGTCGTTTCGGCGAAAGCTCGATAGCCTTCTTGAAGTACTGGAGCGACTTATCAAATTGTCCGAATCGTTCATAAAAGACCGCCGCAAATGATATCGTACGCAGGTCGTTCGGGTCATCAGCGATCGCTCCCTCGAATTTGTTCATCGTGAGATCGTAAAATTGCTGACGGATGTTTGCCGGAACACGCGAGTCGGTCGTCTGAAGAGCTATCTGCGCAAGCTGCTCGCGCGCTTCGGTCTTACCGATACCCCCGCGTTCGATCACTGCTTCAAGGGCGATCTCTTTCTCGCCATTCGGACCGTCGACAAGAACTCCTTCGGGGCGGATCGCATTGATCAGAGCGATGTTGGCATCAATATTCCGGATATTCAGGAAATATACCGTTCCGGCGGTTATTACGATGATGATGCTTGCCGCGATCAAAAGATCTCCGGCCTCAAGTTCCTTTTCTTTTTCTTTTCCGGACCGCTTGTGTTCACGCACCGTCTCTGTGCTCTCATTTTCGACATTCTGCGTATGGAGATATGCGAGCAAGGCAAAAAAGACCAGATAACTGGTGAGGTTATCGAAGACAAAGATGTTGTGCACAAAATAGCCCGCAAGCATGCCCGTGAAGATCCCCCGCTCAACAACACTTAAGTGTTTGTTTCGCGAAGACCAGATGTAGTAAAGGGCGGCAAAAAAGAGCGAAAGATAAGAAAGGAGACCGAGCGCCCCACCGGCAATGAGCCAGTCGAAGAACACGTCATGGGAACGATCGAACCACGGTTCCTGATTCCACATCTTCGGGTTGTAGTGCTTTGAAAAAACATAAAGGAAATTTTCCTGCCCCCAGCCAAGAATGGGGCGTTCTTTGAAACCCTCCCACGACATGTTCCAGATCATAAAACGGGATTGTGTCGTCGGATCGGAAAGTGAAATATTCGCTACGCGGCTCAATGTCGTGTTCGACTGGATCCATGCCGTATCCCGGAAAGCAATAAATGACCCGATCAATACTATGATACCGACCACTCCGCTGATCGCATATTTCCTCCGCTCAGGATGTTCGCGGTCAAAAAGCGCCGAGAGAAGAAGGGCGAGAAATATACCGCCCACCAGACCGAGGATCGCACCGCGTGTCTGTGTGTAATAGAGAACGACAACATTGACCAGTGCGATAACCAGATAGATAAAACGTGCGCGCGGGTTTTCCTTGCCCTCGCGGAAGAACAGAAACATCGCGAGGAAGAAATTAAAGAGTACATAGACGGCAAGATATGTTGAATTTCCGAATGTTGCGTCAAGGCGGTTCGAACTCTGGTGTACTGCTCCCCAGCCCTGCAGCTGTGAAAAGGCATTAAAGGCGACCAGGAGAGAAACACCGAGCTCTGTGCGCCAGAACCATCTCCATACTGTTTCGGTCTGAAGTACGCTTCCCATGATGATAAAATAGAGGAAGAGATGAATATGGGCGATAAGACCCTCCATTCGCTCGTAGTTCGACCAGAAGCTCCGATAAGGATTCTCACCGAGGAAATCCGCAAGCGCGATCACTGCCAAGAAAATCCCCGCCGCACCAAGGATCCATGTGAATTTTGGACGATACGTCGCATCAATGAACATCAAAAGCACCCAAGCGCCGAGCATGAGCTCAACGATTATTCGAAACGTAAAATTTTTCCCGGTAATGAACGGGAAAAACATGCCGTCCGCGATATAGAGAACGACGAACGGGATCGCAAAGGCACCGGTAAGAATGGCATAACGCAACGTATCCCGAAATGACATGATGCGTACTATAGCGGTTTATTAAGGGCAATGCAATCCGCCGTGGTGTTATAACTCTTTGGCAAACTGTCCCTGAACGCCCAAAAACTCTCCAAAGACTGAAGAATGTTGAGGAGCATGCAGAACCCCTTTGTTTGAGTTTCCAGCATGGTTTTTCGCAACTTTAGCATATTCACGCTATAGCGTGAATATGCTAAAATATGGTGGTCATGAATACAAACACGACGGACAAACACTGGTCCAGTCCACACCGTGCAAAATCAAAAAGACGACGTTCGGTCGGTCCAACGCAGCAAAAAATATTGTTGCTTTTGCTCGGTGGTCTTGGGCTGGGACTTTCGCATTCACCAAAACAGCAATTCCGAATCATCAAAGAAATAAGTCGGGAGTGGAAAAAAATCAATACTCAGAGATTAGAGCGGGCTATTAGGTCACTGTACCAGTCAAAACTTGTTGAAACAAAAGACAATCGCGACGGAACGCTCACACTCGTTTTGTCTCAAGAAGGAAGAAGGCGGGCGCTTACATATAATCTTGATCATATTGAAATAAAACAACCGCCCCACTGGGACGGCAAATGGCGCATAGTGATGTTTGACGTGCCTGAAAAGATTAAACGCGTACGCGACGCACTTCGCATGCATTTCAAAGAAATGGGGTTCTATGAATTTCAGAAATCGGTTTTTGTCCACCCCTTCCCGTGCGCCGATGAAATCGAATATATCTTAGAATTTTATAATGTGCGACGCCACGTTCGTTTCATCGTCGCTACGGAAATTGATACTGCATTAGAACTCAAGCGACATTTCGGGTTGTAGTACTCCGTTGGCAAAGCGCTTTTGTGATACAAACTCATACAAACACAAACAAATGAACAGATGAATGAATTTGAATTCAGCATTCTCATGCTATAGCATGAGAATGCTGAATGGCATAAGGCACGTTGGTTCACATGAGTTCGCACTGATTCGCATGAGTTGTGGCGCAGCAAAAGGTACGGCAACAATTCCAATGGCCAATAAACGTGGGGAGTTGGGGTGTTGTTTTTTTGAATTTTGTGCTTAAATCGGGCGAGATGATACCACAGACAATTCTCGGAGGTTATCATGCGCGTTCTTCCAATCATTCCCCCGTTCATTCCCGGCGTTGACGACATCGGTATTGCGGAAATCCCTTGTGCCGACCCCACGAATGAAAAAGGGTTACTCACGTGGGTACACCCGCTTGGCACAATGCGCAGCGGAAGTCTTGCGACATTTGCCCGCACCCCAGACCATGAGGTCGGTGGGCACTGGCATGAAGAAATACCGAACAAAAATCCGGAAAAGTTTATCCTCCTTGATGGTACGATGGTGTTCACGTTCGAGGATGCCTATGGAGCACGGCGCATAGAGAGGTTCGAGGCGAATGCGCTCGGACGAAAAATCCTCCTCACGATCCCGCCGTTCATCATACACTGGGTGAAGATCGAGTCTCCCGTCGCACTGTATCAAGAGATACAGCAAGAGCCGTTCCGTCTCACCGACAATTGGAGCGAGGCCGACTGGATACGGCTAAAAGAGCTTGTGCTCCGCACCAGAGTCAAACCTTAAACGAACGACCTGTCTAGCGGTCGCCACCTCACAGGGTGGCGATTTTTATTTTTATATTGCTCTATCCAAACAGCTTGGTCCGCACGCCAGCCCTGGCCATGAGATAAAGTGCCAAAACCTTAAACGTTTGAAATGCGTAATGACCTCCTCCCCGGACTCCGCTATGCTTTGTCCGGGGTTTCCTCTCTTGGCACATGCTCCGCATGCGTAATTGCCGGATTCGCGAAGCGCGAACCGGTCTAAGGTTCCATTCATCCCCGCACTCGCGACGGGCTATGTTCATCGTCTGACGCCCTCTCCGTGCGGGGTTTCCTGGTATTTAATAATCGATTTCTTAATTGAAATCGAAGAGTGTTCCTCCTTATAATTACAACGAATGGGTATCTCCCCTATCGGAAGCTTGGTGAAATATGCCGATCACTCCATATCTCCGTCTCGTGCGGTCTTTGACGGCTGTACATAAAGATGTTGAGTTGTGAGGAATTGCACGACATCTTCAACTTTCATAAAACCTTTCCACACAATGATATCCTCCACCCCAAGCTCCTTTGCAAGCTTGTGCAGTTCACCATCAAGCGGGCCGCCACCGATGATCGAGCAGATAAATGGTCTTGGAGATGTTTTTTTTAGTATCGCAAGGGCGCGCAAGAGGTCGTCATACCCCTTTTTTTCGACAAATCGCCCGACCGTCGCGATGCGTATGGCTTCACCCGGAGCGATCGACCGGCGTGTGAATGGGTAGCTCGCCACGTCAACGGAGATTGGAAGCGTCTCGATTTTTTCGGCAAGAAATCCGTACGGGAGTATCCGCTCCTTCATATTGTTTGACATCACCAGAAACCGAGCACAGGTATGAATAAGTTTTTGGTACACATTACGCCCCTTTTTCCTGAACACCCCGCTGACATCTACGCCATAGAACGTGGTGAGAAATTGTTGGGGAAGACCGAGGATCTCCCGAACGCGCAGATAGCGCAGGGCGACAGTACCGAAGTGGCAATGTACGACCTCTGCATTCATTCCAAGGAACGGCTCGATCCAAAAAAGATTTTTTAGGGAATATGCATCAGCACCGTATTTTTTTACGTCAAATATCTTGCGCAGGAGCGACGGTCGCGCAAAAAGTATGTGCAATATTTTTGGAACTGCCCGAAAGACGCGCACAAAAGGATCGAGTGGCATCTCGGCCGAATGTACTCGCTTGTCTAAATTGTAGTCGAAAAACTTGTCCGAAATATTTTCTCTTTCGCCGTTCTTAAACACATAGAGCTCCACATCAACCCCGCGGTCAATGAGGTCGGTAACCTGACTGATGAGCCACGTCTCGGAAACAACGGGAAAAATGCCGATAACAAAGGCAATCTTGTTTGCGTTGGGAACAAGAAGACGATACAGCCCGAGCTGGCGATCAATGAGCGGCTTTTGATCATACATGGCAAGCATGTGCGCCCGCCCAAAGTCCGACATCCTCCCCCACTCTTCGGGGTGTTTGATGTATTCGAGCATCTTTGCGGCAAAATCCACCGGGTCTGCCTCGTTCGCAAGATAACCATTTTTGCCCGGAATGACCTGGTCGGGAAAACCGCTATGTTTCGTTGCAATGACCGGCAGTCCGGTCACCAGCGCGAGTATTGCTGAAGTGGTCATAAAAATAAGTAGGGAGTCGCTAGTAGGTAGTCAGTAGTGAACTACGAGTTCAACATCAAAACTATAACAAATGCGGACATCAAACGACGTTTGACATTATCTGTTGTATATGATACAACATCTTTAGTCAGTTACCCCAATTTTTGAAAAGGGCATTGTAATGCGGAAAGAGAAAGAAGCGTTCCTCGCACTATCGAAAGATGTGCAGGATGAAATCGTCGCGGAGTACTTCCGCCAAACTCCGCTTGCAAAAACAGCCGTTGCCCTCAAAGCGCTGAGGGGGGCGGAGTACGCACACCGCCTCGCAAATAAGGGTTTCGCGCCAATGGAAGTGTTCGAGCTTCTGCTCGGGCCTGTGACCGTTTCGGTGCAAATCGTACATGAAGTACGCGAAAGTGGAAAACGGCTCGGTTTCGCCTTACGTCTGCGCAACGCGAGCGAGGCGGGTTACGGCAGTCTTTACCACAACACGTGCTGTTCGTTTCGCTGGCTCGACGACTTAACCTCAGCGACCGATCGAGACGACAGCGATGCGTTCAATGGAACACATCCGGCGCCACTGGAGAAACTCGGAGTGACGCTCCACCACGAGACCCCGCGCATGAATATGGACATGACGTTCATGCACCGGCGAGTGATCTCCATGTCGGACATCGCGAAAATGAACGGCACATGGCGGTTCTTCTCCGATGAAGAGATCCGCGCGCATCCGGCCGATGTCGTGGAAAGCAACTGGCATCAGCTTGAGTGGGTGATGGACGAAAATCGCGCCGAGTTTGGCGTGCTCAAAGGTTCATTCCCCGCGCAACTCTTTTCGCGGTAAGGGATTCTTTACTCCGCCGCCATTTCGACAACAGGCGCCTCGCGTGCCTGTTTTTTTATGCAAACATATTACACGCTTCAATGATCTTCTTTATCTCTTCTTCCTTGAGCATTGCGTGGAGCGGAATGCTGACGATGGTCTCATGAATCTCTTCGGTAAGCGGGTACGACTCGTTATTCCACTCCTTATACGCCGGTTGTTTATGCGGTGGTATAGGATAATGAATCATTGTTCCGATACCTTGACCAAGAAGATGCTCTTGGAAGCGATCTCGTTCTTTTGTACGCACGACAAAGAGGTGCCAGACGTGCGACTCATCATATGCGGCATGAGGCAATACTAATTTTTTATTTTTTATTTCGGCCAAATACCGTTTCGCAATTTCCCTGCGCCGCTGATTTTCCGCATCGAGATATTTTAACTTCACCAGCAATACGGCGGCCTGAACCTCATCCAAGCGGCTATTTACTCCCTGATATTTGTTGTGATATTTTTTCTCACTGCCGTAATTGCGAAGTGCGCGCAGAACTCGAGCAAGTTCCGCGTCGTTTGTTGTCACCGCTCCGGCATCGCCCAATGCACCGAGAGGTTTCGAGGGGTAAAAACTAAATCCGCTCGCATTGCCGAGATTTCCCGTTTTGCGCCCTTTGTATACCGCGCCATGCGCCTGGGCGGAATCTTCAATGATCTTGAGCCCGTGTTTGTCGGCGATCTTTTGCATGTTGTCGGAATAGCCGACTTGTCCGTAGAGGTGAACAACGAGAATTCCCTTCGTTCTCGGAGTAGTATGTTTTTCCAAAAGCCGAGCATCAATATTGTAGGTCGCAATGTCCAGCTCGACCAAAACGGGTCTTAAGCGATTTCCCGTAATGGCCAAAATGCTCGCAATGTACGTATTCGCGGGAACAAGTATCTCGTCCTCTTCTTGAAAGACGCCAAGTTCTTTGTAGGCACGAATAATGAGCGTGAGCGCATCGAGCCCATTGCCTACACCGATCGCATGCTTCACGCCGCAATAAGAAGAAAACCTTTTTTCAAACTCCTCAACTTTTTCTCCTAAAATATAATGCCCCGCATCGATGACATCAGAGATAGCCTCCATGAGTTCTTTTTTGCGTGGAGCGTTCAGTTTTGCGAACTCTAAAAATGGGATCATAATGGTCAGTCACTAGTTTTTAGTTGCTCGTGGCTAGTAGAAATGCCGCTACACAAAACACTTAGTCCACGACGCGGAACACGGGGAGCGGTAGCACAAATTTCCCCTTCACGCCTTTTTTACGCCACTCCGCCATAATGTGGTCGCCATAATGCCACGCAAGTATCACGATGTAATCGGGTTGTTCTTCAAGAATGATCTTGTTGTCAACAATAGGAATGCGAGTACCGGGCAAATATTTGCCGATCTTCTCTGAGCCGGGCAGTTGCGCAATGTACGGCATGAGCGTCTCGTCAATTCCATAATAGTTCACCAGCACTGTCCCGCGTCCGGGGCAGGAATCCGCGACGAACCGCAAACCTTTTTGCTTCGCTTCGTTTGCTAATGCGAGAAACTTATTGCGATTATCGGTCACACGCTCTCTCCACGTTGCCCATGCTTCGGGCGTAAAAAGTCCCGCCTCTTCCTCCGCACGAAGTAATTCGGCGACACAAGGGTTTATCGGGTATACACCCTTTCGCGCAACATACGTCCGAAGGTTGCCCCCATAGCGCGATGCGCGACATGCATCAAACACTTCGAGTCCATAATAGGGCATCAATGTGACCAGCGCTTTCAAGCTGTAGGTGCGTACGTGCTCATGATAGATCCCTTCGAACTGATTGCTCTCGAGCACGTCAAGGAGATACTGGCTTTCCGTGATAAAGATCCCGTCGTCATCAAGCAATCGGCTCAATCCGCGCATGACCTCGCCCAGGGGCGCCATGTGCGCAAATACGTTCGTCATGGTGATGACCTTTGCACGCCCGCGCTCGGCCACGATCTCTTTGGCGACATCTTCGGTAAAAAAACTCTGGATCGTTTCGATGTGATTTTCGAGTTGCGCATAGTGCGCCATGTTCGTCGGCTCAACGCCGAGCGTGCGCATGCCGTTCCGCTTGAAACCGGTGAGCAGTGTCCCGTCGTTGGATCCAATATCCACACAAAGCGAATCCTTGGGGATATCGAAATCTGCAATAATGTCGTCCGCAAAAGATTTCTGATAGATTCGAAGTGGCTCGGAAATGCCAGCGCGATAAGGATACTCAACGGGATAAATAACTTTTCCATCAATAATATAATCTAACTGCGCAGAACCAGAATCAGGACAGATCATCAGTCGCAACGGATAATGCACTTCCGGCTGATCGAGCATTTCTTCGGAAAGAAGCGCATCGCAGGGAGGCTGATGTCCAAGATCAATAGCCTCAAAAAGATTTTTTGAACCGGTAATTTGGCAGTAATCCAACTTGCCCGGCGGCACATCGTGGTTAAACTTTGACGTTGTCATATGCTCCTTAAAACCATTATGGATATCCTCCGGTAGCATGGGGGTTTGCAGGCGAATAAAAGTAAGAATCTTCAACCACAACGCCCGCACACAGCAAGCAGGTTGCTCGGTTGAAGAACACGTACGGACATTTGCTCTTCTTCCTCGCTAGCCGTAGTAATATATCTATGTTATAGAACACACTCAAATAGTGCAACTTTCTTCTTGTTATTTATGTTGACGTATATATAATATTCTTAACCATGCAAATCCCGTTAAAAGCCGCAAATATATGATGTCAAATCTATTTTTACCAGAGACCTCGAATATTACAAGCATTAGCCGAATAGGCCGCAGGATTTTTTCGCCCGCGTCCTAATTCTAACGGGATGAAAGGAGTCATTCTCGCAGGGGGAAGTGGTACGCGCCTCCACCCGCTTACCAAGATCACCAACAAGCACTTGCTTCCCCTCTACAACAAGCCGGTCATTTTTCACGCCGTCGAAAAACTGGTCAGTGCGGGCATCGACAAAATAATGCTTGTTGCCTCACCGCAATACATCGAAGATTTCGTGAGCGTCCTCGGTTCGGGATCCAATTGGAAATCGCGAAACACCTCCGACAAGCAAGTGCAGATCGTTTACGGTATACAGAACGAACCGACCGGCATCGCTGACGGACTGTGGATCGCAAAAGATTTCATCGGGGTAGATTCGGTAGTACTGCATTTGGGGGACAACATCATTTTTGAAGATTTAGAAAAACATGTGCAAAATTTCAAAAGTGGGGCAAAAATCTTCGTAAAAAGGGTACGCGATCCGGAAAGGTTTGGAGTGGCCACCATTGATGAGTCGGGTCGTGTCATTGAGATTATTGAGAAACCCAAGACTCCGGTCTCGGATCTTGCGGTTACCGGTATTTATATTTATGACAATTCTGTCTTTGATCGGATGATCGGTATGCCAAAAAGCGAACGCGGTGAATATGAGATCACCTGGGTCAACAATCAATTCATTGATACCGGAGACCTTGAAGCCGTACACATTACGGGCGATTGGTTCGATGTTGGTACATTCGAGAGTCTCCTTACCGCATCGCTTTATGTGAAAGAAAAACACGACAGCGAACAAAAGGGTTCATGAATTACAGAAAGATTGTTCTCGTTAGCGGTGTGCGGGGCATGCACGGTACCCCCCAGTATGAATGACGCCGGCAGACAATAATCATGAAAATACCAGAGAAAGTCATACTTGTTACGGGCGGTGCGGGGTTCATCGGAAGCAACTATCTCAACACCGTAGTTCCCCGTTACCCGAACTATCGTTTTGTGAACATTGACGCGCTCACCTACGCCGCCGATCTCAAAAATATCACGGTAGCAGATGCGCCGAACTATGTGTTCGTTCAGGCTGATATTCGCGACGTATCGGCGCTCCAAAAAACATGGGAAACATACTCCCCCACCGATATCATCCATTTTGCCGCAGAAAGCCACGTGGACAATTCCATCGCCGGGCCCCGAATATTCGTGGAAACAAATGTGCTCGGCACCCAAAATCTCCTCGAGCTCGCACGCGCGAGTGGTGTAAAACGTTTCCATCATATCTCTACCGATGAAGTCTACGGTTCACTCGGTTTTGATGCACCGTCAACCGACGAGAATGCGCCACTTCTTCCCAACAGCCCCTACAGCGCCTCCAAAGCGGGTGCAGATCACCTTGTGCGTTCCTACAACAAAACATTCGGACTTAACACCGTCATTACCCGTGCATCAAATAACTATGGACCTCACCAGCACCACGAGAAACTTATCCAGCTCTTTATCAGCAACCTCCTCTCCGGAAAGAAAGTTCCTCTTTATGGCACCGGGAAGAACGTCCGCGACTGGCTCTATGTCGGCGATCACATTCTCGGCATTGATGCGGCCTTTCACAAAGGGAAGAGCGGCGAAGTCTATAATCTCGGTGGTGGTGTCGAACTTGAGAATATCGACATCACCAAAAAACTGCTCAAGCTGACCGGACGTGATGAAAGTGCGATCGAATACGTAACGGACCGCAAGGGCCATGATCTACGCTATGCACTCGATTGCAGAAAAGCAAAGCGTGAACTCAATTGGGCACCGCTCAAATCTCTCGAAGAAGGACTTCGGGAGACGGTCACATATCATAAGCGGAAACAGGAGAGCGATAAGAAAAACTGACCTGGTGGGGTCAATCTTTCTGTTGAGGTTTCCTTGCGACACAAAAAATCTCAAAACCGAAGTGTCGGGACAAAAACCTTCCTGTCCACGGGTCAATGATCCTGTTGAGACGGTTGAGCACGCTTCCGATAACAGCCGCAGGTTTCCAATACATCTTTAATCGAAATATGCTGTAGGCTGGATAAAAGCCGTCCATGGCGACAATTTCAAGGTGGTGTCCGAAAAAAAGATCGCGGAGTTCTTTTCGTGTATAGGATTTTTCATATCCATAACGATACCGTTTGCCCATAAGAAATTTGTGAATGGTGTGCGGATTCCACAGATTGTTGACGGAGACGATGAGAACCCCTCCCTGCTTGCAAACACGGCGCATTTCCCGCATGGCATTCTCAACATCAGGCAAATGCTGGATAACCACATCGCAAAAAACAACATCAAAGAAGTCGTCGGGAAAACTCAGTGCACGAACATCCTCTGTACAAAATTCGACATTCTTTGCGTTCACTTCTTGTGCGAGTGAACGAGCGATCACAAGCGACTCCGGAAGAATATCGGTCACCATGACTTTTGCATTTGGAAGATCCTGTGCCATCTTCACGCCGTATCTCCCCGTTCCCCCGCCGACATCAAGAATGAGCTCGGCATCTTTCGGAATGTATTTTTTAAAGACAGGATATCCTTCGATAAACAATCGCTGGCCAAACAGCGTTTTCGCGCTATTCTCCCCACCCCCATTCTGCCACTCATTTTCCCAAACTTTATTTACTTCTTCCTGTGTTTGTTCATTGTCTTCTTTCATAAGAAATTTGTATCATATATTCCGCTCTTTGGGCCATACGCGCGACCGCACCCACTGAAAATGAGCAAAAAGGTTTCCTCTGACGATCGTATCGATACACCACAACACGGCAAAATAGGTACACCCGCCAAACCCAACGTAGAAGAAGAGCGTAAAAATGTTTTCTACTGGAATGGTGGATTTCAGGGCGAGAATTGCGACTGCCATGACTACTCCGGAAAACAGCGGTGTGCTCACCAGCCGCAATATCCCTTTCATTTCAAATAATTTCTCCCGATAGAGAGCAGTGATATAGACAAGGGCTGAGAAAAATCCGCTTCCGAGCATAGCCCACGCAGCCCCTATGGTTGAAAGTTTTGTGAGAAAGAGTGGGAGGAGAACGGCCATTGCCACACACTGGACAAAGAGCGCGGCAGTGACTACTTTCGGTTTGCCGATTCCCATAAAAAATGGTGACCCGACAACCTCAAACGATTTTATGAGCGCATAGAACGCAAGCACGGAAACAACAGGCGCCATCGGCAGCCAACGCGCGCCGTAGAGTACATGAACAATGTCCGGCGCAAGCGCGTAGATACCCAAGGATGCAGGAATAGTGAACGCGAAGATGAGTTGCGCGATGCGAGTGAACGATTCTTTGCGACGACCCATCTCAAGTTTTGCAAATGCGGGAAAAAGTGCATTTCCCAATACACGACCAAACTCTGCGGCTGGAAGAAGCGCAAGCGCAAAGGCTGCCTGATAATATCCGAGCCCCTCGGGGCCGATCAACTTTCCGACGCTAAAATTATCTCCTTGCGTGACAAAGTAACCAACGATCGCACTCACTGAAACCCACTTGCCATAACGCAGAAGATGCCGAAAATGCGCGAGCTTTGGCCTAAATTTTGGACGATAAGGATGAAAGAGGTATGAAAACAGCACTGTGCCGATACGATATGCAACAGCACCGATAACGAGTGCCCATACACTGCGCAAGATAAATCCCGCCACGATCACCGTCACGATCTCAAAAAGCACCATGGACATATTGTAAAAAAACTGCCGATTGAACTGCATATTTTTTTGAAAGAACACGGTGCCTATATTTTCAAATCCACCAATGACAAGCGAGAGCGCGAGCACTCGCGTTAAAGAAACAATTTCCGGGTGACCGAAAAAATCTCCAAGAAAGGGCGCAGCAAAAAAAACAAGCACGCCGATAAATGTGTTGCGCATGATCTGTCCCGACCACGCCGTATCGAGATACTGATACGGGTCTCCTTTCTCATGAACAAGCGCGTCATGAAACCCTGGCTTGAAAAAAAGATCCATGACTCCAAGCGAAAGCGCCGCAAGACCAAAAAGTCCGAAATCCTCAGGAAAAAGAAGGCGTGCAAGCACAATGGTTCGAATGAACTGCACCACCTTGATGACAAGCCGTCCCACCACTAACACAAAAGAACCTCGGACCAACCGGTTGCCGGTATCAGGAGCATCCTCCCACATGAGGCGAAACATTCGGACGAACTTAGTCACCGGAATATATTTAGCAAAATCCACACCTTATACAACTCCTCTCGTTCAAAAAGGTTGCCGAACTTGGATCTCTTATAGATTACGTTACTGATCGAGGCGGTACAGATTTACATATTCGCCACCGTAGGTGAACTCTCGGACAAACTCAAGACCTTTCATTGGTCGTTTTTGTTGTACATCAACAAAACTCTGCACAACATCCCCTAAGCTTCGAGTGTCCAGGGCGAGATAGGACGCATGCTTGGCTTTCATGGATTCAAGTATTTGTTCAGGGCTGTCTCTCTCGGAGATTTCCACCCAGTCTGCCTCCGCATAAAAGGCAATTTCCGGCTTGCGCGAGGCGATCAATTGTTGCTCCGGATGCTCCACTGTATCCTTAAAATATTCGCCGAGTAGCTGATACTCAATCGGCTTTGTGGTATCAGCCGGTCTAAAGAAGAAATTCTGGAAAACAGGGAAAGCAAAATAAGTGGCACTCATCGCGACAATAAGGGTTGCAACAAAAAGGCGTTTCCGAGCTAGAAAGAGAGAAACATCGGCAAGCGTAGAGATGAATTCGTAGCATCCGATACCGATGAAGAAAACAAAGATAAACACATATGGCTCAATATAGCCGAAGTCTCCATCGGAACCTACCGCAAGTGCGAAGAGCATCGTCGTGGGGACTGTGAGTACGCCGAGCGCCGCAAAGCGCCTCTCCCTAATCATCTTCCAAAGGCCGATCCCAAAAAAGGAGAAACCGAGGATCCCAAATATCCGCAGGAGATATCCCTCAATGTCGTAAAGGTTTGAAAGATAGACCTTGAGGAACTTGGGAGCAAAAATGCTCTTGAGAAAGGGCGTCATGGAGTTATTGGGGGTCCCAGAAGTAATAGACTGTGCCCCCTCTCCGGTGGTGGACAACCCTTGAACAAGCAACGTCCCCTGCTGCAATCGGCCGGCAAATGTCCACTGTCCGGTATAAGCGTGGAGGTACACAATGTAGGGGGTTGCGCAAAGCACGAAGCCGAGTATCGCCACAAAAATAATAGCGATATTCCTTTTGAATGTTACGGTTGTTCGGTTGATCAAAAAGAGGAACACGGCCAAGGGAAAAATGAGTACGATGTACTCCGGCCGCGTGAGGTACAGAGCTCCTGCAATGAGTCCCAGCAAAAAAGAGAACGCGAAAACCTTGTGCCGCTGTTTATCGAATTCAATATACTTTGTCAAAAAAAAGAAAAGGAGAACCAACAAAAACGCCGCTAACGGTTGTGCCACCGGCCCCATATTCTTCCACACCACCGTCGCATTCACCGCAAGAAAAAGTGTGGCGATCCCGGCAACATGACGTGCAACAAAGAAATGCATCCCGTAGTAAAGGAGCGGGAGCGTCAGGAGCCCGAGTGCTATCACCGTAGTGATGGCGGCAAGTTCGATGTTCCCGAGCACGAAATAGAATGGGACTATCGCGAAAGAAAGTCCAGGTGAGTAGAAGGTGTGTGGTTGATGAAAAACGGAGAGCCCGCTTCCTTCAGCCAAACTCTTTGCCATGAGGGCATAAGAAACACCATCGGTGCCGATATAGGCGAATTTAGGATAAAGAAACAATGTGAGAAACAGGTTAAGCAGAGCGCAACCTGTGATGATCAGCGCATCTTTTGCTCTCTCATCTCTCCAAAACCGCCTATCGATCACCGCTAGAAAGTTATTCATGTTTATGAAATTTGATCTTCAAATTGTTAATTTGAAGAGAAGTAAAGTGGGGTGACATTGTAGATTCCATAGTATTCATCTTCATACCACGGTGTTTGCCCGCGTAGAAACTCAGGAACAGGAAACCGACGATCAATGACCACCTGACTTACGTCAAACCTTCGTAAATATTTGACAACATTCGGTCTTACCGTTTTTTCATAATAATCAAACCATAGGGATTGGTCTATTGTTCCATCATCACTCCATACTCGCGCGACGATAAGCGTCGCACACGAGGATGAATGAAGCACGATCGTACAGAATTTACGTGCAAGCATGTTGCGTTCAAACACTTCTGAAGGTACCCCACCTACACCAAACTCCTCATACGCTTGCGTCACCTCCTCTTTCGTGAGCGATTGTCCCAGTTTTGTTGTGAGCCAGCGTTCAGTGTTTTCTGTCGTGCTTACCGAAAAAATTCTGCCGTAATAACTGAACAACACATGCTGGCCTGTATAGAGCGGAATGTAGCCACTGAGAGGTTCAGGCGCGGCGATAACATGCGTGCCGGGCAAGGAGGAGAGAGCAATAAGAGCAGGCATGATGTATTGGGGGTTTCCTGCGTCATTGAGATATTGCGGACTTGCGCTATCAGGACGATAAACAACTGCGGATGGAAATTTGGTGGGAATGGCAACAAATACTTTGTACAACACAAGCAACAGAAGCAGGGCAAAAAGAGGGAGGAGTATTCTTTGCACATAGATACCCCTCTCCCGCAAGACACGTATCGTGGGAAATGTCAATAATACGAGACCAATGGGTAAGAGGATTTGAATGTAGTAGCTCGTGTGTGATGGACCGGCGACATCCACCCCGGTAATAATGTTTTGTACCATCACACCAAGCGTACCCAGTGAAATTATTGCCACCGTTAAGACGACATCTTCTAAAGAAGGCCCGACGCTACTCCCTTCCGAAAATATTCTTCGTTGTCCTATTGTGCGCCTGCACGCGAGCCACAGCAAGAAAGACCAGACAAAGAGGAGAATGAGCCACCGACCGGAATTGAAAACCACCGGCGACGGAAAATGTGACCGTACTCCCCCAAACCAATTAATCGTTTCCGCGAATACCGGGAAGTCACTTATCCCATGAAAATAAAGAAAGTAGGGAATGGAGAGGATGACCATTGTCGCAATCGAAATGATCAGGGAGCGCGCCAACTGCATACGCCGCAATATGAAAGAAAGGACAACGCCGACCGCAAGCGAGGCGGCGATAACTTGAAAAAGGAAGCTCTGTAAATAAATCGTAAAACCCGCAAAGAGACCGAGGAGAAGGGGTGCGTCCCAGGAGATCGTTAAAGGGACTTCCCACTTTGTGAACAAAACATCGGCTGCTTTCGATTTCCAACTCCCTTGAGTCGGGAAATTGAGGTCGCCCCGCGGGACTTCCAATTTCCTACTCCCTTCGATCGGGAAATTTAGGTCGTGCGTCCCTGCCGCTTGCGATCTACCGTGATACCATGTCCACAAAAATAGGATCAAAAAGAGCAGAGAGAAGGGAAAGATCGTCTGCATGTTGGTTACACGGTTCATGTGCCAAAATATATAACTCGAGACAAAAAACAACGAGACAACGATCATGCCCCGCGAGAAACCGAGTTGAAGGAGAAGTACGCCAAGCAAGAACGCGAAGACAGCGTTCCAAAGGAATGCATTCCACACTGCCGCCCAAAATGGAGAAAGGAATGCATGGGGAATGCCGGTAATGCTGTCAGCGATCGAGAACGAGGGCGAAGGAGCTTTATATAACGTCGCATAGTAGGGATTCCCCATCACTTCCCCGTGTATCGCCTTTTCTGCACGTGTCATGTAATACAGATTGTCGCTCGTTAACTCGGGAACAACACCTTGCCAATCGTCACCAGCCACAACACGCGCGACCATATAAGGATGCGCGCCATAGAGCCCGCCCAAGATAGCGAGGACAAGGAGAAACTTCCAGGACTTTTTAATTTGTGCCATAAGAGTCCGTTTCATCGGTAATATCGTAGATCGCGTAGTATTGATCGCTATACCACGGTGTTTGCTCACGCAAAAACTCCGGAAGAGGAAGCCGACGATCAATGACCACCTGACTGACATTGAATCTCCGCAGATACTTAACGACATTTGGTCTAATTGCCTTTTGATAATAATCAAACCACGCGGACGGAGCGACGAGACCCTCGGTATGATAAATTCGTGCGACAATGAGTGTCGCACACGACGGCGAGCGAACTAGCATCGTGCACAATCTGCGGGCCAGTTTATTGCGTCCCATCACTTCCGAATCTCCTCCTCCACCGGAATCATCGGACGCTTTTATCACGTCCTCCGGTGTGAGCGATTCTCCCAACTTTGATGTGAGCCTGCGTTCGGTGTTTTCTATTGTACTCACACCGAAAATCCCGCCCCCGCCATAGAGTACGTGTTGCTTTGTATAAAGCGGAATATAACCAACAAGAAGGTCAGGTGCGGCAACGACATGTGTTTCAGGTAGAGATCCGAGAGCCGAAAGAACAGGTCTAATATACTGAAGATTTCCTGTGGGTCGCACAAATTGCGGGCCCGCACTATTGACGCGATAACGGTCAGCAATTGGAAATTCTCCGGGAAGCATGACAAACACTTTTACAGCTATGACCAAAACACAGAGAAGGAGAAGTGCTTTTCGCACATAGGCACCTTTCTCCGAGAAGACGCGCATCGTGGGCCATATCAACAATACAAGACCGAGGGATAAGAGAAGGCGGCCAAAGTAGTTAGCATGTCCGATGCCGGCCAGATCAACTCCGGTAATAATGTTTTCTAACATCACGCCAAGTATGCCCAACGATATTGTCGCCACCGTCAAAACGACATCTTCTAAAGAAGGCCCGGTCGTAGCTTCCCCTGGGACTGCTGTACTTTTTCTGGTCCATTTCCGCGCTTGCCACAGTAAGAAAGACCAAACAAATAAGAGGACAAGCCAGCGACCGTAAAAATAAACCCCGGGCGATGGGAAATGCGAACGCACCGCAAAGAAATAATTCATCGTGTCGCCAAATGCGGGGAAATCGCGGATACCGTAAAAATAGACAACATAAGGAATGGCAATTGCGGTCATTATTGCAATTGAGGCGAGGAGGGATCGCGCCAGCCGCATGCGTCCTAGGGTGAGCGCAAGTAGGGCGCCGACAACAAGCGATACGGCGACAATTTGAAAAAGAAAAGTGTACAAATAGGTCATTATGCCCGCAAAGAAACCGAGAAAAACGTAGCTGTACTTTGGTTCTGTTTTCAATCTGTCTCTATGCCATGCAAGCAAAAGTAAGATAAAAAATAGGAGAAAAAAAGGAAAGATCGTCTGCATGTTTGTTACACGGAGCATGTATCCAAATGTGCTACTTGCGACAACAAAGCAGAAGACAATAACCATGCTTCTGGAATAACCAAGATAAATCAATATCACGCCAACGAGAAGCCAAAAGAGTACGTTCCAAAGGAATGCATTCCACACGGTGGCAGCCATTGGAGAAAGGAAAGCATACGGGATTCCTGTAATACCATCAGCCGCTGAGAACGACGGCGAAGGAGCATCATAAATTGTTTCGTAATGAGGGTTCCCCGTTATTATTTTCCCGTGTATCGCCGCATTTGCACGCGTCATGTAGTTTAAACTATCTCCCCAAAACTCGGGAACAACCCCTTGCCAGGCGTCACCCGCCACAACACGCGCAACAATATAAGGATGCGCACCAAATAGCCCGCCGATGATGGCGAGCACAATGAGAAACTTCCATGACTTTTTAACTTCGGCCATTGTTTGGGAAGTACACCCGGTGAGCTCTTTAAAAAAGCGTATAGATGAAAGGCGCCACGGCACTCCCCTGCGTTGCGACGAGCAGCATGCTCAGAAGAACAAGCATGACCACAATGGGAATCAGCCAGAACTTCTTTCGTTCCATGAGAAACTTAAGAAATGCGGCAAGGATATGAAACTTGTCCATGATCATTAATTTAGCACGGGGACATGAGAACTAAAAGGGCTGTTCCAATGACTCCTTTTTGAATGTCGAAGCGCAAATCCAATAACTTTCCTTTTTTCTCAACATCGATCTGCGAAAGAAACGCTTCAGAGGGCCGATGGGCGTCATCACGAGAAAATAAAAAAACGTGAGCAATGTGTTACCAACGACCACACCAAGAATGATCGCGATCCCCATCCAGAGTTGATAAAAAATTTTAAGCGTATGTGGGACAAAAATACCAAGGCCAATGAATAACAATGCAATAATGGGAATTATCAGATGAATATTTCCGTTTTTTACGATTATCACAAAAAATGTGAGTCCCAAAAGCACTCCGCCAATAAGCAGACCAAATTTTTTGAGCGACCGTTTATTTGTATCAATCGCCTTAAATTCTTCTTTCATCGTTTGAAAAATATGTTTCATGTTCAGAGAAATTTATGCTTTTTTATATATTGATACACCGTCTTCGCAATGGCATCATATCCCATGGCATTCGGATGTCCGTCTATAGTATGTTGGTAGATCATAACTTTTTCATCGAGTTTTTTTGCGAGATCTGGGAGGGTGTCGATACAGGAAATATGCGCCTCCTCACAAAATGTAAATATTTCTTTCCGTAAAAGCATTTCTGAAGCAAATATGCCGGTGTAACCAGACGGGAGACTTTCTCCGGCAGAACGCATGTGTGTTTCATATACCATTTCTTTTGTCGGGATGATCACGATCACGAAACGGACTCCTTCTTGTGTAAGCCGTTGGTCCATATCACGAAAACGATTCTGAGCAATACGCCACGCTTCAAGTGTGTTCGTATCAAGTTTGACCGTATTTAAGCGATAGCCGGAGTTGAGAACGGTTTCAAGTCCAGGATCGGGATACACCAATGTAATCTCGGGGTGAGACGCGCTGAACGTCTTCATGCGCTCAAGTTTCGGTGCGTCAACCTCGATCCACCCCATCCGGTTTGCAAAAGGAAGCCAAACACCATTATTTAAAAGTCCCCAAATACGGCTATGGAGACGGGGCCATGCAGTGAGTTGCCAAAGTTGGTAGATGCGTGATGTGGTATCGACCCCGTTCCACGCCTCGGAATAACCGGCGTTATCCTGAAATTTCCAAGGAGACGGAGTAAACGAGGGATCACGCAACTCGGGGTACGCATCCCGCTCATACACCATACGATAGACATCGTAAAGATCATTCCCCAAATAAAAACCCACAAGTACTATCTTGGGATGAAGAGGGATCGCTTCGTCGAGAAGTGCATCATACTGTACCGGTCCATACCCGCCAAGCGCCATTTGGTATACGCTTGTCGACGCTAGACTTCCCAATACCTGCGGCCATGCCTCTTCACGAGTTACACGGGTCACATCATCTCCCATGGTCATTGAATCGCCGATCGCGACAATATTCGCCTGATCAAGCGGTAGCGCATTTCTCCATCCTCGGACATCCCAACCGCCACCTTGGTGGGCGATCCATCCCAATCGACGGTCAGGGGTCACGTGAGCCGGAAAAAAAACTCTCAATACAACCTCTGCAAGAACGAAAGCAACAAAAAATCCACCGATCACCACGGCGACATTGATAAGTTTTTCTTTTCGTGGAGATAGAGTCATAGATCAATCAAGTTCATATTTATTCTTCCAATTTGCCTCATCATTGAATATTGGCATTGCTCTCTTATCGAGAATATAATTTTCAAGCACAAGATAGTCCATTTCCGTACGCATGAAACAGCGATACGCATCTTCCAGTGTACACACAATTGGCTCTCCACGCACGTTAAATGACGTATTCACAATTGTCGCACATCCCGTCGCTCGTTCAAATGCTTGAATGAGCGCGTGATATCGTGGCGCAACATTCTGCGCGACTGTCTGTACGCGCGCGGAATAATCAACGTGAGTTATCGCAGGAATATCCGATCGTGTTATGTTCAGTTTTTCAATACCCCAGAGCTTTTGTTCTTTGCTTGTCATTTCCCGGCGACGTGATCTCTTTACAAAGGCAGTAAGGAGCATGTAGGGGGAAGCATGTCCCTCCAGTTCAAAATACTCATCCGCTTTCTCGGCCAGTACTGAAGGTGCGAATGGACGAAAACTTTCACGGTACTTGATCTTGAGATTCATTTTTGATTGCATCTCCTTATTTCGCGCATCGCCCAATATTGAACGCCCGCCCAAGGCACGCGGGCCAAACTCCATTCTTCCCTGAAACCACCCCACGATCGCACCTTCTTTGAGCGTGTTTGCGACTTCGCCAAAAAGCTTGTCGTCGGGGAAAAACGTAGAAGGAATACTTTTGGTGTCCAGGAACTCCTTGATCTCCTCATTGCGAAACTCAGGACCAAGATAGGCTCCGCACATTGCATCCTTACCCCCCGCCCTAGGTCGAACATTGCCAAGATATTCATACCAAGCACAAAGCGCCGCCCCAAGTGCACCACCCGCATCTCCTGCGGCGGGCTGTATCCATATTTCCTCAAATGGCCCCTCCCGCAAGATACGCCCATTTGCCACACAATTGAGCGCAACACCGCCGGCGAGACAGAGGTTCTTCAGTCCTGTTTGCTTGTGGACATGCTTCACGATCGCAAGCATGATCTCCTCCGTCATCGCCTGAAGCGACGCGGCAATGTCCATTTCTTTCTGCGTGAGCAGTGATTCGGGTGAGCGGGGCGGGCCACCGAAAAGATCGTGGAATTTCTTATTTGTCATCGTCAGTCCTGCCGGATAATTAAAATATGACATATCGAGACGAAACGAACCGTCTTCCTTAAGATCAACCAGTTTGCGCATCGCATCGACATATTTCGGCTCACCATAAGGAGCAAGGCCCATCACCTTGTACTCTCCCGAGTTCACTTTAAAACCGGTGTAGTAGGTAAATGCGGAGTAGAAAAGTCCGAGTGAGTGCGGAAAATGGATCTCTTCACCAAAGGTAATTGCATTCCCCTTCCCCGCCCCCCACGATGTCGTCGCCCACTCACCGACACCGTCCACGGTAAGTATCGCCGCCTCATCGAAAGGGCTTGGGAAAAACGCACTCGCCGCGTGAGAGCGATGATGTTCCGTGAAAAGAATTTTTCCCTTGAAGCCAAGCTCTTTCCTGATGATTTCCGGCATCCAGAGTTTTTCTTTGAGCCACGTCGACATCGCCTTCAAAAATGACAAAAGGCCGCGGGGAGCATGATCAAGATACGTCTCGAGCAAGCGTTCAAATTTCAAAAAGGGCTTATCGTAAAAAGCGACGATCTTCACATCGTCAATGGTGATGCCCGCTTCCTTCAGGCAATACGCAATCGCATTTTTCGGGAAGCGCTCATCGTGTTTTTTACGCGTAAACCGCTCCTCTTGTGCGGCGGCAACAATGACCCCGTCTTTAACGAGACATGCCGCGCTATCGTGATAAAAAGCCGAAATGCCGAGTATATACATAAAAGATTTCCTCATGCTAGTACGGGGGAGAAAAGGGTGCAACTCTTCATTTTATGACAGTTTCCATATACGCATCAGAGTGTCTCTTCAAAACACCGCGAGACATGCATGCGCAAGATAACGCGGATTCCATGTCAACATAAACGCTTTCCAAAAATACGTTCTCGCCTTTACTCTATCCCCCGAATCGCGGCACCATATCGCTAGCCAAAAGTACTGCTTCGCGAATGCCTTTTTGTGTTTTGCGTAAACGCCCGCATGTTTCGCAAGCAGAAGTTCTCTGCCACGGATGCGCCGAAGTAAGTCTCCTCCGATATGCTCATGGGGGGTCATATCCATACGCACGAGCGGAAGGTCAATGCCCACACCTTTGTAAACTTGCGTTATGCGGATCAAGAGATCAACCTCCTGATGCGATGGGAGCGACTCATCAAAAAACCCGACGCTGTCGAATACCGAACGGCGAATAAGGAGGGAGGAGGTGATAAAACCCTTGAACCGCAGAAGTACGATAACTGAAAAATCATGAGTGCCATTTTTGGTCTGATTATAAGTACTGCCATGTTCGGTAACATTCTCTACGCCCGTTGCAACAAAGCCGACTTCCTGATCCACTCCCTTGATCGCTTCGACTTGGAGAGCGAGCTTCTCCGATAACCACTCATCATCATCATCAAGGAATGCAACGTACTCTCCGTGCGATTCTTTTATGCCAGTATTTCTCGTTGCAGACCCGCCTTGGTTTGCGGGGTGGTGAGCAATATATCGAAAACGGTCGTCATTAAGAGCATCAACAATGTCCCTCACGCGCGGCTTGTCTCCGTCATCAACAACGATCACTTCGTAGTCAGAAAATGTTTGTGAAAGTACCGAACGAATCGCCCGCGCCAGGAGTAGGGGGCGATTATGGGTTGGGATGACGATGGAAACTTTCGGCATAACGGCTAGGGTAATTGTACATTGAACGCGCGCGCCCATACCTGGAACTGCACGATCGGCATGAAGCGCTGAAGGTCGAACTTGGTAAAGCTCTCTTTGCCGTCGATCTCACGATGAACGAGGCCGTCGAGATCGAATAATTCCGCTGTAGGGCGATAATAACCCGGCGAAAGGACCCCGCGGACCATCCGTCCGAAATCACTCGTCATCCATTCCGTCACCGGAGCATTCCAGCCGGTTTTCTTCTTTTCAAGGATGTACCTCGGCAACAGACCTTTGTATGCATTTCGCAAGAGAGACTTCTTCCCATGGGCAAGCTTCTCCTCCGAGGGAACGGCGTTCGCGAGGCGGACCAACTCGTTCGCGAGAAACGGAAACCTTCCTTCCATGCCAAAATGCATGATGATCTTGTCGGTACGCATGAACTCTTCGTTGGCTAGCCAGAACCAACGATCAAGTTCGGCGACACTATTCGGGCGATCGGAGAGCGGCGAAGCGATGGCCGGTACGTCGCTTTGTGACAGCGAACGGACCGCATTAGCCGCATCAAAACCATTCATGAATCGGAGCGGGCGGTTTCCCGCAAGTGGAGTGATCTTGTTCATCTCATACCACAACGCAACGGGGTCTTTCAGGTGGAGAAAATGGCCAGGCAAGAGGAAACCGTCCCTCCAGTTTCTCCATGAATAGAGAAAGTCGAGCGGCAGAGACGGATATGCGTCATATTTTGCCGTTATGCCGCGCGCGACAAGATAGTGCGGGTAACCAAGAAACAATTCGTCGCCGCCACTCCCGCTTAAGATGATCGTCACGTCTTTTGCCGCCCTTTCCGCGAGGAGCAAGTGCGACGGAACGGAAAGGTTGAATCTCGGCTCCTCCATGGTGCAGATGGTCTCCTCATATGCCGCAATGAAATCCTTCTCCGTCACCAACAACTCATGGTGATCGATGCGATATTCACCCGTAAGCCGTTTTGCCAAGTCGGCATCCTCGTTATACTTCGGGTCTTTTGTTTCAAATCGCGTCGTGAACGTTTGCACAAGCCCCTTCTCTCGCTCCGCAAGTTCATGGAGTATGACTGTCGAATCAAGTCCGCCTGAAAGAAAAAGTCCAAATGGCCGAAGCCCCATAGTGTGGTTCCCGACCGCCGTGCCGATCTTTTGTCTCAACGTATCTTCACTGAACATCACCCCGCCTTCTCTACGATCGCTCCAGCCAAACCACCCGTCCTCTTCCCTCCCCGTCGCGATGTCGATCTCTTTATACGAACCCGGGGCAAGTTTTTCTATTCCCGCAATGAGGGTATTTTTCGTCGGCGGATATCCGAACAAGAAAAAAAGTTTCGCGCTTTCAATATCCAGTACGGGTCGAATACCGCAAGCAAAGAGCCCTCTCATTTCGGATGAAAATATCACGGCTTTATCCTTGCGTGTAATATAGAGCGGTTTCATTCCCGCGCGATCGCGCGCTAAAAAGAGTCTTTGTTTGCGTTTGTCATAGAACGCGATCGCAAACATGCCGTCGAGCTTCGCGAGAAAATCCGTACCATGACGCAGGAGACCTTCGAAGATCACTTCGGTGTCCCCTTCCGTATGAAAGACCGCCCCCTCGTTTTTGAGTTCATTTCGTAAATTTTTGTAATTGTATATCTCGCCGTTGTAGACAAGCACAAAATTGCCGTCCGGTGACATATACGGCTGCTTAGCCAATATCGGTGTCTCGGTGATGGCCAGAAGATTTTGCCCGAGCGTGATGTGCTCATCAGAAAACACCCCCACCCCGTCGGGCCCGCGATGTTTGGTCGCCTCATTCATCTTTTGAATGATGCCGGGTCGCGCTTTCTCTCCCTCTGTAAATCCATTTATTCCGCACATGCCTACATAGTACCAAACAAACGACGGAAACGTTTCAGCGCGCCCGAAGCATAAGAGCGGATCTTTTGAAGCGGTGAGAGGCGGTGGTTGAGTCTCTTCGTGTAATGATTTTCAATGCCATCAAGCGGGATGTAGCTGAAACGGAGCTTCATTTTCCATGCAACATAGTTAAAACTCATCTGGTCACGCTTTGACCAGCGAACCAACTCTTCCCACCACGCCTCCATTGCCGCCACAACATCGGACTCATTGTGGTGGCGCAAAAGAACGCACGTCCACGCAAGACCGCCCGTATCGGGAAATCCGAGGGCTCGATACGCGTCCCCTTGCCGCTTCACGAGACCACCATCCTCCTGATGCTTTCCGGCACGCTCCATCAAAAGTAAGCGCTCCTCATGCTCGGCAAGCGATGAAAGTGGTATCTCTTTGCTTTTTGCGTGATCTAAAACCGCAAGATTGGCATCCGTGAGATAGTCGCGGATGAGATCATTCATATCACCCTTCAAAATAACATTTCCGTCGACCCAGATGCTTATTGTGTATTCCGGAAGAAATCGATGCGCAAGGATCTTATATTTACGCGCACTGCGCGTCGGATCAGCCTCGGGCGGTTCAACACGACGAATTTGCCACACCGAGGAGCGAAACGGCTGATCGGTAAAACAGATAAAATCACAGTTCGGGGGCACAAATGCAGGGGCAACCAAATTGTCCTTCTTCCCGAAGATCGCCGTGTAGACAACGATGCGCTCAGTTTTTTGAGTGCTTGTGTTCATAGCTCATTTGTTTTCTCCAACGATCCCCAACAACCGCTCTTTGAGTACGGGAACGCTGAATTCTCGATTGATAACTTCTCGAGCGGCAGCGCGCATTGCATCGCGATTCTCGCGTTCTCCATACGCGCGGAGTATGGCATCAGCGAGGCTTTGCGCGTCTCCCATCGCGCAATAGTACACCTCCTTCCCATCCTCAAAATAACGCTCCATCGCGGAATTTTTTCCCGTTACCACCGGCGTACCACACGCCATCGCCTCGAGAAGTTTATTGGGAATAACTCGTGCGGCTTTTTCTGTGTCGCCAAAAATGCCGAGTGTGAGATCAACTTTCTTTGTGAGCGCGATCACCGCCTTATGTGGAAGCCGTTCTATAAATTCCACATCGGAAAGTCCCAACTCGTCTCGCAACCGAAACGCCATCCCCCTTGTCTGCCCATTCCCCACCATAAGAAAACGGAATCGCCCACGGTCAGGAAGGAGTGCAATAGCGTGAAGAATATATTGTACCCCTTGAAGCGGGATGTAATTACCGAAGAAGAGCACCATGAAGCGACCCGACCGTTGCTGGATCTCCACCGGATAGACAGACGAAACAGCGTCAAATTCTTCGGTGTCCATCGTGATAGGAATGATGAGTGTTTTTGTGCTCCGGTGGATCAAATAACGTTTGCGAAAGTATTCCTCATGTTCTTTCGTGTCAAACAAAAGTACATCCGAGCAGAAACATACCAACTGATCAATGATCGTGTAATAGAGTGCCTTGATGCTCCACGATGATGCGAGCACCCGATCAGAGACCAACGAATCGTACGCGGAAATGAATGTGTCACCGATGATCTCTCCGTGAAAAAAACACCGCGCAAGAAGTACCGTACAAATGAGGCGTTCCGCGGGATATACAATGAGCAATCTATCCTCTTTGCGTGCAGAAGAGAGCGTACTCCAAAAGAATTTCCATTGAGCCACAAAGGACGGGGTGAGCTCGATGATCATTATGTCACCCAAAACTTCACACGCACGGGCAAGCGTCCGATTTCGCGGATAACTGAGTACTCGCGTACCGACAATAAATATGCGTTTTCGTTCTGCCATAATAAATCGGCAGGGACACTAGAGAAGCTTCTCTCCCCATGTTTTGGGGATAGTGTCCGCCGTAAGGTCCATATCTTCGAGATACACGAACGGTTGATGTCCGATCTCTTTCGCCCACGCGATCATCCTCGGCAACCCCTCGCGGATTGATGTTTCCGGTTTGAATCCGATGAACTCGCGCGCTTTGGCGTGGTCAGAATAAGCATATTTAACCTCCTGCGGCCGTGCATCAAGGTGCTTTGGTTGAAATTCTTTTGGTGCTTTCCCGCCAAAATAAACCTCCAGAAGCATTTCGGCAAGTTTTTTCAGCGTCACAACCTCTTCCCCGCCGATGTTGATCGCATGTCCCACACAGCGCTCTTCGACGGCCGCGCGCACCATCGGGGGAATGACATCGTCGATATAAGAGAATGCTCGCGTCTGTTCACCATCGCCATAGATAAAGAAATTTTTTCCCGCCAAGAGCCGGTTGATGAAAATGCCGATCACGTTGCGATACGGGTCGGCGATATTCTGGCGCAGGCCAAATACATTGTGCGGGCGAATGATGACATAATCGAAGCCGAACACCTTCGAATTGATGCGCGTAATGGTTTCCATCGATGCTTTCGCAACGCCATAGGTATCTTCAGGAAGCGTGAGCATGTCCTCCGTGAACGGCACTTGCTGTGCGCCATACACGCTCATGGAACTGGTGAGTATCATCTTACGCATCCCGTGCTTGATCGCCGGAACCAAAAGATTCATATATGCTACAAGGTTCCGATCAACCGCGCTGAACGGCGTAAAGTGGCTACGTCCCTCTGTTGCATCTGCGGCAAGGTGAAAAATTACTGTCGGTTTGATGCGCTCAATATACTGGGCGACTTTTGCGCGGTCGCGCAGATCAAGTTCCGTGAATTTTTCTTTATTTGTGACATTGCGTAAATAACCACCAGAGAGGTCATCGATGCCGTAGACATCATACCCGAGTTTCTCAAGATGATTGACGAGATGACTTCCCATGAAGCCGGCCGATCCTGTCACCAAAATTCTGTCGCTTTTCCTCATAAAAAATTTGTGTCATGTATTCCTTTATGCTAACCCCAAACAAACAAAAAAGTCGCAAAACCCTGAATTGAAAGCACTATAACAGACTGGGTCTTTTGTATCAATCGCCCGTTATAGGCCATTGAAACTGTTACCATACTCCCCCGGATAGGCCATAGGTCGGTTACCATAGTCGCATATGACCGTGAAGATGGTCATATCGAGTGACGCCATGCGGGAACACTTGTACCGCTTCTCGGGAGGAGATGCACTCGATCATACCGGTGTTAGCGCTGGTGTGCGGCGCAGTTTTTGAGTGCTATGAGATCTTCTTGTAGAGATTGCTGTATCCGAAAACATCAATATAGAGTTTCGTTCTTTCGTAGATCTCGCTGATCTCACTTTTTGAAAGCTCCTGCGCGGTTTTCAGGTTTGCCACGCTCGTCGGTATGCGCACTGTTCCCCACGGGTAAACTTCCTCAAGCTTCTCTTTGTTCCAGCTTGGATAGGCGTGTGCTTCACTTGGTCCGATTCCCATCTTGTGGAGTATTCCGCCAAGGACTTTCTTTGGATCCTGCACGATATCTTCGAAACGAACGATAAAAAAATGTTTCGGATATTTTGCTTCGTGCAGTTTTGCAAAATACTGACACGTATTCCAGCCGAACATGTAGTTTGCGATGGAAAGAGGCACGGCGCGTTTCTTCGTGTCAGCATATGCGGAAAAGGGATTGCGAACGACATGAAGTACAAAACCTGCGCCCTTGTAGTCACTAACGATCTTTTCCCCGTCCACTCCAATGATCGGGCTATACCCGACATATGCTTTTTCCTTGCCTGTTGTGCGATGATTTTTCCACGCGGAAAAAGTAGCGCGGAAAAATGCCTCCATGACGTTTGCGCGCGTGAGTGGTTTCCCCTTGAGGTAAGCAAGGAAGTCTTTCTTGCGGGCGCCGTCGGTGAGGTCCATTTTGGCGGTGCGAAACTTGCTTACGGAGGGAGTCTTGAGCCGCACCTTGCACTCCTCGTCGATGATCAGTTCGTACATTTCTTCGGGAGAAGCCGAGCTTGGGAATACTGGCCAGCGATATTTGAGCGGGTAGAGACTGGAGAGGTGGTCGACGACATATTTTGTTCCCGGTTGTGATTCGAACGGGTAGACGAACAATTCTGGGTGTCCGTCGAGGAGTCGGTGGGTAGTGTTCCCGCCGTTTTCATACATGGCGGAGAGCATAATAAATTTGAAGAAAGCGGGTTTTGATTTTAGCATTTTGCTGTTATTTAAAAATTATATGGTAAACATTCTACACTTGATAAGAAAAAAATGCACCCTGTTCCTTTTCTGTGGTTTCTTTTACCGTTTTGTAAAGAAAACCCTCCGTGACAGCTTGCGCGATATGCTCAATGGCGAAGATCTGATTTCCATGCGGGAACTCTATTGTGCCGATGGAGGACATATTTTTCAGATCAATTGCGTGGATTCCTGATCGCGCCTTTTTATGATCGACACCAGGAGCATACTGCCGGAAACGCGGCAATATCCGCGAAGTGCCGACAAAAAGTATGTCATCAATTATGCAGAGCCCCCTGGTCCAGCCGGGAAGAGTTGCAACGGGGTGAAATTTTCCTTCTTGTATATAGCCCACTTCCCCATAACCGCTGTTGTCCACAAAAAGTCTTTTTTTATAATACCGGAGCGAGTGCGGCCTCGTCAGTCCGTGGGCAATCGGGGTTCGTGTCTTGCCTGAAAAGATCACCCCCTCGCCATCAACGGGATATGTCGCATCCCGGGGCTTTGTGCTCCGAATATGTGCCCCGGAGGCGGAAAAATAAGAATCGCTTAATGATTTCCCTGCGGCGATCGAATTGAGTTGAATATAATTTGCCCGCGTATCTGGTTTCCCACCCTTCGCTTCAGTAGATTTCGGCCACCAGACAAGCTTATCGGAAGTGCCAGAATTCATGTCCACTTCAACAACACCGTTCATTCCCACCGCATTTGCATAGAGCTTCCCGGCGATGAGGGCAAGGTCATGGAAATAATACATCCCGCCATAGTATTTTGCCCGCGCGGGCATAAGTATATTCCGCCCATCAACAACACCGCGTTCATCCGTACGTTCGACATGCTCCTTCTGGGGCTTGAACTCAACAATTTGATTTGGGTTTCGCGTTGAGGCGACGTAGACACTGTGCGTTTTGTGGTCGACGGCAATTCCTGACGGATGAGGAATATGAAAAAAAGTTTGTTCGAGTTTATTCTTTGGAACAGAGAGTGTGATAAGTAAGTTTTCATACTCTCGACTCACCAAAAGAGTGACCCTCAACTTCTTGAGGACTGCAACGAACGAATTGCTCGCGTTGTACGCAAGTGATTCTTCGGTAATTCCCGCCTTGGCAAATGGTGCGCCAAAGATCTCGTGTGGACGGCGGAGGATTTTTTCCTGTTTCTTCCAAGATTTTTGTTTGTCCATGACGGGGATGTGTTATGCTCGATCCTCCATTTTTATTTTCAATAACCCGTAGAACATCATTACGGCCGATTTAAAGTTGGTTGTACTTTTTCCACTCTTGCGCCCAGTTTGGCGGGTGGGAATTTCGATGATCGGGACATTTCTTTTAAATGCTTTGAACATCAACTCTGCATCAATGCTGTCTCCCAGTGAATGAAGCGGGATCGTCCTCAGAATATTCCTTGGGATGATCTTCGGAGTTGCATTGACATCCCAAATGGGGGTCTTGAGAACAATGCGATTGACTATGTTGTAAAAAATAGACGTCCATTTTCGGACCCAATCACCACGTTCGATTCGCGTTGCTTTGACGATTGCATCGTGAGAAACTTTGGCATACCGGAGAAGACGAACCAATTCTGCCCCGTTGGTGCGCGCTGAGTTTGTATAACAGATGTAGTCGCCGTTTGCGTGAGCGATCCCCCAGTTGACTGCTCGCCCCCAGCCCGCTTTCTTGATACTGTGTTCAACAATACGAGGAGATTGGTTAAGTACTTTTTCATCGAATTCGCCAGAAAGTGAACCTACGCCGTTCACCACCACAATGAGCTCGTACGGGTCGCCAAGGAGGTCGAGTTTTCCTCTGAAATCGTCGATAACCTCACTTACGTGGTCCCCCTGAGCATAAAAGGGAAGAATAACGGAAAACAAGGGCTGTGCGACCTTTTGAAGCATAAGATATTTGCCATAGTACCTGAAATGCTCCAAATTCCCTAGTGTTGGCGTGCCACCTCTCTCGATTTATAAAATTATGGCAATCGGGAACTAAGTCCTCCCGTTCAAAGGGAGCTGTACTCATCTCGCCCTTCTGTCTAGGCGGGATGAACAAGCCCTTAACCTCCTGGATATAAGCGTAAGAAGTACTTAAAAAACCGAAAAACGACCGCATTGAAACGTCCTTTCGACGTCATCCGCCATCGACCGTTCTCTTCAATGAGATATCCGCCGTAGCGCATATCTTCAAGGCGCCGCGTGAGCAATTGATTTGGGACGTATCGTGACGTGAGTTCCGCGAAAGAAAGCTCTTTGGCTGGCGTTTCTTCGATTTCGGTCAAAATACGCGCCGAAATCCCGCGGTCAATGAGGAAGTAAAATTGGGCGTAACTAAAAAAGAGAAAAATATAGATCGCGAGGCCGTTTACGTACGTGAGAAGCCGACCGACATCGGTTTCTGTAACGACACCCCCATACCACGAGCCGTCGGGAATAAGGAGAGCCGCCGCCATGTAGCCGAAAAGAAAGACCAGAAAGATCCGGTTGACGACGCGAAAACGATTAGTGATCCGCCAAAAATGAAAAACAACCCAGTGGACGACAAGGAAGAGGGCGAACGCGATGAAACTAAGGACGATTTTTTCAAGCATGGGTCTCTACTATGAATATAATTTGTCATTGGTATTAAATAGCGACAAATACAAACACATCGGGATTGGTCATTTTATAGATTACCCGAAGATCACCAATGACGTTGATACTCCGGTATCCCTTTTATGCGTTCCTCGGGGCGGATGATTTATCCACGAGTATATACGATAGGTCACTGACGTCAAACGTTGCGGGAACTTGACATTATAGTAACAATATAATACAATAAAGTCTAGGTAGCCCATTATCATTATCAGATTACGGAGGATACATGAAAGGATTAAACGGCAAGCGAGTTATCGTTACCGGCGGCGCAAACGGAATCGGCAAAGCAATCGTCGAACGATTTCTGGCCGAGGGGGCGATCGTTTTCGCAATCGACAAAGATGCCACGGGGCTGAAAAAATTGTCGCACGGAAACCATGCCGATCGTTTCAGCATGATGCGCGTCAATATTGCCGCACCGGATGTGTCTGCGCAACTGAAGAGAGCGAAATTCTTGAGCAATGTCGACATACTCGTCAACAACGCGGGGGTTGATCTTCCTTATGATCACCTGACGAATCGCGGCAACTGGGAAAAGATATTTGCTGTGAACATTGCCGGGACAAGGACAGTGACCGAAGCGGTTCTCGACAGTATGCAGAGCCGAGGACGGGGCGGTTCGATCATCTTCATTACGTCGGTGCATACGGCATTCGCCTTTAACGGTGGAGGAGCGTATGACGCTTCAAAACATGCCCTGGTCGGCTATATGCGCTCGCTTGCACTTGCATTTGGTCCCGCTGGGATCCGCTCAAACGCAATCGCACCAGGGGCAATCTACCCAACGAACATCACCAGGGGGATTCCCATGAAGGAAGTGGTCAGAATCGGGAAAACGATCCCCACGCCCCGTTTCGGCACGCCGCATGAGATTGCCGGGCCGGTCGCATGGCTTGCCTCGGATGATGCCGCCTACGTCAACGGAGCTGAGATCCGTGTCGACGGAGGATTGGCGATCAAAGCACCTTTCGAAGAATAAGTTCAAGTAACGCTACGCTCTCCTTCCTCCACGGGGAAAACTACAGTTTTCCCCGACCCCCTTTCGTTGCGCATTCATCCCCGTAGCAGAGCTACGGGGAATTTTGTGCTTGTATTAAAAGCTCATTACGGCTGTCCAATGCGATATTTTTTCAGTCCTTCACGAAACGAACGTGGTGAAAAATTGAGATCGTGAATTGTCAGGTCAATATTGTAGTCCTTTTCACAAATGAGTCTCTCGACTTGATCGGGTACTAAAAAGAATGGGGGAGCTCGCTTGGCAATCCGCAAGAGCACCTGAGGCACCGGAATAGGCACGATTTTTTTTTCCATTGCAGACGCTATGTCGCGGACGACATCAGCAAAGGAGAGCTTTTCCGGTCCGGCAATAATATATGTTTTATTTTCCGGACTGCGGCACATCGCGGTACGCAGTGCCGCTATCGCATCATCAATATAGACCGGCGCAAGAAAAGTGCTTGTCACATAAGGTATGACCGGAAAGCGCTTTACGAGATTGATCAGCCGCTCAATGCCCTCATTGCCTAGAGCGCCATAGACTTCGGCAAATCGCACAATCGTGTATGGCACCCCACCTTGCTCTACCACTTTTTCGGCCTCAAGCTTTGATGTGCCGTACGGACCGCATGAGTCTCCGAGCGCTGTAGTGCTGACGTAAACAAAATGTTTGACCCCGGCATCCTTTGCCAGCCCGAGTAACTGCTCCGTCCACTCCTTATTTACGACATGGTACAAATCTTTGTTCTTCGTGTGCGTTATCGCCGCCAAATGGACCACCGTGTCGACATTGTGGAGCATGCGCAAGTCTTCGAGTGAACCAGTCACGGTCACTACACGATCGCGATATTTTTCTTCAACAACGATCTTTGTATGATGCTCGAGCAAAGTGAGGCGCAAGAGCGGGTCACCCGTAAGCAGTTTCTCAAGCAGCATTTTCCCCAAAAAACCCGAGGAACCCGTAATGAAAAAATGTTCATTGCTTGAACTCATGCATACGTGTTAACCGGAAAAGGATGAGGTTCCACAGAAATTCAAAAATAGCACTCGGGCGGACAAAAGACTTACGATACTTATTTTCCCGGAAAACTGTCGGGATCTCAACGAATTGAAAACCGAGATATGAACCCTGAATGATGATCTCGGCATCGATGAACCAACCTGGAGAGGTGAGGCGCAACTTCTGAAAGGCTTTTCTGGTAAAAATCTTTGGTTTTGCATTCGCGTCCCCTACGCTCACTTTCGGGAACAACACCATGAGCAGGGTGTTGTAGATAAACGAAATGAATCCCCTCTTTCGACCGTCACCGCGTTTTGTGCGATATGTTTTCGCGCAATCATATGGCCCGCTTATCAAACTGTCATAGACACGCACGATGTCATCCGCCGGCATTTGCCCATCTCCGTCAATGTAGGCGATTGTTTTTCCGGACGCAACCAGAAGCCCAGAGCGCAGATCCCAACCCATCCCACCCTCTTTCACTTTTGAGACAACGGTGATATTGAGATCGCGTTCAGCTATTCTTTTTACTATCGCGGGAGTTTTGTCGGTATCCTTTTCGTTTGCATTGTAATTCGCGACAAGCACAAGCTCATACGAAAGTTCGCGATGAGTAAGCGATTGTCTGACCTCATCGACAAAAGCACCGACTTCTTCACCAGCTTTGTAGCACAAGATCACGACGGAGATATCTTTTGCCTTGTTATCTGTTTGCATATCTACAGTTCCAGACTCTATACAAAAGCTTGTATCGTGAGTACCATTCGATAATAACAATAGTCGCCGAATAAAACAATGAGAACGACTGACCAGAGATTTCAGGCCATCTTGACGAGAAACCAAACTCCCACGCATCAAACAATCGAAAACGATGGGGTCTCAAATTCCATAAAAACTTTTGTAAAACGGTGGCCTTGGTTTTACAACTTTCTGAAACATGCGTTCGGGCCGAGCCACTCGCCAGGGAGCCCCTATCACCCGAAGCGGCGTATACATGACCTACTTGGAAATAACCCGGGGAACAAGATCATCCTCAATCTTGGTTCGGGTACATACCGCATTCACCCGGAGATCATTAACGTCGATCTCTTTCCCTTTAAGGAAGTTGATCTCGTAGCAGATATTTGCGCTCTGCCCATCAAAGATGCCTCTGTTGACGGCATCGTATGCGAAGATGTGCTGGAACATATTGCAGGGGCACCTCGCCTGCTCAAGGAAATATCTCGGGTCTTAAAACCAGGTGGCACACTAATACTCAAAGTACCATTCCTCTACCCCTACCACTCTTCGCCGGATGATTTCTTCAGGTGGACGGCAAACGGCATAATGTTTGCTTTAGAGGAGAGTAGCTTTCGCGTCAAAGAGTCCGGACCCCATGGCGGACCAATGGGTGCGCTACAAGGTGTGTTGATGCATATTTTTGCGATCATGTTTTCTTTCGGTTCAAACACTGCATACTTCTTCCTTGTGCAGTTTTTTATGGTTGTGTTTTCTCCACTGAAATTATTGGACCCGCTATTTTTGCTATCCCCCTTCTCCGTAGAAGTGGCCTCCCAGCTCTTCGTCGTTGCTGAAAAAAAATAGTTTCTCTGTTTGCTACCGGATCCGGTACACATCAATCACGGGCCCGTTTTGCGCGAGTGACGGGAGTTTGAAGAGCGGATCGCGCATCTCGTCGGGAAGAGGTAAGCTTTCGGTCTCATCGGTCGCAGTATCGGGGAATCGCGCGATACGTTCCATTGTGCCGGGGAGACCGAGTTGTTCGATCTCTCCTAATAGCCTCCTGCGTTCAGCGGGGTCCCACCAACTCACAATAAGATAGTCGTAGCGCTCTCCCACGAGCTTGCCGGGAATATCACCGCGGAAATATGCCGGTGTGAAAACATAATAGTGCTGCCCGACGTCTGGGAGAGGCGAAGCAGTGAGCAGATACTCCCGTTTTTTGGTCATAAAATATGGTGCGTAGGTTTGTATGTCGTGAAGCGTTGCTTTATTCTCGGGCAGGTCGAGCGTCTCGTCGAGCGTCACTACCCGTGCACCATCGGGAATGTTCGCAAATATCCACTCGCGCGTCATGAGTTGTGTCGAAGGAAGCATGAGTCGTGCGTCGAACATGATCGGTCCATAAAGCGCCGCGAGGAGGGTGATGATGAGCAGGGCGACGGAGAGGCGCTTGCCAACAACCTCTCGCGCGCAGGTGAGCGTTGCTGCCGAAAGAAGAGCGAGAATGGGAACAACCGGCAAAATATAGCGCGCCTGGCAAGGATTTATTCCAAGTACAGTAATTGCCGTAATGCCAAAGAAATAGGCAAAGGCGAAAGAGCCAAGTATGATCGCTTGGTTTCGCTTTTCCACTACCTTTCGCCACCAAAACACCAGGCCAAGCAGCGAAAGAATGACCATGGGGAGCTCGTATTCAATGAGTATCTGAACGTAATAGGTGAGTGCGGTCATCAGTCCGAGACTGCCGCAATAAAGCGTGTTTTCACCCGAGACGATCTGGTCTAGTCCGGAAGGGGTGGCAGCCAGTGAAAAAAATCTTTTGACATAGCCGAGGTAATTCTCATAACCATAGGGATTGAGATAATAGAACAAGAAAACAAACCCGAGCAAAAGTGCGTGCGCAAGAAGAAAATCGCGATGCATAAAAAATCTTCTCACGAAAGATTCTCCCTTGTGCTGGAGTGCGTGTGCAATAACAAATGGCACATAGACCAGCGCTCCGATGGTGTTGATGCCGAATGACAACGCGATACCCACCGCCGCAAACACATAACGTCGA
>Ga0155703_102_pt1 | contig 38972 bp, 42 predicted proteins | sample RifCSPlowO2_01_FD_107360 | JGI IMG/M metagenome (GOLD analysis project Ga0155703, IMG submission 107360) | Candidatus Lloydbacteria bacterium RIFCSPLOWO2_01_FULL_50_20
AGATGGGACTGCGCTGGTTCGCCTATAACATGCTGGTGATTTAGGCGTACCTTGGTGACACGGGGTGTTTTCTACAGAGCACTCCTGTCTCCCCGCTATTGGCGAGTTCACGTATCTTTTGAGTTAAATCATATGACACTGCGATCCATGTTGCGATAATGGCACTCCGATAAGACTCTGCTCTCAATGCTCGAATTGCCTCTTCGATATAAGATCGAGAATTGGCATCACGCACTTCTAACGCTAGTTCATCGATGTTGTTTAAAACAGTCATAAATTACGAATACCGAAGCTACTCGGTCGTGAACTTTTTTGAGAGCCTTTCGGGGCTTCTCGGTCGCCTCTTGGGTCTCTGCGTCGGGGGTGCCGTAGTGGACGCACTTCGAACCTGTTTGGTGGCATAAAGAATGCCCAGATGCCCCATATTAGCGATATTGACTAGAAACGTCTACTGTATGAGCTCAAGTGGTGGGCAGACTTGTGGAAAGAGCGAAGCCGCAAAGAGTGACTCGCACTTAAGACCGACTTCCGAACGATTGACTGGGTAAAGGCATATCCATTTCCAGAGAGTGCTCTACAGGAAATTAAGGAGTTACTCCTGCTTGTTCCCTAAGAACGACAACCCGCTGCTGCATTTTTGCTAATGCACCATCGACCTCAGTGCTAATTTCTACATCTACGCGATCAATGCTCTCAAGATTTCTTGCGAATTTTTTAAAGTCTGTATGTCTTCGAAAATATTTGAAGTTTGTTCCTTCATGCATCCACAACGCAAACCTACCGCGACCATAGGATCTCCGCAGTTTTTCGTTATAAATCTTAACCTGAATGAGTGATTTTATCCCGCCGGGGAAAGATTCTCTATAAAAGTTTTCAATGCCTGTTGCAAAAAGCTCTAAGTTGGTGGCATATGACTCTCTCTGGGCAGCAGGATTGGGTGTGGCGTTACTCCTTAAAAGATCAATCAACCTGTCATTTACTTTCAAAAGCCGGTCGTAATCGTCTCGGAGCGCAGACAGGATACAATTAACTTCACTAACAGCTGAATGCACCCAGAGTAATTTATTGTGTATGTAATAACTGTTTATCCTAAAGTTTGGAATATCGGGGTCCATGTATATTCCTGCCATCGCGGGCATGTTGACGAAATTTATCGCAAACGCCCTTGGATCATTTATTTGCCTAACTTCTACTACAAGAGTTCGCAGGTTCCCGACAAAATAAGCAAGTTTTTCTTGCGTGTTATGAAAGCTGTTTAGGGTATAGGTGATATCCACTTCTATTCGGCGGAGGATCTCGAGTCTTCGTTCACGTGCATCAAGCTTGCTTTTTACCCAATAGCCAAGAGCGGACAGTAGCACAGCAAATGCAGAGCCACCAAATGCCCCAATAAGCTCCTGCCACCTATATAGTGTTTCGCTTGGTAACCCCATACGGAATGATACTACGCGCACTTTAAGCGAAGTAAAGGGTGCCACAAACACCCTCGTGCACGGCCAGCTGGAGGAGGTAATTTGCTCTAGAACGAACAAGGAAACTTGTTACGAGCGTGGGTGGCACCCAAAACTAAGTCGTCATTTTGAGTTTTTCGCATTTTGGATTAATGTAAGAAACAGTGTTATACCAACCTGATGAGGGAACCGTCCTATTTTGCGACTTTGATGGTTTTGTTGAACCTGAAATAATAAAAAGTCGACCGGTAGTAGTCTTAAAGAAACACAGCACCAACAGCAAGTTGGTGACCATCGTGCCCCTAAGCACTACGGCCCCAACTCATGTCATGCCTTACCACTTTGAGTTTGTGAGCAATCCGGTACCGACGGCAAGAATGGGTGACATAACTTGGGCAAAATGTGACATGGTGGTGACGATTTCCCTGGAAAGGCTTGATAGATTCAAGATTAAATCATATGGGAAACGAGAATATGTTGAGGGGCACATTTCTCGCGAAGATCTGGCCTCAATAAGGGAGTGCGTGGCAATCGCCCTTGGTTTGACCGAGAATATTGCTGATGAAAAAAAGCCTGTGGATAGCTAATTTGGGTTCTACTTTATGGGTTTTTGGAGAATTGTGTCCTGCGACACTCATTGACTCTTCATGTGTATATCGTAGACTGAAATTGATCCCGAAAGGGGCTTGCAAGACTTCGGTGTTACAGCCGGAGCAGGTCTTGGCAGGAGCGAAGACAAGCTCGCCAGGGCCTTAGAGTGAAGTGAGAAGAACACCAGAAGTGGTGTCTTTTCTTTTACCCCCTCCCATACCTCAAATTGAGCGGGTCCCATACGGGTTACTTCATCAAGGCCTTTTGATTCCTTTGTATCGTCCAGATATAAATATTCAACCAACAGTGCTCTCTCCAGAGAGCCCCCGTTTTTTAAGCATCTCTTTTTTCATGACCTCTATCGGGTCTTCAAAATTAATGAAAGCTTTTACGGTTCCATCTGCCTGTGTATTTGGCCTGAGTCCTCCTTTGCCGTCGTCTACAAATTCAACTGTCAGGTTGTTGCGGGCCATTATATCGTCGGGCACCTCGTGGTTGATGTGGTGATTTTCAATTTCCTTCTTTGCTGGCTGATGTGCAACTTCACCGTCAACCTTTCTTGTTTCGTCGACATCATAAATCGGATCCGTCTTTCCAGAAGGTCGGTAAATACGCATATTTAGTCCTCCATCAGCATCCTCAAATACTGCACTTATTCCTACGCTCCTCATGCTTGAGGGCAGGCTTTTCGTGTTTTTGAAGTCTGCAATATAAAAAGCCTTCTTTATACCCCCCTGCGGGAAGGCTTTTGATAACGCCTCTTTTGCGGTCTTGAATGCCCTGTGGTTAAGTTTATTTTTTCGAGGCTTCATTTTTAATTTCCCCCCTCAAAGTCGCGCAGAATCTGAAGATATTGCTCCTGTAGCTCTTTCGGAATATGTGGGTGCTCAAGGGACGATATCTTCCCCTCGTTCTCGCAGATCGTTTTAACATCATCAAAATAGAACCCTTCATTCGTGGCAATGAAAAGAAACGATGGATTCCACGATTCACTCATGCGGTGGGCATAACGATATACATAGCCCTGATTTAAAACATGCTGATATTTAACCTCGATCAGCCGAACTTCCTTTGTGACCTTGTTGATTACCGCAAAGTCCGGTGAAGTCCGGAGGGTTTCAAGTGTCCCCTTATCCTCAGAAAATCCTTCTGAAACGAGCTCGGGAACAATCTTCTCATAGCCAAATTCGAGGACCGTAAAATGCCCAGTCTCACGAAGCATCTGCGCAAAGAGAGTTTCTGCAATTTTCCCCTTAACAAGATTTCGTGCAAAAGAAACGTTACTCATACGATTTATGCTGGGATGTCATAACTTTTTTTTAATTCCTCCAACTCCTCTGGGTCCACCAGCTCTTTTCTTCTACGTTCTTGTTCCAGCTGTTTAATTTCATGCAACAGCGTAGTCACATCGCTTTCCCAAACGCCCTCAATATATGAACCTATGGAAAACGGCCTGTATTTGGTTGAGTATTGACCGTAGTCGACCGAGCAGCTTACTTCAAATACCTTCTTTTCGTCACTGAGAAGCGTGAGGGTTAAGTAGGTTTCGTTTTCTGGGCCACTCGTTTGTTTTTGCTTAATCCTGTATGTGTTATCACCAATTACTAATTCGTACTCATCTTTTTCTTTATCTATGTATCTCGCATTCTTTACAATTTTGGGCACATAATTTCTGTCTTTTTTTATCCAGCTTGGAAAGTGCTGTGTTTCTTCGTAAACTTCCACCATAAGGTCATCGAGTTTTCTGCTTTCGGCAAGCTCCCTTCTTTCTTTGGCAAACTCTCTTATTTTCATTGCCTTTTCTAGTTCAGGGTCTCTTTGGGTAAGTATATCAATAAGGTTGTCGTTATTAACTGGAGCAGTGACACTTTGCTCAGGCTGCTGTTCAGTTTTTTTTCTTTGAATAAGCAAGGCGACAACAATAAAGGCTCCTAAGGCCACCCAAAAGCTCTGAAAGATAAGCCCCAATAATATCGCTGAAAATATTGCCCAAATCATATATGACTTTCTTCAAATAACTAATGAATTAAGAGCTTGCGCTACTTTTGCAATCTGGGCATCCGAATCACGTTCCCAGTCTCGATGTGAGATGCGAACAAATCTCCAGCCAGCCCTTTCAAGAATCCCCTGTCGCCACACATCATAGAAGTTTTGCCTGTCTTTCATGTCGAAGTGAGTAGGTCCGTCACACTCTACTGCTACCCAGTTCTTACCATCTCCTGCAACAAGATCAATGGAGAACCCTGCTGCCTCATATTGTGGCCACACTTTCATGCCACTGCGTTCAAGCGCTTGTGCAACCTGCTCTTCAAATTTGGAATCGAAGATGCCTTGTGGTATTTCACTCACAGTACTACGAGCTGAGTGGAGGAGAAATTCTTTCAAAAGACCATTTGGGAGATCGTCCGGTGTGACCGATGACACGGCTATAAGCTTCTTCTTTGCGCGAGTAATTGAAACATTAAATACATTTGGCTTTTCCAAGAAGTTAAGTGTTCCATGATGAAACTTCGGGTCGAGGGAGAGTGAGAGAATCACCACGTCTTTCTCATCTCCCTGGAGGCTGTGAGCAGTGCCCACTACAATCTTGTGGCGTTCTAATTCTGTAAGCGAAAGATAATTTGGAAGAGCCTTCGTTATTGCATTAACTTGGTCCCTAAAAGGAGAGAGGATGCCTATGGTGGTGGGCTTGTCGCTCGGTGATTGAGCGATCAATTGTTTTACGTGCTTGAAAATCGCCTCAATCTCTATGGGGTTGGCTGCACCCTCTGTTCGCTTACCTTTAACATAGTCGAGCTGTATCGCTGTTTCTTGCTCGGCAAGTCCCATTTTCGGTTTATGAGTCATGATGCGAATCTGATCTTCATAGAACATCTTGTTTGAGAAACCAATGATGTGTGGGTCGGAGCGGAAGTGCTCGTCAAGCATGAAGTAGTTCGCTTGAGGTACAAGGTTCTCTGCCACATCGAAGAGGCTATTTGTGGAGAATCTGTAGTTAGCTTGTATGTCTGGTGGAACATTGTTTTTTGCAAACGACGAATATTCCGCCTGTTTACCAAGAAAGACAACATGATTGAGCTGCTTTGGATCACCCACGATAAGTGCCCTGTTGGCGCGGTAGAGTGCGGGAATCGCCGAAGCAAGATCACACTGACTCGCCTCATCAAATATCACGAGGTCGAACATGCCTGGTTGGACCGGTAGGATTTGCGAGAGATGATATGTCGTACTTGCCCAACACGGGAACGATGCGAGAAGAGTATCTGTTTTTACCTGATCAAGAAGAGCGAGTTTCTCTCTAATATTTGCGGTGCGAAGAGACTTAACAAACTTCTTCAACTCAACACGCTTTTCATAATTATGGACTATAAGGTGAAGGTTGCCGAGTAGTCGTGCCTTAAGATTATTAAGTGCAAGCTTTCTCAATTGAATTTTGAGAGATTGAATCTCCGTCCATATTTGATCTACTGCGTCGAACTTGGCTATCTCTGCTTCAACCTCCTCACGTTCACGCTCATTTACTATGCGTTCAGCCATAAGTACGAGGTCCTGTGCTGTGGTGTTTTCAGGTGCACCCAACTGCAAGCGGATGCTCTTGATTGTTCGATCGCCCCACCACGTCTGAACAAAAAAGCCCTTATTACGTATTAATGCATCTGCTCCTTTAATTTTTTCTTTTAAGCGTGCGGCCTTTGCCTTTTTGAGCGAAAGACCGCCCGAGTCGAATTCAACATTAAGTCGAGAGTTTATTTCCTCAATCTTGTCGTGTACCGAAGTCCAACTGCGCTCGTTGGTGATCGCTTCTGTAAACTCTTCTTCAAGTTCAGTGAGTTTGTTTTGTGCTATCTCGTGTTCTTTGATGGCCGCTTCAATATGATTTTTTTGGTAGGGATTTTCGTTTGCCGTGCTTTTGGGACCGGTAATCACATCGAGCTTATCTGCCAATGCTCTTTGCGCCTTTCGTGCCCCTGAACGCGCAACGGAGTAAGGACCGACGAACTCTTCTAGCCACGCAGACACAACATCAACGGCCTTATCCATTCTCGATACAAAAAGTACTCGCTTGCCTCCAAGTAGGTGGTCGAGAATAATTGCAGCGATAGTGTATGACTTCCCAGTGCCAGGTGGCCCCGAAACGACGGTGAGGTTATTCTTTCTTGCATTCACTACAATCTTCTTTTGTGTGTCGCTCAGATCAAACGGAAAAAGGTTGTGCCAATTCCCGTCCTCTGGCTGTGTCGATTCTGAAAATCCGCTCGAGGTTTGATCTTCTACTGCTGATACCGGATTGCCTGCGGCGAGAGCATTTTCAAGCAGAAGAAAATCAAGTGCCGTTTTGTCTTTTGCGTTTATAAGAATGTTGCTAAGCTCTTCCACTACCGTACCTTCTCCCTCTTGTTTGGGGGCAAGTATAAGGCAGTGTGCCGGACAAAGCTTATAGCCCTCTTTTTCACCCTCAATTGCATCAAACTCAACGAAGGACGAGGGATTTCCGTTCTCTTTAAATATCTCGGGAAAGTAATTGCTTAGGCTCTCGAAAAACTTCTGAACGCTATCAAACGTCAGTGGCCACTCGGGAATAGCCGAATACAAATCTTGAAAGCGTACTTCGAGTTCCTCGTCATTTTCTGCGCTCACCACCCCGGCAATAAGTGACTGGTTAAGGTGAACAGTGTCATCTTCCTTTAGGGTGAAGATCACACTGTCGGCCTCTGTTTTTTCAGCATCAACTTTTAGGTAGAGCAGGGGTGCATTGATCTTGCTCGTGCGATTGCCATTACCTCTAAAACCTTTAACAAAAAGTGTGCCGATAATGATTTCAAACTCTGATGCCTGTGCTCTCACCTTATAGAGCATGTCGAGAGCTTCTTTGCTCTTCAGTTCAAATTTACCGTTCGCTAATTGCTCAAGAGCATTCGGCTTTAGGGGGATAAACGAGACATCACCAGTTGTAACGTCGGTTAGTGCGACTGAACGCATGATTGCCTGTGCGCAATCCTTCAAATAGCCGACGAGCGAAATAACCCGCTCTGATGCATTAGTGCGCTCCTGTTCTTCTGCAGTGAATTGTGCTACCAAATTCTCATCACTCAGCTTGCCCACGTTTACTTGCGTAGTATTCTCATCAAAACCACCTTTTTTCTCACAGTCTCCACAAATCTGCCCGTACTTTACTTTTTTTTCTTTGCACACAATACAATGTGGCTTATTTGCCCAATATCTCTTCGCGTCAAATTGTCTTTGGTAACTGGCCATATCATTTAATAAGCTTGAGTACGTCGCTTTTTTTGAAACGGCGGTCTCCGCGATTCCCAAAACGTATCGCCCTTATGATTCCCTTATTATCCCAATTCCTTAGTGTATTGGGATGGCAGTTTAAAATCTCGCAAGCTTCTTGGAGAGTAAGAATATCCGGCTGTTTTTGTGAGTTTTTCACGATAAAGTTAACTTAACATAAGTTAACAACTTATTCAAGACCCTTTCACTCTTTGATTACAGTCCGATGATACACCCCTCTCCCTGTTTGTCCGTTAGCTCCTCGATGCTGTCGGATTGCTCCTTCGTAGTCGGTTGCACCCTCTGCTCGGGTTGTTTGTTGTGCTGAGCCCAGCTCTGCTCCTCCTCTTTTTTCGTTTCCTCAAATATGCCGGAGAAAATGCTCACGAGTTTGTGTGTTCGTTTGTTTTCAGCAATCAGTTCCTGGATTCTCTCATAAACTAATCCACGTTTGTGAAGCATATCCTTTCCTGCTATCACGGAGCCAGTGGTGCCGACTTTGTAAAATGAGACAACAAATCCTTCCGCGTGAGTCAGTCCCTCATTCCAGTTTGACCACATGCGAGCGAACTTTTCTGCTGTTTGATGATTCGACGGCCAAGTTTTCTCTGTGTTCTCGATCCTTAAATACATGATGTTCTCTTCATATCGCTCGAGCTCAGATGCAATTCCCGCCCACATCCTGTGCCATTTGTCATACCCTCGTATCGCTCTCGATGAAATTCTCCGAACTTCGTTCCTGGAGAGTGTCCCTGCGCTGTTCATATGTTTGTGTTTATTGGCTAAATAAAAACTCCGTCCGTACACAGGAAAGAGTTTCGACGTTATCTTTCCCCTGTCGGGGCTGGAGGCACCTTCTCACTGCTGAGGGTTGCCGGTGGGTCGTTGAGCCAGTCTCTCGCCACACTCTGGATAAAGCACTGTTTAATTGTCTGCGTGAGATATAACTATCGTCGCCGAGAAAGGTTTCGAAATCATTTCACCCTGATTTTTGTGAATTAATCGTGTCACCTTTTCCTTTGCGCAAGCAACTTCCCCTGCTCTTTGTCGAGCTGTTTCCGCTCTCTGAGCGCGTCGTTGATCAACTTCCTCAGTCGCAGGTTGGGCTTTTTCTTTGTTTTCATAATTATTTTCTGTTTTTGTATCTTTCGCAAAACTCTACTTTGCTCTTCTCTGGGTGTGTCGAGCAATTCTTATTTTGGCAATTTACCAGCAAACATTTTGCGCACTGGGGTTCGGCGCAAATGCATTTCCGAGCTTCATTTTTTGTATCTTCCTGTTGATTTTCGTCTGTGTTTGGAATCATATTTTTTGCGCTCACGGCAAGTAATCCTTTAGCTTGTACAAAAGCATCGAAAGAGCACCTTTACCTATGGGGGCACGCCCTGGGGCACATAAAATTGAGAATCCTGCATTCACTAGAGGTTGATTACATTTCGGACAAATGCCCGGAGCTTCCTCGCGACTCTCGATATTTATTTTGCAGGATGCGCAGTGATGATCGTAGATTTTACCCAGTCCTGATGTTTTCATGTGCAAATTGTATGTTTAATCACTCCTATGTGCCGGCCTTCTTCTGTTCCACAAGAAGTTTCAAAAATATTGCTTTATTTTCAATATTCATATCAAAATAATTTATTCCTTATTCTGATCACCTTATTTTTTATTAAACATTTTATCAATCCTATTATTCGTTTGTTTTTCCAATTCTCCTGGTTTCCCACCCAACACTTCATCAATAATACCCATACTGGCTGTTTTCATATAATGTGAGTTATCCTTTCTGTAAAAATCTAACCATTTTAAATAATTGTCCGAGTAACGTGAAAATAACCAAACCATTTTCCACAAAGATATCAAAAGCGCTAAGCAGGCTCCAATAAATAGGCTTATGGAAAAACCAAACGAATACTTAATAAAAAAATAGTAGGCAAGCACCAAAATTATAGACGCAGTTATACTACACGCTAATGCGGTTATAATATATTTTTTTAATACGGGTTTCTGTTTGATAATATTTTTTCGTCCAAGTTTTATTGTTGCTGGGATATCAAATAGTAACGAAACAAAAGTATTAGCGAACAGGTAAAAAAATACAACGAAAGAAATTGCTATGACAAATGTTGCTATTATTATTGTCATGTGATTTTTTTATCTAAATTTATCTACGCCCCTTTTTGTATGCAGTATATTCCGAGCTTAAGGAAATCGCTTGTATTTCAAATAAGTGATAAACACAACTATCTACCAACGCACGATCGTAAGATTCGTCATTGCTAGTTTTTATTTTTTCTACACAGTCGTCGATGTATTGCCTGTGCAATGCTAAATTTAATTTGGCACAATCATTACGATCTTTAAAACCCATTTCTTGCAGAAACTTCTCCTCATACCCTCCGCAAGAAACGATATCAGCCACTCTTTCGTTTTGATCAATTCGCCAAATATCCCTTCCTAAATATAAACCTAGAAAAAACATAAGGAAGGCAAACACGAGGAGAAAATTTTCTGTACTCTTTGAAAATGGTTTCATGCTTTAATGTAAATTCTCCTCCGGTTGGAAGCTCTGGTAATCATGCCAGAAGCAATAAACGTAATGCCACATTATTTAATTAGGAAATACTGCATTTACATTTAAAATTCTTGCTAAAGACTCTAGACTCCCAGTCACGACAAAAGTTGGGATTCCCAAGTAACAGTTATTTTTGAGTGAAATTGCTACGCCACCCGAATTACCATGTTCAATTTTTGCTGAAGTTATGTAGTAATTTCCGTCATAGCCCGATATTATTCCGTCAGTTGCAGTTACATCATTTTGGTCACCAATTCCGGGATAACCAAGTATCAATACCTTTTCGCCTAATTCAGATTTACTTTTACAATTATCACCCGATGTATTTTTTATAGTTTTGGTCATAAAAGGAGTCGGATCTTTTACAGTAATTAAAGCCCAATCTTCTTTATCTGAAACACCAAATGGGCTATCCTCTTTATAAACTGTTGCAAATTGAGTATCGCCCGGGATTTTAATATCACAAGAAGTTGGCCGAGCAGTAATGCCGAGTGGTTCTCCATAAAGATTGTGAATAGGAACGTCCATTACGTGATTATTTGTTAGTATTATAATATCGCCATTTTGGGAGTCGTAACCCAATAAATATCCCGAACCAGATTGCTCTCCCATATTATTTCCCTCAAAAATAATTTTGCAATCAATAAAAGCAACTCTGGGTCTCCATTGTTTTATAATAGAGGTAGTATCACCAGAAGAAGGAGTATTTGATGGGTTGTCATAATCATGTGGTGCTATGGTTCCTTTTACGATTTCTGGCTTTCGGGTTTTAAGTGCCACAACTTCTCCTTTTAGTTTGGCAATTTCCGAATCCTGCTTTTTTCTTTCTTCCTCCGCCTCCACCTCTTTTTCATGCTGAATTTTTGATAGCTCTTGTGCCTTCAATCTCGCAGACACTTTTTCTTGCTGAAATTTTTGGTACTGATTTACGCCGAAGTATCCTCCGCCACCAACAGCTAAAACGCCCGCAATGATTGCGATGATAATTGGTATTTGGATAAATCCTTTTTTGAATTGATTTCTGATCATGAAACACAAAACCCCGCGCTAGCTAGGCCTTGCGGCCACATACCGGTTTCCCGATATGACCCTTGGAAGAGTCGCTGAACGCGGGGTTCAGTGTCTTCCAAGGGTCTTTTAAGCCATGCTCAGCGGAGTTCCCGTAGAGTTTAGGCCCTCATTATTCAGTTGTAACTTCAATTCTATGCTTAACCACGGAAAATACCAAGGCACACCTAATATCAGAAAATATAAGAATTGGGGCAAAAACCTCGGAAAATCTCGAAATTCTGAGTTACGATGAGGACTCGGGGTGCCCCGGGCCATTGATTTGACCACTTTTGGGTGTAGGCTTGGAGTACTGAACAAATGAAAATGAAAATGAACATGAGCGAATTAGGTCAATTTCAAAAAGATACCCTCGAAACGCTTGATATTCTTTATAAGAATTTTTTAATTCAGGAGAAGAATACGATCGAGGTGTTTCTGGGCGACTTTCGTACTGACGGAATTTATCCGGAAACCTTTTTTGATACAGTGCGTACTCTTAAAAAACAGGGCGTCGAGATTATGGAGTACGATCGAGAGGATACGCTTGGAGAGGAGTACTTAGTGGGAGCAAGAAACACACCCTGTTGCGAGGTGCGGTTGCCAGAGGATTTTGAGGAGGTTTATAAAAAACTTACTGCTCAATTTAGAGATCAACCAGAACAAAATAAAAAAGACGGGCAACCAATAAAAACGGAGAAAACGAGCATTGTTATTGATGAAGAGTGTGGGATATATCGCAAAGATGATCGCAAAAAAATATACCCCATCAGTGGAGCAAGGAAAAACTATGTTATTTCCATTTACAAAAACAAAGGAACCATGGATGAGCTGCGGGCAATCAAAAACCAGTCGGAAAGCATTATATCGGCAGGAATAGCAAAGATTAACAAAACTGTCAGAGACAAGCTAAGCGTGGACGTAGACTTAATCGTGCATCAAAAAACAGCTGGTAAGTATATGATCAATAAGCAAGGTTTTTCTTTCACCGCCCCAAACCACATCGAATAAACTTCTACTTGCTGTTAATAAGCAACGCGATTAACGCCTTAATATGGGCGTTTTTTGTTCACAAAAGGTCAAGTAAACAACAGGTGAAGATGTGTTTCTATTGCGGGAAGATACCGTCATGGAAATGAACACCGTGAATGAAAATGATTTATTCGAGTCGACAGATTTATCGTTGGTGTCCGCCCTGTTGTGTTTTGGGGCAGTTATTGAACACGTGGACCGGAGTGCTCCACGCGCAAATTTTTCTATTCATCGTGAAAAGGGACTAAATGAGCTTGTGCGTGCATTTTTTGCACACGAGTTAAAGGTCGATCCCCTTGTGTATTTCAACTGCATCCGGGAGGCAAAGACACGCCTTTATCAAGACTGACTCACATGCAGATCCCCCCGACAAAACTGGACGAATTCATCATGCTCTACGCAAAGCACTATGGAATTGTGTTGGAGGAAGCTGCTGCCCTTGAGAAGGCGACGAAACTTCTAAATTTTATAAGAATAATTGTGGGGACCCACAGAGAGAGCGATGGAAAGTAAACTTAAAACGGTAGCACTGGCATATCACGATAGGGGCTTTTCAGTAATACCCCTTGGGCTAAAAAGCAAGATACCTTTTCTTCCGAAGTGGCAGTGGTATTGCACGACGCGTTCAACGCGCAAGGAAATTGAGGCGTGGTGGACTGAAAATCCGAATGCAAATATCGGTATCGCGTGCGGCCCAGCAAATGGTAAATTTCTGTTCGTTGTTGATCAGGACGTACTAAAAGATGCGAACAAAAAACCCATATTGAACGGGGATGGCAGTTTCAAGCAACGAGGTGACATCGGTGGCTGCCCGGCAACGGTGTGCCAGACAACCGGGAGTGGTGGTAAACAGATGTTCTATTGGGCTCCAGAGGGCTATATCGTCCAGAACCACGTCGGCATACGTCCATTAATTGATATTCGAGGGATGAACGGGCAGGTTGTGGTCCCACCTTCGATACACCCAAATGGGAAGCTGTACGCATGGGATATTGAGGAGATCGATCCCTTAAACATTACTGAGTTTCCGAAGGTGGCACTTGATGCATTTTTGGGCAGTCAAGATAAAACGGGGCAGAAAAAATGGGAAAAAGCTATAAGCGGGGTGACTCAAGGATCACGAAATGATACAGCCGCATCTGTGGCAGGAAAAACACTTAGGGACCTGACTCCGCAACTGTGGGAACCTATTGGCTGGGCGGGTTTTGTAAACTGGAACAAAGAGAACAACCCCCCGCTTCCACATGATGAATTACGGGGTGTGTGGGACAGCATTAAAAGTAGGAGGCTGGGTGGTCTTCTCACCGAAAACTCAGAGGATTTTAAAAAACTTTACGGTGAAAATGACACAAGGAAAATTGGGGAATACAAAATTGCCAAGTTTCTTGCTGACCACCACCACATAAAAACTACGGATGAAAAAATCCGCGAAATATATTTTTATAAAGATGGGATCTACACATTGGGTGCAAATATCATCGGCGCTGAAATACAAAAGATTTTAGAGGAGCTGTGTAGTAATAACGGGAAAAAAGAAATAATTGAGAAGATCAAAGACTTTACGCTAACTGAAAGAAGCTCATTCTCCGTTAATGAGCATTTAATCAATCTTGAAAACGGAGTTTATGATCTCCGGAGAGGTGAGCTCCTCAGTCATAGTCCGGAAAATCTCTTTTTGACTAAAATCCCCGTACGCTATGATCAATCGGCAGATTGCCCAAAGATTAAATCGTTTCTTGCCGACATTCTTGATCCAGAGTCAATCAAGGTAATACAAGAATGGGCGGGTTACATCCTCTACCGAAGATACTTCATCAAAAAGGCAATTATTTTTGTCGGGGAGCCGAATACCGGCAAAACGACACTCATCACCCTTCTAACCAAATTCGCTGGTGAAGCTAATGTCTCCGGAGTTAGCCTACAAAGAATAAGCAGCGACAAGTTTGCTGTCGCTCAAATGTACGCAAAACATTTGAATTTCTACGATGATCTCTCCGCTCGAGATATCAAAGATAACGGGATGTTCAAGATTGCTGTCGGTGGAGGAAATATAACCGGCGAGTACAAATTCGGAAACCAATTTACCTTTCATAATTATGCAAAGTTAACTTTCGCATGTAACAAAATTCCTAGCGTGGCTGACACTACAGACGAAGCTTATTTTCTCAGGTGGATCGTCGTTTCGTTCAATGTACAAGTAGAAACACAAAACAAGTTTTTAATCGATGAAATAACAACTGACGAAGAGTTGTCTGGTTTTCTCAACTTCGCTCTTGAAGGATTACAAAGAGTACTCAAGGCGCAATCAATTTCTTATGATAAAGATCCAGACGACATAAAAATTGAGATGTTGAAGTCCGGGTCGTCGATAGGTAACTTTGTTTATGATTGTATCGAAGCGGGAGGGCCTGACGACTGGATCAGCAAGGATGAAATGTATGATGCTTTTGTGTCCTACGCACATCAAAAAGGTCTGCCTGTGACATCACTAAACAACTTTGGGAGAAAGTTTCCGAGGCATGCGGACTACGCAAGCGACGGGAAAAAGAGCATATATGACGCACTTGCCATGAAAAGTAGTCTGGCAACCGGTTGGCGTAACATACGATTCAAAGCCGGACATGAGGCTGATCAGGGCAATCAGGGTTCTTTCGAAGACGCCATAGATACAGATGAAGAAACTATTTAATTCCTCATGACTTTGTTTTCTCTATGATTACCCTGATTAAGATTGTGGCCAAGCTACTCGGATACCATAACTATGACCAAAAATGTAATACCAAAAGAAGGGCAATCTTTAATGATTTCGGCATAAAATCTTGTAGTCACTTATGAAAGAACTTGGATATTCGGGCAAAGTAGAGGCAGATCAGCTTTTCAAGGTGACGATATACAAATTAAGAGAATGGGGTTACCTGAGATTGGATTGCCGTAAAAACGACGTATTGGGGTGGAGGGATAATTTCACCAAGAAAGAATACAATATCGATTGTATGGTTTCTACGCACAGGAACAACGAGTTTGTGCGTTTTGATTACACCATAATACGCCCCAGCGGCAACACGGAGGTCTCTCAAAGGTTTTTGCTCACCACAACTTCTTGTCACTTTGGGGGAGGGCGATACTGGTTTGTGTGTTCATCAATACAAAATAGCGAAAAATGCGGTAGGCGTGTGGGGGTACTTTATCTATCACATATAAGCCTAGAATTTTCCTGTCGCCATTGTCTTAACCTTACCTATTCAAGTAGAAAATTGAGTGGACGCTTCAAGGCGGCAGGAAACATCATTAGTTCACCGGACGTCAGTCGGATGAAGGAGGCGGTGAGGCGAAAATACTATAATGGAAAACCTACAAGAAAATATGTGCGGTATCTTAAAATTGCAACGAAGGCTAGATATGCCTATGCTATGCATCTGGGCATCGCAACCGACATGGCAGAAGAAAGAAACTCTAGAGTAGTAAAAATGTTAGACGGCGAACCCCCTGAAGAGGGTGGTGGAAATTTAAAGATTGCAATGTAAAGCAGAGTAAAGTATACTAAATCATATGAAAGATAAGGAGTTTTATAAAGCAGAAGATCTTGCAACGTTGCTTGATGTAAATATTATGACGATCTACCGCTATATCAAGGCGGGTCGCCTGAGGGCTTACAAAATTGGTCGTGACTTTCGGATTGGCAAAAAAGAATTTCAAAACTTCTTACGCAGTGTAGAAACAAAGTAATATGAATCAAAACTCCAATAAAATCCGATACTTCCTCTATGCTCGCAAGTCGAGTGAAAGCGAGGAGAAGCAGGTTGCCTCTATTGAGTCGCAGATCACCGAGCTTGAGCGCCTGGCGAAGCAGTACGGGCTTACTGTGGTCCGTGTGTTCTCCGAGTCCAAGTCCGCAAAGGCCCCGCATAATCGCCCTGTGTTCGGCGAGATGATGGAGCGCCTCTATAAAGGCGAGGCTGAAGGAATTCTCTGCTGGAAACTGGATCGCCTCGCAAGAAACCCCGTGGATGGCGGGACCATCAACTGGATACTCCAAAACGGCATCGTGAAGCATATTCGCACGTTTGATCGCGAGTATCTCCCCACTGATAACGTACTGATGATGAGCGTGGAGTTTGGCATGGCGAATCAGTTTATCCGCGACCTCAGCTCGAACACGAAGCGCGGACTCAACTCAAAAGCAGAGAAGGGTGTGTTTCCGAGCCGAGCACCTATCGGATACCTGAACGACAAATATCACCCCAAGGGAGAGAAGAAGATCATTCCTGACCCTGAGCGCTTCCCTATTCTTCGAAAGCTGTGGGACGAGCTACTGGAGAGAGAATGCACAATTGAGACGCTTCACACGATTGCTAAGGAGAAATATCATCTCACGGGCATATTTGGAAAACCTATTGAGCGAAGTGTGATCTATGACATTTTCAAGAATCCATTTTATTCCGGCATGTTCAACTGGAACGGGAAAATTTGGCAAGGAACCCATGAAGCGATGATTTCAAAGGAAGAGTTTGAGCGGGCACAGCTAATAATCTCTGGGAGGTCCAAGGGAGATAAAAAACGAAAACACAACTTTCCATTTGTTGGGACCATGCGCTGTGGTGAATGTGGGTGCATCATCACGGCAGAGTTTCACCGCAAGAAGCAGGTGAACGGCAATGTTCATGAGTACACCTTCTATCGTTGCTCAAAGCGGGTGGGGTCCACATGCAAACAGGCATTCGTCCGCTCAACTGAGCTAGAGAAGCAGGTACTGAAAAAACTTGAGGAAGTAGAAATTCCTCATGACTTTTCGGAATGGGCACTTGGGTTGCTTCGCATTGAAACTGATAGAGACAAGGCGGGACGGGACCAGTTGCTGAGTAAGTTTCAAAATGACTACAACAAATGCCTCCAGCGTATTGATACTCTCAAAGATATGCGCATGAATAGAGAAATCGACTCCGAAGAGTTTGCAGTGAGAAAAACAGAGGTGGAAACAGAGAAGGACCGTATTCAGTCCTCCATCAACAAGCTCGACAAGCGAGTGAGTGAGCGATTGGCCGAGTTTGAAGAGAAGTTCAGCTTTGCAGAGACAGCCGTGGAGAAGTTCGAAAAGAATACCGAGAACAAGCGAACACTGCTTGTTTCACTGGGGACCAACTTCACCCTGCTCAATAAGGAATTGATCTTTGATTGGGAGGAGATCATGGCACAGGTTCGAACCGCATCAAAAGAAGCGAAGAAACTTCACAAGGCGTTCGAACCTGTTAAAAACCGCTTTACTCCAAGGGATTATGCAGAAATGTACTCTGCAAGTCCGACAATGGGTGGTCGACGGGGATCGAACCCGTAACCGCTGGTTCCACAAACCAGAGCTCTACCACTTGAGCTACGACCACCATGTTTCGTGCAGTATACATATTATTGAAAAAATCTCAAGAGTGTGGCGTCATGAGTTTTCTTTCGCTCATCGGCGAAAAAGAAAAAATGTTGCCGCGACGATCGCTCCCAATGTATCCGCGAGCATGTCTTTCTGAGCATCCCAGATGTCACCCTGGCTTCCGAGATATGCCGCACCAGCTGCGGGGTCGCTTCCTGATGCGTAGATCCACTCAACGATCTCATAACCGGCGGCGATCGCCGCGATCGCAAACACGGGATAGGTCCAAAGCAAAAATTTATTCGCGACCAAACGCTTCGCCAAGAGCCATTCGGCAACAGGATACGCATAAAAGCCCACTGAGAAATGCGCGAGGCGATCGAAATGGTTGCGTTCAAAACCGAAAAGATCCGTCACCCAGCCGAACGGCACTTTTTCGAACGTATAATGTCCGCCGATCGTATGGAGAAAAATGAGCACCGCCATCATCGCATATGCCGTATTGGAAAAACGGATCCCCCTGGCATAAAGCACGGCGATCGTGCCAACGACGATCCATACGGTGAGATTTTCGGCGAACCATGTCAGCCGATCGAACGGATCGAATGCGAGGACCGCAAAGACAATGAGATACGACACCAGCAGTATAAAAGGAAACTGGCTTCGGTTATCGAGTTCCATGATGAAGAATGAAAAATATTAGTAATGGGGTTTTTCCTCTTTAACCCCGGCACGATGATTCGCGAGACGCGCGAGCGCGTAAAGCAAACTGGAAAGACGGTTCATATAGGCGAGGAGTTCTTCCTTTCCTGTTTTTTCTTTCTCCAATGCTTCAACCACGCGCCGCTCGGCTCGCCGCGCGACCGTGCGGGCAACGTCGCAAAAAGCGGCGAGTTCCGTTCCCCCTGAAACGAAAAATGAGGTGATCGGGGGAAGTTCTTTCTCGATATCGTTCACCAATGACTCGATCCACGCGACGTGTTTTTTCTCGACGCGCTTATCCGCGCCTGCGAGCGAAGCTTGTATGATGAACAGATCCTGCTGAACAGCATTGATGACATCGCCAAACGATATATTCCCCGCCGCTTTTTCTCCGCCCCCTTCGACAGGCTCAGGACAGGTTTTTATCTTCACGACACCGAGCAATGAGTTGATCTCGTCGACGGCGCCGAGCGCTTCCGCGATGGCAGACGACTTCGACATACGCTGATCGCACCCAAAAATCTTTGTCGTGCCATTATCTCCTTTTCCTGTGAACAACATGAATAAAGTATACCCCGTAGTTACCTCTTCCACACCGAAGGAAACCTCATATTATAGAGGTGAAACAAAATTGCTCCGGTAAATATCACACCATATCGCGGACTGCTACGGAGCGCGTGCCACCCCATGAGCATTTTGACGAAGAATTTTTTCTATGGTAAAGTTTTTTCAGTTCATCTTCAGCGGAGGTTCACGTGTGGACTCCTTCTCCGGCCAAAGCGGCCGCATACAAGAAGGCGTGCCTTATCGGCCTTCTGCTCACGGTGCTTCAGCTCTTCATATTGTTCTTTGTGGTGGCCAGCCGAACGCTCGGCGCCGACACAATGCACAGTTTCAACGACCTCGCGACGCTGCTCGGAACGACCTACCTTCTCGGAAGAACGTGGGAAACAGAATCGCTGTTTTTGAAAAAGCGACGCTCGTGGCTTCGTTTCGGCGTGTGGTCGCTTGCACTCGGAGGACTTTTCGTCGCAGGAGAATCACTCTTCGATCTTCTGTCTGGAGTGACGGGACATGTGCGCTCATGGCCGCTCCTCGTGATCGCGATCGCCGGCGCGCTGGGTAATTGGCGCATGCACCGCATCCTCGACTCAGTCGCGCATGAAGAGCGGGACGCGCTCGACAAAAACAATCTCGACCACGTGCTTTGGGACATGGTGCTCTCACTCGCGGTCTTGCTCTCGTTCCTTGTTGGAGTGCCGCTTGTCGACCGCCTGATCGCGATCATTGTCGGACTCTTCATCCTTCCCTATCTCGCATGGAAACGCTGGGAAGAAGACAGCGACGAACACACGCATCATGACTCTCATTAGCATCATCACTGATCCGCCGAACAAGGCGGGTCTTTTTTTATTCCGTGAATAAAAAGCCCGTACCTCCCACAAGGGGAAGCCGGGCTTCATAGACAAAACTTCTTCTCAGTCGGATCAGTACGGTCCTGTATCTATACCGAGAGGTTCAGGAATTGCTTCAAGTGTCGGTTCTATGGCAACGGCACTGGGGTCAGCAATCTCTTGCTGAAGCTCAAAATCACCGTCACCGTCTTCGTCTTTGATGCGATACCACTTATCACCAAACTGGTAATCGATCGTAACGACACGCTTGCCGAAGAGTTTGACATCACCGCGTTCCTCAGAAAAACCGTCGCGACGAAGGGTAAACACCCCGCCAAACGCCGACACATCCGCGATGTTCCGCTTTAAATATTCGGACTTCGGCTCCCAACGTTCGACGATGACAGATTTGCCGTCTTTCTTGTACTCACGGACGAGCGATTTCAGTTGCTTGAACCTTACTTCAGCCTCAAGCTTCGGAAGTGCGGGGACAAGTTCAAACCTGTAACCCTGCTCAAGCGTCGCATACTTGAACGGCACCGTGAACTTTCCTTTTTTCCACGCATTCGCCGTATAGTCACCCGCCTTTACCACTTTGTAATAGATTGGCGGGTCTTGCGGACGTTTACGTTCCGGACGATCGCGATCGACAAGCTTCGGTGGGTCAAACAGCGCCGTCATCAGCCGACCACGATAACCGAAGAGGGTCAATAACTCATGGCCGTTCCTAATCGGAAACCCGAACTTCCAGAGTTCATCGGGCATACTATACCCGATCGTACCTTCCCGATCATAATCAACGAGGAAGACCGACACGCCCGTACTCGCCGCAGGCATAAAGCCGCGAATCGCCGGGAGTGACTCCGTGGTCACCAGGTCATCTTTGAGCCGATAGACTTCAACATAGTGAACCGCCTCGTCTTTGGGCTTACCATCAGGCGGCATGATCTTATAACCGCGGATCTCGAAGCCCTGGATCGCTTTCTTCCACTTGAAGTTATTCGGATCACGAAGGTCAACAATCTTCTTCGCAAAATCCTGTTGCGTGATCTGGCGGACCTGCTCCACCAACTTGAGTGACCCGTTGCTTCGCGCGTTCACAAGATATTCCGCATCAAAGGGAATGTTCCTGACTGAGAGCGTTTCGTGCGGGTAGACCTGCCGGAGCGAATATCGTCCGTCACCATAATTCATGAAATACTTGTAATCTTCACGATTGATGACGTCGGATGACAATGGAACCTCCTTGGCGAAATCGCTCAGGATCTTGAGCATATTGAGTCGAGAGTATTGGTCAAACGCGATGAGCTCTTCCTTCTCGAGACCCGCCCGCAAACCGCGCAACGAATCGATCGCCTCAACCTGTCTGGGGTTGCTATACGACAAATAGGAGTAGAGGTCTTTGACATTGCGACGGATCACCACTGCGACTTCGTCGACCTTCATCCCGCCTTCGTTCAACGACCAAACGTTCGACTTGGGATCGCGCTTGAAGAGGTGCGGGACGGCCGGATATTGGGCCGCCTCGCAAGCAACGAGCGCTTCATCTTGCCTATACTTGAACTCGTCGGTGGGATCCTTCGCGACAGTGAGACACGCTGGTGTAAACGGCGTCGCACAACCGGCAAGTATCCCCACCGCTAATGCAAGAAGGAGCCAACAACGCCGGCTTCTCCAGTGGTTTTGCTGTTTCATGGGTTCTCCTTTCACAGCAATGATTAGTGGAGATACTGCAACGGACCAATATTCGGGAACATATTCCGAAGAATGGTGCGTGCAACGAGATCGCCCGATTTTGCGCGGCCGACAAGCGCTTCAACGGTATCGCGAAACTCCTTTTGCTCCGCCGCATTACCGGAAAAAAATCGCGAGTCGGCGGGACAAAAATCCATGTCCAAGCCGGCGTTGGCCTTATCGTTCGCGAACTTTTCACCAACTTCTGTTTTCTTTCCCGTTTTCGCCATCGCCTTCTTTGCCAATGCGGCGATCTTCCCGGCCTGTTCTTGCTGCGCAAGCCATTGCTGGGTCTGAGCGACGGGATCATCACCCTTCTCCGGATCATAGATACCCGCTGACGCAAACTGGAGCCCGATCATGATGCGAACCGCAGCTGCGGAATCACAATATTTGGTGTTCACGGTGGTCCAGAAATTGGGGTCGATGTAAAACTGCACCAAAACACCGTTCTCAGGATTGAGAATCCGATCTTCGAGATACGCCTCGATCTCGCGCACAATTTTGGCGTTCTTGCGAAACTCGTCTTCGCGAACATCAGTAACGGCAAACGCCACAGGGGAAATACGCTTCCGTACTGCGGAAAAATTGTATCCGAATTTCGCCTGCACGATCTCGCGAATGACCGACAAATACGGGTGACCTAACATGGACAAGAAGCCATCGTCCATGTTCACTGTCATGTCCGCCCACATTTCAACATCAAAATATGAGCTGAAAGGCATTCCTTGTAGATAAGGATTCGCGTGCGTGAATTCGTGCGCGGCGAGCGTAAACCCCCCCAGATACTGGAGTGCCAAACCGTTGATCGAAAGCATCACTGCAGATTCCGAATTAGGGACGTTGTACGCATTTGTAAACCCGCCCGTAAATTCAGAGGGGGTGATCAAAATGAGCATCTTCCCCGGCTTCACGAAATTCTCGGGATTGGTCCACGGCACACGGATCACGTCGCCCACAGTCACACCAGGAACATTAGGGTCTGGCAGTCCGAGACGTTCGCGATACTTTGGGTCCGCAAACCGTTCGGCGCGAAGAGCAATCACACGATCGGGAAGCCCCTTCTGGAGTCGCACTGCCTTATCGAGGCCCTCGTTCATCATCGCTTCCGTAAAATTGCGGATCGCGGTGAATTCCGTCCAACCAAGGATCGTTTGAAGATGATTCCATTGTGCAAGGTTGAATTTGTTCGTACGATAAAGCGTCTCGTATTTTGCATAGAGCGGTGAGAACCGCGCCATGTTCGCCTCGCCGGTTGCGGACGACCAAAACATGAAGAAGCCTTGTGCGTTCACGTGGTGATGGGTATAGAGCACATCCACCGGACCCGCAACGGATTTCCACTTGGTCAGGATTGCCGTGTCACCGGAGGGCTGTTCATAGCCACTCTTCGAGCGATCGATACGTGCCTTGCCTTGCGATGATCCCATCAACAAATCGTTGTTGGAGAGATAACGTCGCCAGGCCAGGGATCTTTCCCAGTCATCTGCTTCGCGTTTGAAACCACGCAAAAAGTGCGGCTGGTTAGGGACGGCAGAAACTTCATTGCAAACATCTTTTGACAATTCCGCGCAAAGTTTTTTGAGGTCGACATTCGGAGACGCCGCAAATGCGGCCGTACCGAAAAAAAGTGCGCCGACAGCAATGATGAATCCGATCATAGGGATTCGCTGAAAAAACATTTTCATCATATTCTCCTGTCAAACAACTGCAAACTGGCACGACCTGCGCACCTTACTGCTCTATTTCTTATCTTAGGGGTATCACTGTGTCTGACAAGGAAATTACTGTCAGGACACAGATAAATTGTTCTGTGAAGAAGATCCCCTTTATCCGTAAAGAAAATACCTGTGTATAATTCGCTCATGGACATCGAAAGTATCATCCTCGGATCGAGCTACGCGGGCATTTTTCTCCTCATGATCGCGAATGGCTTCGTCTCTTTCCCGTCGAGCCAGATCCTCTATATTATCGTCGGGTATTTCATCGGAACCGGTTATCTCGGTTTACTGCCCGCTTCGCTTGCCGGAGCGCTGGGGAATACGATCGGAAATATATTGCTGTACGAGGCCGTCCGCGCGCACGGCGTCCGCTACCTCAGGCGTTTCCAAATCTTCCGCCCTCAAGATATCCGAAAAGTAGAGCTCGTCTTCCACAAGAGGGGGCTCTGGTTCCTCTTTATCGGCAAGCTCCTCCCTGCGATCAAGGTTTTCGTCCCGATTCCGGCTGGGATCGGCGGAGTACATCGCGGAATATTTGCCGCGCTCATGTTTTCCGCATCATGGATCTGGTCATTCATCTTTATCGCTATCGGTTATTTTTTCGGCAAAAGCGCCGAGATGTGGAAGTCGTACAGCATCATACTCTTCATCGTAGCTGGAGTCGTACTCTTCTTTTTTTACCGCTCTATGAACAGTACGGAGATCATGAAGGAGCTCGAAAAAGATACACCCGCAATTCCCGAAGAGAAGGACGGTAAATGATCCACGCGAGAAGGGCGTAAAGAAGTCCGGTGAACCAGCCTGATATCGGCGGCACATGGATAGCGGCAAAAGGAAGCGACGCGCCGAATTTTCCTATTCCTAATATCCACGCAAGGAGTATTTCCGTCGGCAAAGCGGGAATAAAAGCGACGGCATTCCCAAGAAAAGCCGCGAGTCCCGTTGCGAACGCAAAAAGCATCGTGACGGGAATGATAGGAAGTACAAGTAAGTTTGCGAAAAGCGCGACCGTCGAAAACAATCCGGTCTGATAGAGTAGGAGCGGAAGTACCATGATCTGCGTTGCAAGCGTTGAAATGACCACTTCTTCGATAAGCGGATGGGCGCGGAATATCGTGATACGTTCCCGCAATACGGGAGCAACAGTGACGAGACCGAGCGCGGCAAGAAATGAAAGTTGGAAAGAGGGATCAAACGCGAGTATCGATGGATTGTGGAGCACCATGATCGTCCCCGCAACGAGAAGCGCCCTTCCCATCGTCGAAGTCCGTCCGGTCAATCTGGCAAGAAGCACCAAAAGTGCCATGATCGCCGCACGAACAACCGTTGCCCCTGCGCCGGTCATAAGCGCGAAGCCCACGATCCCGATCGCGGATATTGCGAGGCTTCCGTAAAAACCCAGAAAAAGAAACGCCACTCCGAGCCACTCCGCGATGATCGTCATATTGTAACCGGAGAGAACGACAATATGCACGATGCCGGTTTCCCGAAAACGATCGGTCCACTCCGTCCCTAGCGAGCGCTTTCCTCCGAGGAGTATACCTCCCGCAAGCGCATTCTCGGGCTCCGCTAATACACGGGAGAGCCGCTCAAGAAATGCATGCTTCGTCGCAAAGAGTTTTGCGCGGATCAGATTCCCCTTTCCATGCCCGAGTACCGTGATGCGCGGGTAAAAAAATTGATACGTCATACCTTTTGCTTTTAAATAGTTCGGGTAGTCGAATGTGCGCCCGTTTTCTTCAGCGAATGCTTCCGGTTCTTTGAGTACGCCCGTTATTTCGACCGCATCGCCGTATTGATATTGAGGATAACGGGCGACAATGAGCAGCACCTTGCCTTCTGCGCGCAGCACATCATCGCCGTCGATCAATTCATTTATTGAAAAAGTAAGCAGTGTGCTTTTTTCGCGCACGTCGGGTTCGTCACTCACTATTCCACGCAGCATGACTTCTTGTCCCGCTGCCGATCGCAATAAAGGGTCGCGCGGCACCTCAGACCAAAAGATAAATCGCAGCACGCCGAAGAATATCGCGAGCGCGCAGATCCCAAAAATCAACATGGGGTTTTGTTTCCTCTGCAGTGCCGTGAGCACCAGCAACACGGCTGAAATAAAAAGCAGTGATCCTGCAATAAGAAGCGACACGGAAATATATGCCGCAAACCCGACGCCGACAAGAAAAGCGATGAGGATCGGTACCAGCGCGTGAACAAGAAATTGCATGAAAGGCATCTTACAGAAACAAGGTGCTTCACTGGACTTGCCGAGCTCTCTATTTTATGCGATAACGAAAAAGTTCTTTTCATCGCATAGGTCAAACCATCATGGCGGAAATGGGAACGTGCGTACACTGCAAACGCGAATGGTATAGCGTCTGCAGCGGTAAACTGGTCCAGGCGAAATGGATCCCGACATGCCCCGAGGGCGAGATCGGCGTGATCTGCACCGATTGCTTTGACGTACTGCCGGGAGCCGAGATCACTACCCTCGTTCAGCGTGAGCAGAACGCATCGTATCAACAGAACGAGGCTGAACTTCTCGATAGGCCGGGCGTCGAAATCATCCGCATGACACCGATGGAATATCGGCTCGTCGACTGCGCCATCTCCGGGTGGGTGAAGTATCTCAAGGGTGAAGCAAGCGAACCGCCGTTCGAACAGGAAACGCTCGCTCTTTAAAGGGATATTCCCCAACTCCTGAGTATTGCGCTCTCGTCTTCGGACGAGAGCATTTTTTTATTGCCGATCTAGGGCGAGAAAAGACCGATGCTGCCCATATTTATGTTTCTTCTTTCAAACCCCAGTTTTTCAAAATTTGCTTTTCATCTTCCGGTGACAATGCCTTCTTATACCTTGCACCCGCTTTTCCTTTAACGCGTTTCTCGCAATCGGACCATGTGGTATGCCGCATCACTTTCCCACCAATGAGACTAAGATACGAATACGCTTTCGCGCGCGAGTGGGCACGGGATGCGCTGCGTTTTTTCGCAACGCCTTCATTGATCGCCGTGTTCAAAATATCAACAGAATAGTTCTCAAGCTCGCCTTCAAAAAGTTCAACTTCCTTTCCCGCCGCGAACCCCGTTGCGATCACATCTGCGCGTTCGTTTCCCGCGATACCGGAATGCCCTGGAACATGTTTCCATGCGACGTGTCCGCGTTTTTTTCTTTCTTGGAGCAGCGGAAGTAATTGTTCCCAAAGATCGCGATTTTCGACATCCTTCTTCCCTTTCGTCTTCCAGGCATTTTTCACCCATGCGTATGACCACTCGGTCGCGCCTTTGAGTACATACGACGAATCGATATAAATAGTACAATCGCCTTTTTCCTCTTTCATGCGTGCGAGTCCTTCGATAAGCCCGGTGAGCTCCATGCGGTTGTTTGTCGTACGCTTTTCACCGCCGCCCGTCTCAATCACCCGTCCGCCGGAAAGCACCAAGACCGCAGCCCATCCGCCGGGGCCGGGATTGCCGAGCGAACTGCCATCGGTAAAAAGTATGTGTGTTTCCTGTTTCTCCATAGAAGAACTATAACATTCAATTATTGCCATGCGAAAATGCGGCAGCAAGTTCGTCGGCCGTTATGTTATATCGATGATACGCAGCCGTAATTCAGGTCGACCGCGAAAATAAGATTTTTCGAACGTCGCGACAAGGTCGATCGTGCCGCCATTCCGTACATCCGCGCCCGGAAAATCGCTCGGTGCAAGAAAAAAACCGATCGCCTCGATCCGCGACCCTCCGCTGTTTTTGAAAATAAGCTTCAAATGATTTTTTTCCTTTCCGAAGGGAGCGACAAATTCGATGCGCACGCCGCGAAAGAGAAAATGTGGTTTAGGATTTCCTTCGCCGAAGGGCGCCAAAAGGTCGATCGCATGAAACGTCTCCTCATTCACTTCATCAAGCATGAGCTCGGCATCGCTCGCGATCTTTTCCGTTTTGACTTCTTTCTTCGGAAGACATCCGTGCGCTTCCACTAATGCGTCTTCCAAAAGATGGATATGTTCATGACTCACCGAAAAGCCTCCCGAAAATTCATGCCCTCCGCGGTCGATGAATATGCCATCCCTGACCGCGACCATAAGCTCGACCAGATTCACGCGTCCATCGGAGCGGCAGGACCCCTTGATCTCTCTCGTTCCTTCCCTTCCCCAGACAAACACCGGGCGGTCATATTCTTCCGCAAGCTGATTCGCGACGATACCCACGACGCCAACCCTCCATGAGGGACTGCCCACAACGATCACTTCACGGATCGTTCTTTCCCGGAGCACTTTTTTCGCCTCTTTCATCATGCGCGCGACCGTAAGCTTTCTCTCTCCGTTCAAACCCGCAAGATGCTTCGCGCGCTCGCCCCCGATGAACGGATCTTCTGTGGAAAGCAGTTCAAATGCGCGGAGCGGCACATCCATGCGTGATGCTGCGTTAATGCGCGGACCGATCGTAAAACCAACATCTTCTTCGCTTAAATAGCGCTGATCAACCCCGGCTTCACGAAGAAGCGCTTGTAATCCGGGGCGAGGCGACCTGCGAAGTACTTTTAAGCCGTAATAGGCAAGCACGCGGTTTTCATTTTTGAGCGGCACCATGTCCGCGATCGTCGAGAGTCCCGCCATATCAAGAAGCCATTTCTCCCATCCTTCCCCGATCTGCGAAAAATTCCCGCGCACAATGAGCGCCTTTGCGAGCTTGAATGCAACGCCCGCTCCGCAAAGCATGGGATCGGGATAACTGTCTCCTTTCTGTTTCGAATTGATGACCGCGTATGCGGGAGGAAGTGCGCCTTGCTTTCCCTCAGCATGGTCGAAGGGAGGTAAATGATGATCGGTAATGATCACATCAATGCCGAGTTTCTGTGCAAGTGCGACCTCTTCAACGTCGGTAATACCGCAATCGACCGTGACAAGGAGTTTGACGCCGTCAGTCCCGAATTGTTCTACGGCGGCCGTGTTCAATCCGTAACCCTCCGTATGCCGATGCGGGATATAGTTCAAAAAATTCCTGTAGCCGATCTTTTTCAGAAGGTCATGCAAAATGACCGAACCGGGGATGCCGTCGCAGTCATAGTCGCCGTAAATAACGATGCGTTCGCCGTTCGCCATCGCCAAGAGTATGCGGTCGACCGCACGCTCCATGTTGAGGATACGGAACGGATCGTAGGTGTCCCTTTCGTAATCGGGATACAGAAACCGCTCCTGTTCGGCGATATCCGCGATCCCTCTCCTTTCCAAAAGCGCTTTCGTGAGCGGATGAAGGGTTCTCGCAGTTTTCATGTCCCCCATACTACCACCCCGTAGTGAAAATGGCTTGAGACCGTCAATATACCGACACAAAAAGAAATGCTAGGCTGTTTTCCACTATGGGGTACCATGAGTCGAGGTCGCACTATATAATGAATAGGTTATCCCTCATCATTTTCATTATGTCACTCTTCGGACCCAGCATCCCCAAAGGCATCACTAAAAAAGAGGTCCCTTATCTGCAAGGCAGACTCCTCGCAGGACAAGGATCGGAAAAGCTTTCGAGAGTCCTTGTCGAACGGATCATTGAACTCGTCGACATGGCCGTTGACTCGGACTCGTATGCGGAGCGCGCCAATCACGTTGAACAGGTGAGCTCCGACGAAGTCGCGCGCATCGAAAAAAATATTTCCGACGATCTGACGCCGGCACAGCGAACATTCGTGCACCGTGTTTTTCAGGAATTTGTCGACAAGAACAAAGTACCGGGCGTATTCTCTTAGTAATTGCATTCCATGAACGACTGTCTTTTTTGCAAGATCATCCGTGCTGAGATCCCCTCCGAGAAGGTGTACGAGGACGATGCGACGTATGCGTTTCTTGATATCCACCCCGTGAATCACGGACACCTCTTGGTCGTTCCAAAAACACACGTCAAAGATATTTACGATATTCCGCGCAAAGATTTTTCCCGACTGATGGAAACAGTACACGAGCTCGCTCCGATAGTGAAAGCCGCGTTGAACGCGGACGGAATAAATATCGGCATGAATAATGAAGGCGCCGCAGGACAATTGGTGTTCCACGCCCACATTCATATCATCCCCCGTTTTTCCGATGACGGACACCGGCACTGGCATGGAAATCCGTATCAAGACGGAGAGATAACGAAAGTCGGCGATGCCCTCCGAAAAGCTTTCGAAAAATAATTCCTATGACAATTAAAAACCTCCGCGATGAAAAGCGAAGGTTGTTTGTTCAGAGCGCCTGAGCAAATCTCTCCCACAGAAGCGGCGCGGGAAAGAGAAAAGATTTTTACGACTGCACCATCGGATCAATGAGCGAACTACCGGGAATACCTAATCCCTTCAGGACTTTTTTAAACCGAAGTAAAAATAACGCCTGGTCGCCTGCGTACCCTACCGCAATGCGTACGAAGCCATTGGGTACCGATGCAAATGGGAGCGGCGGCCATTTCTTCATCTCACCCTGCACACGCGCCTCGGTGGTACACCACACATAGGTATGAGCGCTTCCTAATGAGACAGCGGGGTAAGCAAGTGACCATGGGCCGAGCAATGGATCGTCGAACATTTCAGCCGCCATCGCTTCCACAAAACGCACACCATCAACTTCGGTGGGAAAGGCGACCGAGAGCACGCCGCCACCTTGTTCTTTTCCTGTACCGCAAAGCACTCCCGCCGGACAACGATCTAATGAAAGCATCGGGTAATGCACAGAGAAACCTGCACGCTTGAGTATCTGTGCCAGTTGGAAAGCACGCTCGCTCGCTTTTTCGACGCGGTCCTCGATCTGGTAAAAACGTTCCGCCATTTCCTGCGCCACCTTTGGATCAAGTACTCCGCCAATAAGCGGTGCCTCACCAAGCGCGGGATGTCGAAGCGTATCAATGAAGGATCTCTTCCCCACCAGAGCTCCCCCCATCGCATCCGATCTTCCGTTCACGTATTTTGTCAAACTGTGCATGACAACATCTGCGCCAAATGTAAGCGGGCGCACGATGAGCGGAGTGAATGTGTTGTCAATGACCAGGAGAATGTTCTTTCCTTTGCTGTGACAGATACGATCAATTGATGCAACATCGGCAACAGTCACCTCTGGATTTGAGACGCTTTCCGCAAAAAACACTTTCGTCTTTTTTGTGCATGCGCGACTTACCGCATCAAGATCAGCGATGTCGACGATGCTCACTTTGAGTCGTAATTTATGTGCAAGCATGGCGATCTGTCCACGTGTTCCCCCATAAATCCGGCTGGAAACGACAATGTGGTCACCGATTGAAAGCGTCGCAAAAAATAACGCAAAAGTGGCTGCCATGCCGCTCGCAAAGAGCAGCGCATCTTCTCCGCACTCCATACACGCAAGACGAACACAGAGATCCTTGTAATTCGGATGGCCGAAGCGTTGATAGAGGAACTCTCCATCCGGTATGCCTTGTGTAAAATATTCCGTCGGCTTCCGTGCGCCGCTCACCATAAAAGTACTCGACGGGTAGATCGGTGTATTCACCCCAGTTACTTTTTTCACCATATTCCCCATTCAAAAGACATCCGTAATTCATTCTGATGAGAAAACACGAAAGGTCAAGAAATGTACCGTTTGACATGTTATCTTTTGCTTGCTAAAACACGAGGCGGGAGGTTTTTCATCTCATAAGGAAACCGAGATGCGTTCCTTGCTCTTACGACTATCATGCTGTGCTTCCATCGCGCTTGTCGCGTCATGCACAAAAGAAAACATGCCGCCTCCGCCTGTCGCCGATCCCGTCGCGGCATACAGTGAGGGAAAACTTCCTGACTGTTATGGCGGATATCACCGATCCGGCCCCTGGCTCAAGATCGATACCGTGACGCTCCTTGAGGAAAAAGACGTCCTCACTGTGCGAGAAAGAACCGGTGACTGGCGAAAACCTGCCGATGGACGCTCTCCCGGCGGCGTCCTCTTTGTTGACGGTCGGGTGATCAACGGACAAGGTTTTACCGAGTCCGCTTACTATGTTCTCGAGAAATATTCGGACGAAAAATTTTGCGTAAGCTACAAACTGATGGGCGCGGTCCCTTTTCATTAGAAATTTTGAAAAATGACCTGAAAAAGTACTCCTGACCGGAACCCGGAACATCGTGCGGAGGGCATGATGTTTTTTTATTGGAAGTGTCCAGAATACTTCGCTATTTTGGCTTTGTCAGCGCGTCGATCCCCGGCAGAGTCTCATTCGCAAGATAATCAAGCATGGCGCCGCCACCGGTCGAAACGAATGAAAAGCGATCGGAGAAACCCATCTCATTGATGAGCGCAACGGTATCTCCCCCGCCGATGATGGATGTCGCCCGCGAATTGGCAATGAGTGACAGGAGTTCACGCGTTCCCTCCGTATAACCCGCCTCGTAATATCCCAGCGGACCATTCCACACGATAAGCGCCGCCCTCGCAACGATCTCTTCAAGTCCCTGGATCGTTTTCGTGCCGACGTCGACGATCATGTCTCCCTCTGCCACCCCGTCTACTCCTCTCACTTCGGCACCCGCCTCATTCTTCACCACGACATCCGAAGGAAGGATCAACCGTTCATGGGCGCTATAACTTTTTATGCCGTCGAGTTCGGCAAGGTCGATGACCGATCTCCCTACTTCATGTCCGCAGACTTTCAAAAAGTCGTTCGCTGCCACTCCGCCCACAAAGACATGATCTGCGACATTAAGAAATTTCTTGAGCAGCGGCATTTTTGTTGAAATTTTCGCGCCGCCAAGGATGAAAAGGAAAGGGTGTCCAGGCGTGAATGCAGCCGCCAACTGTTTCACTTCTTCCGCAAGAAGCAATCCTGCATAAGAAGGGAGGAGCGCCGTTATGCCGACGACCGACGCATGGGCGCGGTGCGAAACTCCGAACGCATCGTTCACGTAGATGTCGCCCAATGACGCGAGATAACTCGCGAATGAGGGATCATTCTTTTCTTCCCCCGGATCGTGGCGCAGATTCTCAAGAAGGACAACATCCCCGTCGTGCATAGCGTTAATGACACGCACGTTCTCCGGGCTCGTGAGCCGGTCGAGGAATGTCAGGGGAAATTTCTTATTGAGCCATTTTGCGACCGGTCCAAGCGTATCTTCGGGTTTCCCTTTCCCGATGTGCGCCAAAAGTACCACCCGCGCCCCTTTGTTCCGCAAAAGGTCTATCGTCGGGATCGATTGCTCGATGCGGTAGGCATCGCGCACCTCCCCCGCTTCAAGCGGCACGTTGAGATCCACCCGCAACAATACGCGCTTGCCCGCGAGATCCTCCTGTTCGGAAATGAGCGGAAGAGCTTTCATGATTCAGCGACTATTCTGCGCGGCCATAATGATCCTGGAAAATTTCTCCGCGTCGAGGCTTGCGCGTCCGACGAGAAAACCGTCCGCACCGCCTAGAGATAAGAATCCCTCGGCATTACGGTCGTCAACGGAACCGCCATAAAGAATAGGGATCGCAAAACCGGCTTTTTTGCCGAAACGATCCACAAGATTCCTTCGGATGAAAATGCTCATTTCACGAAAATCTTTCGGTAGAGCGGCACGAAGTGCTTTTGCGCCGATCGCCCAGATGGGTTCGTACGCAATGATGAGATGCTTCGTCTCGCTTTTCGGGAGACCGGCAAGCGATGCGCGGAGTTCTTTCCCCACTTCGGTAAAATACGTGCCCGCATCATCCCGAACATGTTCTCCGACACAGAGAATGACCTTTAAGTTCGCTTTCACCGCAGCAATGATCTTTTGCGCGACCACCGTATCATCTTCTCCGAGCGCACGGCGTTCGGAATGTCCCAAAATCACATAGGCCACGCCGAGATCTTTCAATGCGGCGGGTGATATTTCTCCCGTGAATGCTCCTTCATCGGTAATGAAGGCATTCTGCGCACCGACTGCTATCGGAGATCTTTTGAGCTGTCCCAGGAGCGGAGCGACAAAACAGGCTGGCGGGCAAAGGACCACTTTGATCTGCCCGCGTCGTCCGCGCAAGTGGGCGCGGGTGCCGTTCTTTTTTATGGCTTCGGCGATCTTTTTCCCCGCGGAGAGGGTCTTGGGATACATCTTCCAGTTTCCGACAACAAGTTTCATGGAGACAGTATAACCCGAAATACGGACTAAAAACCAGAAATCATTCGCTCTTGTCCGCCACGCACCGCCACCCGCTAATATTCACTCCAGCGGTTGGTGTTCCATGCACCAGTGACACCGGACGGTTCAGGCATAAACGAAAGAGTCGCCACATCGTTGTTATAAAGGATCTTCGAACCGTTTTGGAGCTGGATCATGTACCCCACTACCGCCGTAACAACCGCACCGTTCGAAATATCGATAAGCGAATCGGTTGCGTAAAAAAGCGCTCCGTCAACATTGTTCTCGACCGCGATCGCACTGCCGTTGGTTGAACATCCCGATCCTTCTCCCCCAAGACAACCTTTTTTGGTCGAAAGCATCATGAGGTAGCTTCCTGGGACTCCCGAGCCTGAAAGCGTCGCAAGGCCGCGGACACGGATATATCCGTCCGCAATGACCACACAGCTGTTCCCGAGATATGTGAAAGCGCACTGAACCTTTCCTTTGTTCTCGATGATGATATCTCCGGTGACGTGGAGCGTTCCGTTTACCGTGAGCACTTTTGTCGGGTCGTTGCCTCCGTCGACATGAAGATCGCCGGAGATCTTTTTTGGCCCAAGTGATAACGGGAGCTCGTTACATTCTGGAAGACCTCCGCTACCGCAGTCTCCATTAATTGTCCCCCCAGTCGCAGCATCAGATTTCCATTGTGTGATGGTGGACGTCGAGATCGGGAGCGGCACATAAGGAGGTGTCAGCGACCCCGGATATGAGACACCGGACACCGTAGAGCCAGAGATCGTTTGATAGTACGCATCACCTCCGATAGCTGCATCGGTGATCGCATCCGCTTTCGCGATCCCCGATACAGAAACCTCATTGATCTTACTTATTCCTCCGCCAAGTGTGATCTTAAACGTTACATCTTCCGTAACGGCGGTCCACGCACCTGCCGCTGACCAGTCTTCTTTATAGAGCGTCGAACCGACGGGATAATGATCGGCATTCCCCCGGCACCAATACCAATATTTTGAATTATCCTGTGCCGTATCAAATACGATCCAATACGTCGTTTCCGGATCAAGTACGGGCGGATCCCCAAACGAAATATTCACCCAGCTGTAGGAAGTGCCAACACTCGAATAGTTTAATTCCTGCGATGCGATCGCGGTCGTTGACGGCTGTCCGCTATTATCTTCGGCAATGCGAATGTATCCGTCTTTGGGATTATTGTTTCGTTTCATATAAACGGATATTTTTGCAAGTGGCATGCTTGTTGTCGCCGATATGACAAAACTTTGAGCAAAGTCTATCCCCGGTTCCGTCCTGCCGACCGACTCGTCGATCGCGCATACTGTTGAGCTTGCGAACGGATCGGCCATTAAACCGGATGACGAGATCGCATTTCCGGTCACGCTTACGCCATTCGCCCCGATGATCTGCCCATCGGAATAAATACCGCCATGGACCAGTCCGACGGCGTTTATTTTCGCCTGCTCTTTCATGGTGATCCCCCCCTCGCCCACCTGCGCGCCGTATGGAAAAGTGACGGTCTTATTTTTTGAGATCGAAAGATAGATCTTGCGTATCTCATTTTTTGCATCGCCCGTGGCATACACATCTCTTTGCGTCTCTGAAATATCCACAACATTTACTGTTGATGAAGCATGGTTGAGCTCGATCGTTTGCTGAGCCGGAACGAGTTTTCCCGTGATCGTCCGGTAAAAAATATCCTCTATCCCCGCTTCCGCCGCAACATAGGAAGATTTCGATGTCGCGAGCGTCTGATATGTGCGCAATTCAACGATCGCCCCGATAGTCGCCGATTGGATGATCGCAACCGATATCATCACAAAGAATAAAATAACGATGATGAGTGCGGCACCCTTCTGTTGCTGTTTTAGGAAAGAGATCCTCAGGCGGCATTTTTCTTTCACACTGAAAATTTCATTGAACATTGTCGTCGAAATTAATAGGAACCGCGTAATATGACCGTGTCATAAAAATGATCGACCGCATCAACTCCTCCGCGTGCAGATGAAAGATGAAGCTCTATTTTGACCCCGACGGTGGTTCCGACATCGACATACCGGAATACCAGCGCATCAATCGAGGTTTTCGCCGACATGAGCGAACCCTTATCGACGCCGTCTTCCTTCAGGTGAAGCGTCGATCCGTTCACATAATATTCTACGGTCAGCGGAGTTCCTGACGCGGAGACCGTATTTAAAGTCAGTCTTCCTGGGTGAATATCAAAAGTGCTGTTCGCAAGATCAATGAACGCCGCACTTCTTACGTCGCGCGTCAAACGCTCTATGATCCCCACGGATGAATCATTGATATCGCGGGCAATGCGGAGCGCATTGAACGACTGGATCGCCTGAAAAAGCATATTCATCGACATCACCGACATCGTTGAAAAGAGCGCAACATAAAGGACGACCTCGATCAATGTAAACCCCGTACGGAAAATTCGCTCACGGTAAAAGGTGAGCACATTCGTTTTGGCTTGAAAAAATAAGCGCATGAACAAATGCTCACTCGTGCTCTTTTCTCGTACTGAGGTGAGCCCTTTTTCCGGCTTCTTTTGTCCTTGGAGGAAAAGCATATCAATTGGTGAGGAGGTTCGTAATATATGTTTCCGCGATATCCGGCGTCGCCGCTCCTCCTCCTTCGACCGGCCAAGTCACCGAGACCGTGACCTTTCTCGTCCCATCATCAAGAGTGCCCGATGAAGCGATGTTGTCCGATCCGTCACGACGCACTTCTGCGATCCGAAAAGACCGCTCGAAAATATTTTCAATTTTCTGCGGAGTTGTTGTCGACATCCAGAGTGTTCCCGACCAATAAAGATAATAGGTGGTTGTCGTCGAAAGCGTTGCGATATTGCCGGACCAGCTCTGATCCCGGAGCATCTTTATCGCTTCAAGCCCTTCTTCAAGCAGAAAACCGGATTGAATATGCCGCGTCGTGTTCTCCGACACATCAAGCGCTTTTTTGTAATACATTGCGATAGAAACAAGAGAGATCGTGATCATTGAAGCGGCGACAACGATCTCGATCAGGGTAAACCCCGTCTGTCTTTTCATCTTCACTGGATGCGGTTGGGTAAATTTTTTCATAAATTGCTCGATCATATCGATGTCGCCCCGGTCTGATTGATAGTTATGGTCGTTTTTGTGTCATGATTTCCCGCCACGCGGATATCGAATGTTCCATAATTATCGGTCGCACCGGTGAGCCGCCTGTAAAAGATCGTACTCCCGCCCCCGCTCAGTGCGACGTTCGCGATCTCAATATTCGGCGGAAATACGTAATGAATGTTCCCGGGATCATTGTCCCCGGGATAGGTTGCGCCTTCGAAATAAATGACCTCATTCGTCTTCAGTTGAACGCCGTAAGTCATGTCATTCTTTGATGAGATCGTGTCGAGATGCGCCGCACTGAATGCTGCGAGTGTTTTTTCGACAACCGCGCCGAGCGTCTGGCGTGAACGGAAATCGCTGAATGCGGCAAGCACAAAGGTCGCAATGGTCCCGAGGATAGCAAGCGCAAACAGTATCTCAATGGTGGTGATTCCCCGAATAGATAATGAAAGGCGCATGGTGCAAGAAAATGGGGTCTTTTTCACAGGGGTTAAATGCTGTCCATCAAGGAGTACATCGGACTGATCATTGCCATCGCGAAAATACCGACGAAAACACCGATCGTGACCATGAGCAAGGGTTCGATCAGTTTTGACATGTCTGAAGTCGCCTGATCGACATCGTCTTCATAGAACACCGCGATCTTGAGCAGCATATCGGAAAGCCGACCGGTCTCCTCGCCGACTTCCATCATATCGCCGACCATAATGGGGTAGATCTCCGGATGATCCATAAAGACCTTCGAGAGCGGATCGCCTTTTTGCACTCCTTTTTTCGCCTGCTCAAGTGTCTCCTTGTAAAACACATTGGAGACGACATCCTGAGTGATCTCGATAGCGTGCACAATGTCGACGCCGGCGGAAATAAGCGACGACATTGTGCGCGTCACCAGCGCGGAATTGAATTCCTTGATCAACTTACCGAAGATCGGAAGCCGGAGTGCTGTCCATGAAATTGCCCGATCGCCGACTTTTGTGCGCGCAAACCACCAGGTGATCCCCGAAACGCCGAACAACGCGATAATGGAAAGCAAAAGCTGGTTCTGAAGAAAATCACTGATCGCAATGATGCTTTTTGTCAGTGTCGGGAGCGGCACATTCATTTCTTTGAATGTCTGCGAAAGCCCGGGAACGACATAGAGCATCATCAGGATGCCGACCACGAACATCACGAGAAGAATGACCGCGGGATAGGTCATTGCTCCGCGTATCTTTTTCTTGAGCGTGTAGGTCTTTTCCATCTGACTGCCGACGACATTGAGCGCCTCGACCAGCCCGCCGGATTCTTCTCCCGCGCGTACCATAAAAATGAAGACTGACGGAAATACGTCGTTCCACTTCTGTAGTGCATCGGAGAATGAGGAGCCTTTGTTGATGTCATCGACGATCGACTGCAGGACCATGCGGAACTTGGGATTCTTTGTCTGTTTGAAGAAGACCTGAAGCGCTCGGGAAAGGGCGAGTCCGGCCTCGATCATCACCGCCATATTGCGCGCGAAGAGGATCTTTTCGCGCAAAGTCACGCGTGAAAGATACGCATTGATCTTATCCATACTGAAGCCGCCTCTCGTGATCTCCGTTGCAGTCAAAAGCAGTTTCTCCTGCGCTTTCATGTCTTTGGCAAGGTCGAACTTGCTTGCCGCCTCGACAACGCCAGTGACCTCTTCGCCGGTCGCAACCAATTGCGCTTTATAGGAGTACTTGGGCATATATTTTCTTAACGAGCATGGCGAGCTTTAGAAAATAAAGCCCCGTACCGTTTTACTGATAAGGCAAGTTGACCAAAGAGCAAGACCCCCCGTTTCAGGCTCTATTACAATAACGGCTGTTGATTCGTAAAACTGGTGCTGGGGCATACTTGTTTCATTATATGACAATTGCGGAAAACGCGATACAATAATTCCATCTATGCTCGAAAAATATCTTGAAGAACTGGGGCTTTCCGACAAAGAAGCAAGCGTCTACCTCGCGCTCCTCCAATTTGAGAGCGCCTCGCCGGCGCAGGTCGCGGAGAAAACGAAATTGAATCGCTCAACAGTCTATGTCGTGCTCGAATCCCTCGAAAAGAAAGGTCTTGCGAGCGAAACTGATTCCGGAAAGAAGATCCACTACCAAGCCGCTGCGCCGGAGCGCCTAGAGACCTACGTCGAACAGCAGCAACTCAAGCTTGAAGAAATGGGGCGGCGGCTTAAAGATATCATTCCACAGATCAAAAGTGTCGGACGAGAGTCGGGCGAACGTCCAGTGGTAAAATTTCTGGATGGAAAAGACGCGGCACTGAAAAATAACCTTGATTTCTTTGAATCCTACGATGAGAAAGGTACGGCGTACTTCTTTTTTAACCGTGACCTTATCGAAGAAGTATTTACGCCAAAAGAGCTCGAAGCGGTCCAAAAGATCAGGCCCAAAAAGGCGATACGGGGAAAATCTCTTTACGTTTCATCCCAAACGACACTCCCTTCAAATGAACTCACTGAGCGGAAAAAGATCGATGGAGCACAGTATCCCATCAATTGCGATATGTCTATTTACGAGGATCGTGTGCAGATCGTGACGCTTGGAAAATCGGTCTCGACCATATATATCAAGAGTAAAGATGTCGCCGAAACATTACGATCGCTCTTCCGGCTCGCATTTGAAAATTTAAAATAAACAAAATAAAAAGCCGAACGGGGGGGAACCTTGTTCCCCGTTCGGCTTTCGTCTACATCATTCAGATCTCCGTATGTTCACAAACGACTCCTTTAAACACTGCATCGTGGAATGTCTCTCCTAAATAAGGAGACGAGACATTTATAGAGAACCCAGGTTTAAAGGAAGAATCGTCAGGCTGAATCAGTCTTCTCCTCTGAGTATTTCTTAAATGAGTTTGTATCTTCTGTCACGGCGCAAACCGC